>Ga0066648_10000348_pt1 | contig 32596 bp, 23 predicted proteins | sample CryGeyCG12114_NA_FD_59537 | JGI IMG/M metagenome (GOLD analysis project Ga0066648, IMG submission 59537) | Groundwater microbial communities from aquifer - Crystal Geyser CG19_WC_8/21/14_NA | ecosystem: Environmental > Aquatic > Deep subsurface > Groundwater | place: USA: Utah: Grand County... | reverse complement strand
ACGCCTATAAGAAAAAAGTAAGAAAAAAGGTCGAGACTTAAGCTAAACCGAACCCGTTTTACTACCCTAGAGTATTCGAGCTAAAGAAGATAGAGATACGAAGTCGGCTAGTTCTAGCAATAGCTCTTTCTAGCACGCATTATGCTATAGTCCTCGCTATTAGACAAGTTTAAAGCAGTCGTAAGCAGAACCAATAGTTCCCTAACCATCACTACGGCTCGCTCTACTTTTGTCTTCAGCCGAGCGCGTGGTTCGCTTGATAGCTGGATCACTTCTGCAGGTCCAGTCATCGCAGACTCGTTAACCCACCAAAGCAGTCAGTTTGCAAGCTTCTGGCGACCCCCCACAGACAACGATACGCCAAAAGCTTTGCCTCACTGGCGATCATACCGCGCAGACATGACGACATCTCAGCTCCGTTCTATGACATTGAAGCAAGACAGTCCTTCAAATATCCTCGTTTTAACAACGACATATATCGCTCCGCCATCACTGGGATGGGGCTGGCATGCAACCACTACCTATCAGATCCAGCCGGATGGCTCGGCCCTGTCGGTCTTCCTTGAGCTTGGTAAGCCTACCGGAGCGACTCCGCAGCACCTTCCACGAATGGGCCTAGATGTCAAGGTTGCCAAGTCGCTGGAATGTGTCAAATGGTTTGGTCGCGGTCCTGGTGAATCGTACTCAGACAAAAAGAATAGTCAACGGGTCAGCGTCTGGGAAGTCGACAGCGTCGGCGCACTACAGACTCCGTAGGATGTTCCACAAGAGAATGGAAATCACGCAGATACTCGATGGGTGGAGATGTTTGATAAGACGTTGACCATGAAGCTGCGAGTGAGAAGGACTCAGTCACGATATCCATTCGGTAGTGCCGCGAACTCTCTGGAAGAAGACAGTCGAGATCAGGCCATGTTCGACTTCACAGCTACGAAGCATTCGGCGCAGACGATCGAACATGCTGCACATCCTTGCGATCTTGTTGAAGACGAGTCTACTCTACTTCGCTTGAACGCAGCCGTTGCGGGTCTGGGGACAGGTGCTTGCGGTCCGGGAATTCGAGAGGACCATATGGTGAGGCCGAGCGAAGCTAGCTTTGGTTTTGTGCTGGAGTTAAGATGATCGAGCTGTTCTAAAACTGATTACGGATGCCCCGAAGGTCATTCCAGCCACTGATGAAGCCGGCGGTAAGCACGAAGCATGCTAATGAACCACCCTACCACCTTGTCCGACCTGTCTTGACCTGTTTTGAACGTTACAAGTACTTTCGCTTGTTTGCATTGGTAGACAGTATGGCCGCTATGCTATTAAAAGTGTCACGGATGAAGCGTTCATGAACCGATAGAAGCAAAGCAGGCATCATCAGCGTTTTCGTCAAGCAGAGCATTCGTAGTGAAATTTGCCGTGATGTATCTATTGAAGTCCGTGAGATACGCGAGTCCACGTAAATTACCTTAGTCAATAATGCCATTCTCAAAAGCCAAACGTTCGATAAACCCTTCAGGTAAGCCTTATAATCAGCGAGTTGGCGCTTCTTAGATGATTAGCACGATATTCTATCATGATGAACGTCCATTCATACACAAGCGGTTGTTCCAACCCGTAGAAAGCTTGCTTGATAGGCGCTGGGGGTTCCCAGCTCACTAGAATATTTACAACTTCGCCGACGACCATCTAGGCTGTCTCTTCTCCTTGTATGCCATCAAACCCTCCTTCATGTTCTCCCCCTTCTGCAGATCTGCCCATTCTCTTCTCCCTGTTACCGCGGTCGCCTCTACTACACTTGCCGTCTCCCAACCCTGCCTCAACCCTGCCCTCGTGCAAATAGTAGAATCCGGACTGTTCTTCGCAATCATACTAGCATATTTAACAGCCTCTTCGATTACCTTTTCCCTCGGAACAACCTTGTTCACGAAACCCCATCTTTCTGCCTGCTCGGCCGTGATATGTTCCCCTAACAATGCCATCTCGCTCGCCCGCTGCAACCCGATCGTCCTGATCAACCTTGGCAATGCGCCTGCATAGGCAGCTACCCCACGCTTGACCTCCACAAGCCCAAACTGGGCCGTGTCGGCTGCAACAACCAAGTCACAGTTGATCACCGTCTCACATCCGCCCCCTAGAGCCAACCCTTTCACAGCAGCGACGATCGGCTTCTTGCCCAGCCGGTTCGAGAGTGGAAGGGCGCCCGGCACATCCCCCGGTCCAGCGCCCGGTCTTGCATTTGGTGCGTCAGCTTTCTCCTGCCACTCTTTCAAGTCAGCGCCGGTCGAGAACGCGCGATCACCAGCTCCAGTCAGAACGGCGACGAAGAGAGAGGGTTCATCATCGATCCAGCGGAAGACGTTGGTTAGCTCAATCACATTGGCGGCGGTGGTACTGTTTAGCTTTTCCGGTCGGGACATCGTCACGAGAACAACATTTGGCGATGGGTAGGATAGCTTGACGAAGGAAGTGGATGGTGGGGGAAATGTGAAAGATGCCATGGTTGCCTCGCTTGTTGCTGTGTGAAGCAGTGAGCTGATCAATGTGGCTAGCTGGTGTTATGCTTACGATGGAAAGGAAGCGGGCGTGTGATCTTAGAAGTATAACGCGACGATACGCTGCAGCGACGAAGGACAAGAGTTAAGGTTTCTTCGTCAAGCAGTGATTGGAAGAGCTGCCAACGTTGAAGCCCCTCATAGCTCAATGTCGATGGGGAAACATCCTATCGAGCCGAGGTTGTTGCGTTCTTCATAATTGCTTAGTCACACGTTGAGTTTTTGGAGAGTTGTACCTCAAGTCGAAACGTACTAAGTGACTAGGAACAAGACGCGAAAAAACATCGCCTTGTACCAAGGCTCCCAAAAGACAACCTGAATTATCTAGGAGCCCAATTGATTCTGATTCGTCAAACGTGAGAGTAGTAGCCACATCCTCGAGATGGTATGTAATTACACTCAGGCGGGCAACTCTACACGTTGCCAACCATCTTTTTCTAATACCTCTCGTCCTTGTTTCTCTTCTGCCATTGCGGGCTGCCTATACTGGTGCGCATAAGTGGCACTCTGCGGGCTGGAAGAAGAACATGTCTGTGCACCTTCGACAGGGCTTTCCAGCTCAGCTTTTTCATCCCCATCTCTGAGATGGTCGTACGTGCTGGGCCTGGTTGAGCTGGAATCCGACAGAACTTCCTCCTTTCTCGTCAACACCCGCGTTGTTGCTCTTCTCTTGGCCCACATTGATAGCAAAGTAGTAACCATGACGGTAAGTGACAGAGCAAGGAGTGGCACAAGGACCCATCTCGAGACTCTACCCACACTGCATGCCTTTGTCGTCCTGGCGTTTTCCCATCCGTCCAGCCAGAAACTGATCTGACAACTGAAATTGTCGAGGGTATAAGAACCGACTGTCGTCAGTTCATCGTTCGTAGTCGGGTAGTTGGGTATGTAAGTCGACGATTGACGATCCATCTCGAAGGTGTAGACCATGCTAAGCACTGACAGGAGAAAGATGGCCATGGCTGGCACAAGCGTTGTTGCAAGCCGCGGAAAGGTGTAATGCTGCTTGTATTAGCGAGTGCACAGTAATAACAGGTTGTGACCTCACAATAACCCTCGAATGTAAATCCTTTCTAATATTGACAAACGCAATAGTGAAGCAGAGAAATATTCCCGTACAAGCGGTCGCAAGGACTAGATAGTACGGACTCATCCACATATCGAGCGGTATGTATCGAATGAGTTTGCCGTCAAAAGATAACCCTGGAGGGTCCGAACTTATCTGAGCCACGCCGTACCAAGTAGTCCAACGAAAGCGGTAGGCGATCATCCATGCTGACAGACCGAGAAGGACGCAGCACGTTGCCAATGCCAGCAGTGATGAAACAGCGATGATGGTCTGCGCGACAGGTATGAACATTGGCCTGATCATAGTGTAAATGGCTAGGGGCAAATGGGGATAAAAGATGTTTCGAATAGGCGATACAACGTTGGTAGTCAGATTGAAGGCATCGATACCGATGTCGACAGGCGCTCGAGCTTCATGTACCCTAGACTGTAAGAAGCGGAGTGGAGGTCTATCGTGCCTAGACACTGCAGACTATTGTGATCGCGACTATGTATCAGGATGTGGAGAGGTCGACACATTATGCTTGGACGTCAGACGCTATTTTGGGCATGTCCAAGTGTTGAGGTGGTTAGGACAGCGCTGATTGTCATGTGGATGAATACGGGATGGAAGTGCCAAGATAGCCAAGCACACTGAGAAGCTCTTGGTTTCTGCCGACCCGCCACCCTTTCTACTGTGATTGGTGTCTCGACAATCCATTCGGCAGCAGATAGCCGGATGTTAGAAACCTTCTTTTAATCATCCTATGCCTCTGCTAAGGTTGTCTTAAGAGCTACACATGTAACGCTCGTTACGTGTGATTATACTATTCTATAAGATTCTTTCTGCACCCGCTCGCTGCGTATAGCGACCTCCTGATCAGATCATAATCATAATCTAAAGACTTCTTAGTGATGGATGATATATATCACCGCTTAACCGTTGACTGAAGCGAATGCAGACATCTGCGTATAGATCGCGTGGTCTCATTCGTGACTCGTGCACATCACCCGCTTCGATCACATAACTGTGAGTCGCTTTCCATTCCTATCCCCACGCGATAGCACCAGGCTCAAGTTGGCCGCTTCGCCAGTCAAGCTGCTATCGAAGCGAAGCGTTGATTCTGTCCTCACCTCGGAACCTGCTATCGTCGTGGCGGATAGGGATCAGACGCTCTGCCTCCAAAAACCCGACGGCCTGTGCTCAGTATCACGCGCGTCGCTTACAGTAAGTGTCGAAACGCAAAGTCAAGGACTCACTGGGCCACCAAGAACAATCGCAGCTCCCTTACACAAAATGTTTGAAGATTGTGAACTGCACGGCTTTCTTCGACGACCACACCACTTGACCTACCTTCGCCAGCCCCTAAACCATTACTATTTCGACGTCCTCGAGCAGGGAGCAGTGACCGGGCGCGGCAACGTGCGCCGCTCAACTATTCTGGTATTATCCTCGCAGAGCACAGGAACTAACATTCGAGCCGTTGATAAGTCCATATCTGGTTGTAGGAAGAACAACTCATGCGTTCAAGCAGTGTGTTTTCTATGTCCACGCGATGCTTCTGTGAGTTGCGATGATCAGAGCATGACCGTCAATTGGCCGCTAGCATTCCATCTAGCATGCAGACTCACCTCCCATGCTCGAGAAGCCGCCCAGAATGGTGGATCGCTGGCCTTAAACGAAGACCAGTTCTCCATTGCTCCAAAACGTCATGGACAACAATTCTTGTTGACGATATCTCCAAGAAGAACGACTCGCGAGTGAGCTGCTTAGTCGGTCGACCTCTCAGAAAACAGCCTGCCAGACTTTTGCGCGCGATGATAGTTGTAGTGAGGCTTCGGTCAAGCCTAGTTGTCCCGATTAGGCTGCTGATGACAGCTCGTGGAGGAAGAGTGGCGGCAGATATCATTCCCCTTGATGCGGCAGAGTGTGTAGGTTGCTTTCACTTATGAGACATCAGACATGATCCCACTCCCGTTGCCAAGTTTCGTGTTTTGACTCCAGAATGCCTGTCATGTCATTTGCATGCGTTACGATCTAATCTGCGCAAATTGCATCCCAGCTATCAAGTCAATCACTCAATAGTATCCATCGCAAGGGGTCTGCTTAGAAAGGTGGCGAGATGAGCATCGACGCCACGTGCCACAACGGCTCCGATACCGCATAATGAAGACACCACGTGGAGAACAAGGCACCAAGCTGACATTGTCGTAGATCTTTTGCCGGAACCACCACGCCCACGCCAGTTCCTTCTTGACACCACGACGGGGACGATGTGTCACTGGAAAAGACCCAAAGCTGAAAGCTCGACTTACCTGCTATGGCGTTGGAGGCAATCATTGTGTCTTGACCTTACTAGTGTCTCAGTGTTGCGCTCCAGTAGATATCGGCCAGAAATGCAGATTACAGCTTGCATCATATCTAGTCTTTCTGTAATATGATGTTGTAGGGAATGTATGCATGTTGATCCCAGTGTGGATGAGGAGAAACGAGCGTCTGGACAGTGGAAGATTCTATGCTACAGCACCTGGAACCTCATTGTGACGCATCAGCATGAAGCTGCGCGGCCGTTCCGTCTGTGACTCGTGCGAGGATCACATTCATGGCTTCCTTCCCAGGTCGACCTACATCGGAGTTCATGTCAGTAGATATTGGAATTCGATACAGCACCCTGGACCGGTTTGAGTATCATGCGGGTCGGAACAAGCGAAGGCTGTAAGGTGGTAGAGTGCTTTAGGCGATATTATGATCGTTCTTTGATTCTACGGCCACAAGACATCAGATTCCTTATTAGAAAATCGTTTGCCATAGGCGACGTGTCACTTCTCAACCGCGTGGAGCGCATGAGCCAGGAATGCAACAATATAGAACAACGTCCAGAAGTAAAACAATATGTGATAGGGCACGTGATTGGGCGCTATTTCTGACGAGGAAGTAATGAGCCTTGGTTTCTTGCCTTGCACGTCCAGCTTGGTGAGCAGCCACTATTCGGGATAACCTTCGGTAGTCTCAGACATGTGCGCGGTTATTGCGGAGTCGTTTCGATTGTTTGTGGGGACAATGTGGCGAGGTAGACCCCTTGTTCTGCTCACCAGATGCCTGGAATCGACTGATCTCTGGTTTCTCACCTCAAGACTTGCAGGGGGCTGGTTGTAGGCAAAGTTTAGTAAATTTGTGCGCGTCAGACAAGAGCACTGGGGGGGTTTGCGACATCGAGAGCCCAACAATGAGGGTATGCGCGATGCTTTTTCCGTTCTATTGACCTTGAAAAGGTACTATTCCCCGATAAGATTCGTGGATATCCTCTCTGATGTAGTGTTCCGTAGGTTGCCTTATGATTCCGTCCTGGCGACAACAAAGAGACTTCGTGGTTATTCGATCCTTAGTCTGAGATTCCGCAAACACAAATCATGGCAGGGCAACCGCCCTGAGCTATCGCACGAATTTACGAGTCGTCGTCACAGTTATGCCGTAGGAGCCGAGCGGGGTGGGACTCATGCAGGAACAAAGTTTCGAGTAGCAGGGGTCTTTCAACTTGCTGCTCAAACTTAAGCCACATTTGGTCTGCGAGATACGATGATACGTCAGCTGGGCTCGGTTAATTATACAAGCTTTTAGTACCGATCCTTGACGGGCTTAGGAAAGCTTGCTCGCAACTCAGAGTGGGTTTTTATCGACGAACCACAACGCACAGCCAACGCGATAAACAAATACCAGAACAACCACATTGGTGCGTTCACATCTCTACGTTAACTACACCGGAGAGATTGGCAGGTCTCTTACGGCTGATACTATTTCAGATCCAAGGCAGCTGGATGGTGCCGCAATAGCCGTGGAACATTCTTCATTCTACTGTCAAGCTTCACACCATTCTTGTCGAATCGTCCCTTGCGAGGCATCTCCTAACCCGATATCTCACGCGATTCGGAGGAGCTAACCAACGGTTCCGTTGTCAAATTGCCGGTCTACATCTAGCTTACTCAGGACGCCGCGATGTGGCGTATTTAATATGGAGCAAGGCAACGCCTGCTTGATCTCTTAAGATGTCTCCTTGTGCATCTACGGAGTTGCCTCTTTCTTAACATTCATCCCTCTCGTTAAAGACATTCGTTACCACCTGCAGTATTTATATCTGTCTCTCACTTGCGCGATCGGCGCACCCAACTTCTTTCATCTGCACGCCAATCAGCCAGCATGGGTCTCATGAAAGGATTGCTCACAGCAGCGGTAGCAGGTCTGGCCGCTGCTTCCTCGGGTTCATCTATCTGCTCGACAGCAAAACAATGCAAACAATTCACACTTGACCTTACCTGGGGTCCGTCGGAAGGATCTAATGTGTTCTCAAGGGACGTGATCCTCACTAACGGCTCTTTCCCCGGACCTCCTTTGAGGCTCAACCAAGGAGAATGCGTCGACTTCACCATCAACAACAACATGGAAAACGGCACTGGTGTCCACTTCCACGGTATCAGACAGCTAGGCACTCCTTGGGCGGATGGCGTTCCCGGCTTGTCTCAGAACACTGTCAAGCCAGGCACTTCATGGACTTACCAATGGACTGCCGATCAACCGGGTATCTACTTCTATCACAGTCATTACAAAGCCCAAATAATGGACGGCCTTTACGGCGCTATCATAATCAAGCCAGCGGAGAATACCACTCGTCCTTTCTCCCAGATCAGCCAAGACCAGAGCGACATTGACCAGATGGAAGCGGCCGAGGATACCGTGGAGACTGTCCTGGTATCAGACTTCAATCGATTTACTTCGAAAGAGTACATGACAATCGAGAAGACTGCCAATGTCGACGATGCCTGTGTCGACTCCTTTGTTCTCAACGGCAGGGGTTCTCAATATTGCCCAGATGCAGCTTTCCTTGCAGCGAACGAGGCTGTACAGGTTCCTACCATCCTTAACGGCACCTCTTTGACGGCAAAGGGATGCATTCCTCCCAGCAACGCCATCATCCAAGGAGCGTACTCGCGCAATCTAGCTGCATTGCCGGCCGGAGCTTACGCCGAGTGCACGCCGTTTACTGGAAAGAACTACACGTACAGTGTGGACCCCACTGCCGGCTGGGCTGCCATGTCCTTCATCAGTACCAGTGGTGTCGCGCTTTTCAAGGTCACCATTGACGGGCACAAGCTCTACGTCTATGAGATCAACGGACACTACGTCGTGCCGCAAGAGGTGGACCAAATACCCGTCGATAACGGTGATCGAATCTCGTTCCTCGTCAAGCTCGACCAAACCCCTGCAGACTACACGATTCGTGTTGCGAACGATGGTATCAACCAGGTGATCTCAGGCTTTGGTGTCCTGTCCTACCAAGGTGGTACCGGCTCAACTTCTGTGTCCTCTGCCGCTGCCGTCATGGACTATGGTGGATCTAACACAACCTCTATCACAGCACTAGACCGAGCAACTGCTGCACCATACCCTGCCTTCGACGCCGAGCATGCCGTGTCCAAAACCAGCGACAAGACCTTCTTGCTCGATATCATGAAGACCCCGACAGCGCCGATCTCCTGGGGTTGGGTCCTCAATGGCGAGGAGCCTTACAACTCGACTCGGGATGATGAGACACCAGCACTACTTCTTCAGGGTCCTGCCAATATCCCGGACTCAGACCTCATTCTCCGCACCAACTACAATGACTGGGTCGATCTTATCATCATAGTCAGTGGGCCGTTGGCCGAGCCGCATCCAATTCACAAACATGCGAACAAATACTTCATGATCGGCGCAGGCACTGGAGCATTCAACTACTCTTCTGTCGCTGAGGCGCAAGCCGCAGGTGTGGAATTCAACCTCGACAACCCACCTTTCGTGGACGGTTACACCACTATCCCGGCTGAAGGCTCTGGCGCGTGGATGGTGCTCAGATACCAGGCAAACACACCTGGCGCATGGCTTCTACACTGTCATGTGCAGACGCACTTGAGTGGAGGTATGGCAGTGGCTATCTTGGACGCGGTTGATCAATTCCCAACTGTGCCAGCCGATGACGGGCAGGATTGCGATAGCGAGAGTGGAAAGGCAGGCAACGGTGTTCAAAAGTCCAGCTCAAGCTCAAGCTCGAAGTCAAGTGCCAGCAGTGTCACTTCCGCTGCAAGCACGGCTGCTGGTTGGGGACGATGGGTGGCATAAACAAAGATGATTTTCTTGCACTGGAAACAATTTAATCGGGGGTTGTAAAACTATGTTTATTTCTGTCTTTCAGCAATTTCTCCGAAGTCACTGTAGTTTCCTCATTATCATTTCTAACACCGCCTCTCCGCAGAGTTGGGAAGTATCTGGCGAGCAAAACGTCTACATGAATGACCAGTGTGAGATGAGCAGTTGCTTTCATTTTGGCCCACCTTGCATGTTAGAATCCAGCATCGATGCCGTATAGGGCGCGCCGATCCTAGCTTAAACTTTGTCCGCAGAGCCAGATCTGTTGCCATATTCGCGGACGGGAGCAGTTGCCTTGTCTGCTTGCCGTTCTCGCTCGCGCACAGCTCCAGACATGTGCTCGTCCAAGTCGTAAAGTGGTTTGAGGTAAGCGGATTTGTTCCAGAAGATGTAGCGCTTAATCCACCAAGGTAGCCATGTTCCAGTCTGGTACGCCATGAACTTCCGAGTGGGAACAGCGAATATGTAGTCGAGCTCTTCAAGCGTGCGTTGCTAGAAGTTAAGGTCAGTATGACATCGAAAGATATTTCAAGCGCACTCACCTTCGTTTCCGGAACCCAGAAAAAGATCCATACGAAAGCTATCATGTTCAGTCCGGCAAAGAATGCGAATGTGCCAGTCGAGCCGAATGAGCCCAAGATCTTTGGGAATGTGATTCCGAGGACACCTGCCCAGAAAAGGCAGGTTGCTACAGCCCAACCCATGCCAACCTCTCGGTGAGACAGAGGGAAAACTTCCGCCGAATAGGTAAACGGAACGGGTCCTTCTCCGGGAGAGTAGAATGCTGCAAACAGGTATACGAACAGTGCAATAACACCAAGATGTGCCGGGTTATCTCTTGGAATATAGAAAGCGAAACCTGCTGCCAGAAGAGTCCAAGCCATGTTGGGAAAGGTGAACAGGAGGAGGTTCCGTCGGCCGAAGGTGTCAATTGTGTAAAACGCCGGGATTGCGAAGATGAAGTTCACCGCACCAAAACCGAAAGATCCGAGCAGTGCCTGGAAATCTGAAGCACCACCTTCGGCAAAGATCGTAGAAGAGTAGAAGGCCATGATGTTGATACCACACATCTGCTGCGCGATCATAACAACAAAGGATGCGAGGGTTGCGCGACGGACTCGTGGGATAGTGAAGAGTTCTCCAAAACGGCTGATGTAAGATGAATCTCCCATAAGCTCGGCCTCAATCTCGATCTGTGTACTGATGTAGTAAAGATCTCTTGCTGCTTGTAGAGGATGTTTCCTCAATCTGAGCAACGATCGCCAAGCTTTCTCATGCTTGCCGTGCTTGATGTACCATCTCGGGCTCTCGGGACACATGTAAACAAGAATGGCAAGAGGTACAGCCGGAATGAAGGCCGAGCCGAGTTGAAGGCGCCAGGCGATATCGCCTGCACTCCACACAGCCAGGTTGAACGCAGTCCCCAGAAAGATCCCAAAGGCGGTCCAGAATTGCCACGTCATGACGAGAGCGCCTCTGATGGCAGCAGGCGCATTTTCTGCGGCGAAAACGGGTGTTGTGGATCCTTTCAGCCCCATACCAATACCCATAAGGATACGAGTAGCAAACAATTGTCCCCAGTTCTGGCAGACTGCACCACCAATAGGTGTAATGATCAAGAAGATGGCTGAGATAAAGATGGTTCCACGTCGTCCAAAGTAGCGATTGCACGGGTCTGAGCACCAGCATCCGAGGAAAGCACTGCCCAAGTACGGAGCTGAGTTGACCAATCCGATGATCCAGAAGTCTCTTTCGCCAGCGGCTGTGCCTGAGGGGGCGTCGAGGCCAAATGCATCTGGAAACGCAAGGTTTGCGCCATTCGTTCCTGTCTGGTCCCAACCTTGAACGGCAGCACCAAGCGAACAGACAATGACAGTCATGTACAGCTTCATTGGGTGTGACCATTTATGTGTGACTTCGTTGCGAAGTGCATCTTTCTCTCCATCGGAAAGTTCCGGCATAGACTCATAGTTGCCGGGGTTTTGCGCGACAAGAGCACCTTTCCGGAACATCTCGACTTCCGACGATAGCCCGACACGTCTCGTAAAGTCATCGACCTGTAGACTGTCAGCTTGATGTTGTGAGCACGAGGGCCAGACTCACATCAGCCAAGAGTTGCTCGCGTGGGATTTCACCAAGCGGGTTCTGGATTCTGCACGCATGTTAGCCAGGAGCATACAAGTATTGCGCAAAGCTTACTTAGCATCCAGGTTTTTGGTCCTGTTCAAATCAGCAACGCTAGAGTGGCGTCGCCCTTCGGACCCAATCTTCTCAGAATGAAATCCTGCTTCATTGTGAAAGATGGTATCTTTGCTTTCCGCCATCTTGCCTGTGTGTGTGTTCCCTCTGGCAAAAGACCTGAAGATGAGAGCGAGAAGAAGAGAAGAATGGTAAACGACATGCGAGATATGCTTGCTTCTAAAATGCTGGGCACAATGGTCCCGCCACCCCGGGGCCCCAGACAAAAAGCGGAATCTCTACATTCCTAGGGAGGCTGTGGGGATGACATCGTTGAGCAAATGTTGAACCCTCTTGCGCTTTCCAACAAAGCTGATTGGCTTGAGTTCGGGGAAGTGGATCTTACGAATACATTGGCAAAGCTGGGCACCGCATGGACACGGCTTGGCATGAAATTTCTGTGGGGGTGTTATCTGAGAGAGCCCAAGATAATCGCGGTTTGTTGTTGAGGACATGTCGACAGTAGGTAAACCGGATGGCGTCGTTTTGCGCGCTGAGGGATCCACGTCCTTCCAAGAGCCAATAAAGGCAAGTACTATGCATGCTCTGCCAAGCTCACGGGCTTGGCAATGTTACATAGAACTTTAGGTCACGGGCCTTCGGTCGATCAGTCAAGAATGTAGCAGCGCCATTCGCTTGAGGCGGCGGAACTTTTCAAAGTTTGACGGGTGGAAGCCTTGGCAGTGCGGGGTTCAGGGCTTATCGAGCAAGGTACCTAACTCCAGGACTCTTGGCTGTGGTACCCACGGTGGCTATCGGCAGCCTCTGAGATTGAGTTCGCGTACCATGTCGGCCTCGAGTGGAAGGTGCATCTCTGTTGCCCGGTTATGTCCGTTTAAGCTTCTCTACCTACCATAGAGACAGGCGCTTTCCGGTATTGAGGTTTTCCGATTAAGTTTCGAAAGCAACCTGCAGGGTCTTGAGTTGTCCTGTGGCAAGTCCGATAGATTTCAGGGCTCGTGTTCATCTCACGTCGACCGCATAGCAATACCAAGAGTATGTCTCTAAAAATGATTAGGTGGCCAGCAAACAGTGCATTATGGCGGGCTCGCAGTGTAGACGTTGTACTGCGACTTGAAGCTACAGCATGATCAGTGTAATCGGGTTGAATGCCGAATTCTCGACTGAGCAGACTGCTTCATCGGTGGTATTCAAGTCGGACGGCATACCTGCGTACCGTCTACGTCGCTCGCGTGAAGCTGGCAGCAATGTCTAGCTTTTTTGGACCTCATCCTGTTGGAATTGATGGAGAAGCACTTGGTTGACGTTGTATTCCAGAAACACACTGTTTGACCTCGATTCTCAGGACACCCGGACACGCTCGTATAGTCCTCGCAGTAGCTGTCACACAAGCTAGGACAACGCTAGCATCTTCCTTGATTAGCATAGCCATCAGAATTGCGACCACTGCACTGCATCCAATTCAAACTGTTCCCGACCAGCGTAGATGCGACAAGCTGAGCGATATATGGTTTTGTGGATTGACCTCAAACGATATCCGTCCTCAGAACGATGTGTAATAGCCTGATGTTGAAGGCGCGGTCTGCTTTGCCGCTCGCAACGTCCATTCGAAAACGCTTGGGGACGACACTTGCAGCGCCAGATGGCAGCTACGTAGGAGAGAGGTCATTGATGTGATCCATATGCCAAACAACTCTGATGCGTCGCGTCGATGGGCCTTGTCAACAACTCGAGGCTAGGCCTGCGCCGCAACGCTTTTCTTTCGCTGTTGTAGCTACATCAGTGGCTCTATCCCACAGAAAGCCGACTATTCCTGCTGCTGGCACAGCCGTCACTCTTGCTGTAAACCGTCTCTTACTTCCATGAATGAGGATGTGGACAGACTTGACGTTCCTGGTTGCATAATATTCGTCTGGTGCTGTCAATTCAATCTTCGTCGCGCCAGCCGCTCCAACACAGGTTGCGATGGTCCTCTCGACTGGCCGCACATCTTTGCTGAGCGGTAGGATGAGACCTTGCGCCGGGCTCGCCGCAGGGGACGTCATTAGGCTGGAAAAGAGCCTGGGAACCGTCAGTGGTAAAACAGAGGCTGCAAGCCTAGAATTGAAAGCAAGGAGCAGCAACTGCGGAACGCGAAGGCGGTGAATCGCGCTGCTGAAAGGCCATGCGCAGATCTCGCGTAAGCTGCGCCTGGTGGGCAGATTGAGTGACCGCTAAGAGGTGCGGCTGCAGCACTGCTTTGTATATTAGCGGTGGCCTCACGACGCGCTTTCCAGCACAATCATAGGCCACCACGATCTTTCGGAAGTCTCAAGATCTGGTCTTGCGCCTCTTCAGGTTATCATCCCGCACTTTCTTCGGTAGGGTATGCAACGAGCACGAGATCCAATTGCTCAGGCGTTCGTCACTTCGACTTTTGGGGCATGGATCAAAGCATTAGCGCTCGAGACACCATGAGACCTGGACCTGCCTTGCAATGCAAGGGTCGTGACACCGAACCGTGATACCATAGGGACATGCTCGTTGATGGGACACGAACAGAAGGTGAGCTCGTCATCCGGATTGACGACAATCAAATCCGGTAACTTAGGCGTGCATGATTTCCATCCTCCACCGTAAGGATGTCTTGCTACAGATCCCGCCAAACTGATCTCGTTCGATCGGGCTGCTCCAACATCATCTACTACCTAGTGCTATAAGCTAAATAGGCTCAGGTCAGCAACGAGTTCGTGGAAGCTCATATCAATGGCGAGGAGTTTCAAAGATGTCTGATGAAAAGTCCCAGTCATGTCGTGATGTGTTTGACCAATCGACAGTCGTACCGTCGACACCCTCCTTCAGCCATAAGATCGAGACATTGAAATTGCCGAATACGTTCTTGACAGTCCCGAATGATCCTCCCTTGAGAAGAGGATCTATTGAGAGTGCCTTCTCTGGCTCAGATATCTCCGAGTTGTCCTTTGGCTCGACCGAGCTCGGCAGCACTCACGACGAAGGTCTTATCAAAACTCTGAGCAATCTGTCTGCAACGTTTGTGGATTTGTCAGGTCCACCGACTTGGCGAACTAGGTTACTGGAGCTATGGGTTGCAAACTACGGTGCTTTCTTGGTGCTGGTGAGCCAGATGTTTGGCTGTATAATGAACGTTGCGACACGACTTCTTGAGACTCCTGGTCCTCATGGCGAGCCGATGCATCCATTCCAAATCTTGTTCGCGCGACAGTCGATCACAGTTCTAATCACCACGTCCTACGCGTTGTGGTCAAAGTCTGTCCCGCATTTCCCTCTAGGGCCGCCAGGCAAGGTTCGACTGCTGCTGGTTGCCCGAGGCTTATTCGGCTTCCTTGGTGTCTTTGGCCTGTACTTCAGCCTGTTGTACCTGCCAATCAGTGAAGCAACGATCCTCACGTTCTTGTCACCAATTGGATCATGCTACGCATTCTCATTGCTCATACCTGGTGAGACCTTCAGCAAGCAGCAACAGATTGCTGGCTTTATCAGCCTAATGGGGGTGATTCTTATCGCAAGACCTGTATCGCTGTTCAGTGGAGGCGGCTACGAAGGCTCTTTGCCGGATCCAGAGGTGAGTTTACCGTCCAATACGACCCTGCCCCGGTCGGACGTGGATGCACCGCCGCAGCCATCGTCATCTCAGCATCTCCAGGCTGTTGGGATCGCCATGATCGGTGTTGTCGGTGGCATTGGTGCGATGACCAGTATTAGGTCGATTGGCACACGTGCCCATGCATTGCTCTCGGTCAATTACTTTAGCGTGTGGTGTACCTTTGTCAGTCTGATGGCGCTGCTGGTTCTGCCGAGTGTCAAATTCCGGCTGCCAGGGAACCTGACAGAATGGGGATTGCTTTCGACCCTGGGTTGCTGTGGTTTCGTCATGCAGCTCCTGTTGACGCAAGGAATGGCGTACGGCACTCCGGGGGTCTCAGTGAAGCCGTCTCTTCGTACGAGTGATGACGTTGAGATGCAAGCGAGGTCTGTCCATTCTCAAGCGAGCATTCCCATGGCCAGAGTGGACGTGGCATCCGATACTGATAGCCACGTTACTACGAAGCCGATCAAAGGATCAGGTGCGAAGGCAACCTCCATGTTGTACACACAAATGCTGTTCGCGCTCATTGCAGACAAGATCATCTTTGACGTTACTCCTGGCGCATGGTCCTGGGCAGGAAGTGGCTTGATACTATTTGGCGCAATCTGGGTCGCTGCTGACGGTGGAAAAACGTCAGTTTCTCCAGGGCCGGCGGCGGTAGCACCGCAGCATGAGCAAGGGGTGTCACTACAGAAAACTATGGCAGATGTCGGTCACGAAGAGGAGGTAGGCTTGTTGGCGGACGTGGGTGAGTCTGAAAATGTGCCCGAGGCTGCTGAAGACCAAAGGCAGCAAGACTCGAGGCCTGTGGGTGTGGTACAAACTTGATGCCTTGTGATGACGTTATGAATGACGACGTACTCGACCAGGACACGATGTTCACGGCTTGATGACCACAGCGGCGGAATGAAGGTGCGGTAGTGTCTTTGTGGCACAACAATACCTATTCTTCACCACTCGTCACGGTCTTCCTGACATTGCATAACCGTGACTAATCTCGTGCTAACCCGATCCGCGCGACGATCCACTTTCCCACCGCAACGCTCGGCTTATCGATTCTTTTCGCAGCCCATGATGCCAGCAGCAAGTTCAGAGGCAAAACAAACGCTTGCCACAGAAGAAGACCAGTCGAGAATCCTGGCGGCCCAAGATCCGGAAATGCCAACAAGCCGTCATAAGCTGTCGTGAAGTCCTGCCTAATGACACCGAGCAAGCGGCAGATGCGGTCACCAACCGTCCACGCAATCGGGATGTGTATGAGATAGAGGGAGAAGCTGATTTTGCCTAGATAGCGTAGCGACGGCCACAACAAGAAAGACTGGATCCATTTGATGTTCATGATAGAGTATATCAGCATTGTGGCGCCGATCGTGTTCCAGAAGCGCCAGTACTCGTGGTTGTAGTATATTCTAGGGAGTATCTTGGTCATGAAGTACCAACCTGGAGTGCCATATGAACGTTCCGGCTCGCGAACTCCGTGGGGTTGACCGAGAATGTACCATCCGCTGAAGAACACGAAGTGGTAGAATATGTGCTGACATCGTATTGACAGTCTTGATGCCAAGATCTTTTGACCCAATTTTTCGAAGTCGTTGATGGCCAAGACGATACCGAATGAGAAGCAGGCTAGCTCCCATTGATATACAGCGAGCATGAACAGTCCTGTGAAGCCACATGCATAGATCCACCATTTGACATCGATACAGCTCAAGACTGCCAGCAGATTGAAAACAAGTATTGAACCCCGAAGCTCCGCCGCCATCGTCCACGCTGGCGGGTCGTAACAAAACCAGTGTGTGAACTGTCCGTGCTCGACTAGCGGATTCACTGTCCAGCCAAGCTCTCGCGTCCACCTCAGGAGTTCGCTGAACAATGTGGGCTCAGGTTTCGGCCACTCCAGATGTGGAGCCAGACCGAATGGTAGCTGCATGACAAGCGCAAAGACCAATGATATGGCAGTGACCGGAATGAAGAGTCGAAACGGTCTCTTGATAAGTGCTGCGACGAGATGCCGACGCAAATCTCTTGTTCTTCCCTCACGCAGCATTCGGAGTGGCGCGATGCTCAAGACGTAGCCTGACATGACAAAGAATATGGCAACAGCTGCAGCACCCCCGGAAAACAGGCTGCGGACAAAGGGGAATGTTGCCAGCATATGTTCGCCGTGGTACCCAAAGCCATGTTCGAGGCCACCTTCGAAGCCGTACCACCAAGGAACATTATGGGAGAAATATACAAGAAGCGCGGCGAGACCGCGAAGACCATCAAGATAAGCGGTAGACCGAACATGGTCGCATGTTTGCGTAGTTTTGGGACCCAGCTCGTCACATTCCGCCGGCCTCACCTTCGCCGACTCAAGGTCGACATCAACCATTTCACTCATAACGGGTCTTCCGACGGCATTGTTTGGCCTTTCGCTGTAAATACCTGTAACGTTTAGATCAATATTGAGCACGACTCCAGGTTGATGAATTAACCATTCACGTGGACACGAGTAGATTTACCTCGGCATCGCTAGTACCTCGAGTTCCCGCGCCGGCATGTATAAGCTTGGCTTTTGCAGGCAAGACATGGCTCTCCCGAAGCAGACTAGTGAAACCAGCGACCATGGTCACATTTTGTAGTACAGTCTCGATGATATTGCGTCGCCCATGCTGTGGTTGTACGGACCAGCAACAAAATTGACAGAGGTGGTACTTTGTATAAACTCGGTCGTTTCTTCTCCGCATCTTACGCGGACTGAGCTAAGACGACACCTTCCTAATTACCGGACTCCTCATCACGAATTCGGTCACATCTTCAATAACGTGGAAAGTATCTTCTAGAGACTTTTGCCCTCCTTGACCCGCATTCATCGGTTCCAAACATATGATATAAACAGAGTCTGGGAACTCGAGGGAGGGAGGCATGCCGGATTTAGTCTCCGATGTCTGTGCCTGGCTCTGCACTGATGCCTTATACTATGAACACTGAACTTGAGCGATGTTAGCGAGCTTCTGCGATTCTTGACTCTTTCGCATCATTAAGCTCTCCACTGCGGATAGTGAACAGCCGGTCGTAGTAAACATGCAACAGAATTGCAGTGATTCACTCGCTGAACATTCTTCGGGCAACGATATGCAAGGTACACTCTCGTAGAGGGGCATGGCACGAAATGACATCACGTTGACAACATGAATGCGATGACGAATTCGCAGGTCCATCCGAGCTTCAAGGCGTATTAAGAGGCAACGTGCGTGACACAGTTGTTTCTCTCAGGCAGTACTCGCAAGACAAAGCCACTAAGCAAGCCGATTAACTCTTTGATCTTCTCAAACGACTACAAAACTCCCGCATATCCATCATGGCCGAAGCAGGACGACAGAGTGGAGGTGACATCTTTGACATGGCCCAGAAGGGCACAAGTGTCCCCGAGAGCGCTGCTGAGCCGAGACATATCAAATCTGTCCCTCGACCAGGCGAAGGCGCAGCAGGCGATGACCCGAACCAGTTGGGAGGCACGACACTTGCCGAAGCAGCCACGAACGCTGGCGATATTCCTCGAGTCAGTTAAACATCTTACCCGTGACGTTCTCGACTGACAGATGATAGAGCACCCAAGACACTGCAGGTCAACAAATCTTGACCGGCACAGGAGATGCCCTCCCATCACAAGTCGACTCTAAGCGGTTGCACCAGGTACCTGGTGGTGTCACACATGACCCCAACGCGAAGGGTAGCACAAGATACACAGAGCACATCGCGCAGCAAAGCGACTTCGAGAAGGGTGCGTCGGAAGGTTCCCAGGCAGAGAGGGTGCCAGGCCAGGAGAATTTGAGTCAAAGTCAGGTGACAGACCAGGCGGAACGCAAGATGTAAAGAACCGGAGAGATCGCAACTGATACCACTCGAACTTCTTCGAGATCAGTCGTGTTCAAAGATGAATACACGGTCAAGAGGCTCGAACACGCTGCAGAACCACAATGGCATATTTAGATCTGCATCCCGTACATACGATATCCCCAATATTCGAATGCCAGTCCCTTTGCTTCCAGCGAAGACTTTCCAGGGCCCCGGAATGACTTGCTCGATGTAGCTTGTGGCGCCAAAGCTGGTTCAGCGGTAAGGTCGTAATTACCTGACGCTTGGACTTGCTGTCTGCGGATTAGCGTATTGAGCTGGAAACAGTCTGCTTTGAGCTGCAAGCTTCGCATCGTACAAAGTGAAGCTAGTGGCCGCTTTGCTTATCTGGAGGCTACTGGAGAAAGAGATAGTACCTGGACGGCCAAGTTAAACTCGAATCTTCGAAGTACCGGAAGCACGTTCATCCAGGACTCACTTCCTTACTAGCTGCGAGCTTATTCTCGCCTTGTAGACGGAGATCAGCTATCGCACGCCCTGCGGCTAGGCGTTAGCGTGCAGTTTGTCCCCGCCGTAACACGATTGATGGCGGGTGCGATCTACTAACAGGTATGGACGAATTTGGTGGCCTACATTGAGGCCTGCCACCTTGCAGCCAGAGTCTCTTCTGACAACTACCAGCACCATAGTAATGGCATCTCTCTTCAGAAACACAGCCCGATTGAGGCCCCTGACCGGATTCACCATTCCCCGTCGTGTAGCTGTCAGATCACTGGCGTCCGCATCGACGCCCAAGCAAGCAACTGCAGCGGCGGCGATACAGTATGACGAGCCAGCAGGTGACGCGCCGTTTTTTGAGCAAGAGCCAGCTGGCCCCGCGGTAGCAACAGCAATTCCAGGGCCCAAGAGCAAAGATGCTATCACACACCTCAATAAGGTCTTCGACACCAGGTCCTTGAACATGCTGGCCGACTACAAGCAGTCCTTTGGCAACTACATCGCCGACCTGGACGGTAACATTCTGCTCGATGTCTACGCCCAGATTGCCTCCATTCCCGTCGGCTACAACAATCCAGCCCTCCAGCTCGTCTCGCGATCCGACGAAATGATCTCTGCCATAATCAACAGGCCAGCACTCGGCAACTTTCCACAGTCTGATTGGTCTGACATTCTCGAATCCGGCATATTGAGAGTCGCTCCAGCAGGCTGCAACCAAGTCTTTACCGCAATGGCTGGCAGCGATGCCAACGAAACAGCCTACAAGGCCGCATTCATGTGGAAGGCCCAGACTGAAAGAGGAGGACCAGATGTCGATTTCACGCAGGATGAGATGTCGAGCACAATGGACAACCTTGCCCCTGGCAGTCCTAACTTCAGCATCATGTCCTTCAAGACTGGCTTCCACGGCCGTCTCTTCGGCTCACTATCCACAACCAGGTCCAAAGCCATCCACAAGCTCGACATTCCAGCGTTTGACTGGCCAAGCTGCAGCTTCCCGATGTTGAAATACCCACTCCACGAACACGAAGCTGAGAACGCAGCAGAGGAGAAGAAATGTTTGGAAGAGGCAGAGCATATCATGAGCACGTACCATAACCCTGTAGCTGCAGTTGTGATAGAGCCGATCCAATCAGAAGGCGGCGACAATCACGCCAGCGCATCCTTTTTTCAGGGTCTCCGAGAGATCACGAAGAAGCACAACATTCTTCTGATCGTTGACGAGGTTCAAACCGGTGTTGGTGCAACGGGCAAATTCTGGGCCCATGAGCACTGGAACTTGAGCACACCACCAGACATGGTCACGTTTAGCAAGAAGGCACAAACAGCGGGCTACTATTTCGGTAACCCAGCATTGAGACCGAACAAGCCATACAGGCAATTCAACACGTGGATGGGCGACCCAGCGCGAGCAATTCTCTTCCGCGCAATCATCAACGAAATCGAGCGACTCAATCTGGTGGAGAACACAGCTGTGACCGGTGAATACCTGTTCAATGGTCTTGAGCAGTTGGGACAGAAATATCCAGGTCAATTCAACAACTTGAGAGGAAAGGGACAGGGTACATTCATTGCGTTCGACCACCCAAAGAGAGACGAGTTCTTGCTCAGAGCGAAGACGATGGGAATCAACATTGGTGGTTCTGGTGCTAGTGCTGTGCGCTTACGGCCGATGTTGATCTTTCAGAAGCATCATGCCGATATACTGCTTGATCGGCTGGGAAAGATGGCTGCTGATTTGGCCTAAGTTGGCGACAGCTTGTATCAGGTTGTTCTAGTGTTTGGCGTTCGGCGGACTCGACCCTCCGTAGGGCGTTTCCGACAGGGGGTGAGCCAAAAATGCTGATAACTTGAATGAATCATCTGTGACCTTTTATGTTGCCGTGCTCGAGGTCTGTCGTGTTCGGACATTGTAGGCAGATGCCATTGTCACACTAGACTCGTAGCCATGCTCAGACAACGTCTGATCCCTCCCTCCTTCCGCTGTCAACTTCGTCTCAACTACGTGCCGTTTTCCGTACCACCATGCTCTGGAAGGCGTGTAGTGTCCCAACACGTCTGCATGACTAGCCATATACGACAGGGCATCGTTCTTCGCGGCCGGGCCAAGCCGATGCTCCCATTGGAGTCATCTCCACATCATGATCGTTAACTCATCCTGTTCATCTGTTTACAGTCCACTTTGTAATGCTCAAAAGATTGTGAAGTCGATGTTCCAACCATTACAAACCCAGCCAAACACCATCGCTAAATTCAATTGTGCACAGAAAAGTTCTTCAACGGCCCGACCTCGAATGCTATCTCTCACGCCATCTCTTCGTCCGGTTCAGTACCGTCTCTCGGCACATACTTGATCCCATTGTTCTCCAGTGAGTCAATAATCTCGCCAGGTAATGTTCCATTGACTTTCACAGCATAGACAGCCGGCACATATTCGCTCAAACGTAGCCATTTAGCAACCCATGAAGTCTTTGGATCGCCAAGTGTAATGATGCCTTCGAAAAGCTGAGATGTGCACTCGGTGATAGCGTCCTCGCTTCCTCGCAACTGAATGATCTCCTCGCAGTTCGGGCAGCCAGCATTGTAGAATTGCTGTATACGTCAGCAACACGACAACAACAACAATAAGAAGCTAAATGAACGCACCTTTGAAGTCTGCACGATCGAGCAGACCATACAGGCGCGGGAAGTCCGTGAAAGCGACATTGGCACCTGGCCTGCAGGGTTGCGCGGAGGCAAGAATCTTGAACCTGCTATTCTGTCAGATCTGCGTACACGGCTATCTAGAGATTTCTTACTGAGAGAGCAGCTATGACACAGATGCAGAGCGAGCTTGTGTATCGAGTGTTTGCCAACAATGGAGTATAGTGATCTGTGCTTCGCGACAAAGCGTGCAGTTGGTTACGAACCACAGATTGACAGTCAAGGCAGTCAAAGTACGGTGGCCGAGGCGGCCCTTTCGCGTAGTATGCAAGGGCCCTGTTAGCGCGGTGAGTGGGAAGGTCGCAGGCGAAGATCGGCATGGAATCTTTTGGTGGCACGTTGACCTCGACGCGAGCACGAGATCAAGCAATATTGGTCAACCTCCCATTGTTCTCCTCTGATAATGGTGCAATAACATTCGAAGGACACATCTACTCTTGAGACATCCTCGACCTGCTCTGCACGCGCAAATGGCTACCGACACAGCTCGCTCTGAGGCCATCGTCCTTAAGGACAAAGGCAACCAGGCTTTCAAAGACCACGACTGGCCAACCGCCATCGACTTCTATTCACAAGCCATAGACAAGTACGATTCCGACCCAGCCTTTTATTCTAATCGAGCGCAAGCGAACATCAAGCTCGAGGCATATGGCTATGCCATTGCAGACGCTTCTACAGCTCTCAAGCTCGACCCGAATAATGTTAAGGCATATTGGAGGAGGGCGATAGCCAATACGGCTATCTTGAATTCCCAGGCGGCCCTTCGCGATTTCAAGATTGTGTGCAAGAAAGAACCAAATAACAAGGATGCCAAGTTGAAGCTCGCCGAGTGTGAGAAGCTGGTCAAGAGGATACAGTTTCTGAAGGCGATTGAGGTCAGCGACCCTCCGTCTGCATTCGTCGATCTTGACATCGACTCAATACAAGTGCCTGAAGACTATGACGGCGCTAGGATCGAGGACAAGATGACACAGGAGTTCATCAACGACATGATCGAGCGCTTCAAGAATGGCAAAAAGATACACAAAAAATATGTCTATCAGATAATCAAGTCTGTCAAGGATATCGTGTATGACGAGCCAACGATGGTCGAGATGGAGGTTGCCCCGAAAACGCAGTTGACGGTTTGCGGCGACACGCACGGCCAATATTTCGACCTCCTAGAGATCTTCAGATTGAACGGCTACCCGGCCGACGATCATGCATATCTGTTCAACGGCGACTTCGTGGATCGTGGGTCCTGGTCTACAGAGATCATACTGCTCCTCTACGCGTACAAGTGGCTGCGGCCAAAATACTTCTTCTTGAACAGAGGTAACCACGAGACAGATGACATGAACAGGGTATACGGCTTCGAAGGAGAATGCAAGGCAAAGTACAGTGAGAAAGTATTCAAACTGTTCTCAGAGTCCTTCTCCGCACTACCACTAGCCACACTGGTCGGCAAGAAGTACCTGACCCTGCACGGTGGCCTCTTCTCGGACGACAAGACGAGTCTTGACGACATTCGAAAGCTCAACCGACATCAGCAGCGTCAACCAGGTCAGCAAGGCCTGATGATGGAGATGCTGTGGACAGATCCTCAAACTGCGCCTGGTCGAGGTCCCAGCAAGCGAGGTGTGGGCTTGCAGTTTGGTCCAGATGTCACCAAGAATTTTTGTGATAACAACGGGCTCGAAGCTGTGATTCGTTCGCATGAAGTGAGGATGGAAGGTTACGAAGTGGAGCATAACGGAAAGTGTATCACAGGTATGTCTTCACACTCACCACAGACGACAAAAGCTAACGCCTCATAGTATTCTCTGCACCAAAATATTGTGATACCACCGAGAACAAGGGCGCTTACATCAACATCGGCCCTGAGCTCAAACTTGACTTCCATAAATTCGATGCTGTGCCACATCCGGATATCAAGCCTATGGTAAGTCGATTTGCTGGTTGTCATGCCTCTACTAACACGATCCACAGGCATATGCTCAAAACTCACTCATGTCAATGATGTAGAATCTCGAGATGTTTTTCAGAAGACTCTTCATGTACAATAGACATAGATTTGAACACGAAGCCCCTGGGCAGGAGCCAGCTTTGACGACGAGAACGATTGATACCCTGAGAGATGCATGCAGTCTCACAACCGTCCACAATTTGCTCTCTCACATCGATCCGTACAGGTGCTTGTGGCCGCCTTGGGATCGTCGCCGACGTATGTCCATGTGAGGTGTCACAGTGGTACGGACCACGGAGGGCAATATGTTCCACGCGTGATCAACAAAGCGAGACCAGACCACAAATCTGATCAATTAGGCACGTTCTGAATCTGCCGAGACCCATCACGTCATTTGGGAGGTTCCGCCATGCCTCAGGCACAAGCCTCGCACCTTGAATAACCTTGCTCTAGAGATATCCATCAATACATATATATTAGCGTGAAGAGGTTTGTCTTTGTTATCAGCACGCCACAACATTTCAGACATTCTGCAAACCGGTAATATCGTCAACAACAACCATCTGCACGCAAGCATGAAAGTCCTCCTAACAGGTACATCCGGTAATCTGGGCTCTCGTGTCCTCCACTCCCTCCTCGATCTCAATCTTGTCCCATCAACCAACCTCGTTATCTCAACATCATCACCGGAAAAGGTCGCCGCCATCGCCAAGCAGAACGATATCCGGATCGTGCCTGGTGACTTCACGAACCCTGACCAGCTCCGACAGTCCTTTTCCGATTCGCAAGCCGACATCCTTTTCTTAGTCTCATACCCATCACCGTCAGTCGATAGATGGCTGCATCACAAAACTGCCATCGACTCAGCGAAGCAATCAGGGTGCATCAAGCTTATTGTGTACACAAGTCTAATGTTCGGTGGAAAGACTGGTATGCAGAGTGTTGCAGGCGTTCAGCAGGCTCACATCAAGACTGTCGATTACCTTAGCAAAAGCGGCATGGAGCACGTTGTACTTCGGGAGGGAATTTATGCAGAAAGCTGGTGGTTGTACGCCGGTTTCCAACCTAATCCGCTGCCACGAGGCGAGAACGGCAAGATCAAGTTCGTCATTCCAGATGACGGCCCCATTGCTTGGGTCAGCTGGGATGATCTTGGGGAAGGCACGGCGAAGATATTAGGAAAACTGGCACAGGGCGACAAAGAATGGATCGGGCAGACGCTGAACTTGACTGGGCCGAGCACCATGACCCTGCAGGATGTTGGGAAATTGGTCGAGGAGCACAGTGGACGAGAGGTGGAAGTCAAGCTCGTGGGAAAAGAGAAAGCCAAAGAGCATCACCTCCAGGACGGACAGAAGGAAGACTGGCTCGTCAATAGCTGGGTGGGGTGGTTTGACGGCATCAGGGATGGTGAGTGTGAATTTGTTGATCCATTGCTCGGAGAACTACTGGGCCGGCAACCAAAAGGAATCAAGGAATGTGCGACGGAGCTGTTCACGCCTCAATGATTCCGAGAACAGGCTCGCGTTATTAGAGCCAAGCGTCCAGACATCACAAATCATAGGTGCTTTATTCGCTGGGTCTGTAGCCCCTGAACTTGTTGCCAGGTTGCGCTTTCGCATGGTTGAGCAAGAAGTGACTAGGACCAGGTAGAGCTCTGCGAGCAGATTCCGCGGGTAAGAACCTGTGATCAACAATCAGCAGCGCAGCTGTTTCTGGGCTAGGATAAGTCAGGCCGTCAGTCGCGCAGAACCCCCTGGTGTGGTCAGCGATAATGGAGTTTTTGGCCACATCGCAAACTCATTGATCCAACGCCTACGGCTCAGCAGCAAACCCAAGCGAGCAGATTCCTACAACATTCTTCCTCAATCTTACCCAGATCCTATATTCCAGAGACGTCGACTTGAAAGCCTTCAGATCCGCTAGCCAACACATGCCTGGAAGTCTCTGCTTCGAATTTGTGATAAACGTCGTTTATGCTTCTTGACACGTGGAACGCCCGACCTACCGTGCCTTTGAGAGCGTACACGACATTTCCATTTATCTGTGGCGATTCAGAAAGGCATGAGAGATATGCACTGAGTGCCCTAACCGCAATTGCAGACATTGAAAACCAAGCAGGTAACGCTTTTCAGAAGAACTCACCCATCTTCAACTTTAAAGGTCAATGAGTCGTTCAGCTCGGAACTTGGGCGGGAACGTCGTCAACAGGGGTGACTTTCTTCACAACCTTGGCGGGAGAGCCCATAGCAACAGACCAATCCGGTATATCTCTCGTCACCACGGAAGAAGCACCTACTGTGCACCCTGTAGTTCGTCAGTCGTACTCCGCCGAATTGGCCGTCCCCCTAAGCGTACCTTTGCCGATTGTAACACCGGGCAGAATGACTGCATTGGCCCCGATCCAGCAATCTGCACCAATCTTGACTGGCTTCGTGTACTCAACATTGTCTCTTCGGCTCTGGACTTCGACCTCATGCGTTGCAGCGTAAATGCCGACCCCGGGTCCGAGCATAGTTCGGTCACCAATCTCCACAAGACCACAGTCGAGGATGCAGCAGTTGAAGTTTGCGTAGAAGCGCTCCCCGACTTTGATGTTGCATCCGTAGTCCACCTGCTACACATTAATATTGTCTCGATGCGATCCGCATCCGAGGACAGACTGTGAAAGGAGGCTCGATAAATGAATCTGCGCCAACAGATCCCAAGATTTCCTTGAGCATCTCCGACCGAGCCTCGATGAGGTGCTGGAAGTCCGCCTTCGGGTCATCATGCGGGAACCAATTATTGTACTTGTGGCACCAAGCGCGTGCTTTGAATCTGCTGGCCTCCAGTTCAGGCACAAAAGAGTCGTAGAGCATGCCGGAAATCATCTTCTCGTACTCTTCACACCAAGGGACATGGGCAAGTTGCTTCGCCCTTCCAATCTCGGCCGGACTCCTCTCGGTGGCTGCCATTGCGTAAAATGAAGTGTCAAGATTCACTGTATAGCACGTAAAAGAACCGCTTCAGCAGTCGAGAGCAAATGATTGTTCGAGGGGCGTTGCTTGCTCGCGTGGCATCACTTCGTGGGGGATTGGAGGTTCTTCTGCCGGCCTTTTGCCGGGCAGACGCCATTCTCCATGGGTTAACTAGCGACCAAACATCTATTTTGCGAGCTGTTTTGAAGTCGGAGAGAACAAGTTTTGCTTGCTCGCTAGATGCAGGAGCTGAGGAGTCTGAGGGATGTTTCAATGCGCTTGCTGTGTATTCAAAGAAGTTCCGAACCAGGGGCGGCTTTCGTCGCATGCCTCACTAGGCTACCGGAGCAAACCACTAGTCAGCTTTTGGTTAGGCTTCTATTAGAACAATTAGTAGTCCCTGCGACAGTGTCAGATCGGGTAAGTCTTTATCAGTACCCTGAGCATATAGCCTGTGGGATTGTGGTAGACCGTAGTCATGAGTATCTTCGGGCTTGCATACACGAAGAGCAGATGAGCAGACAGAGTTTCAGGAATGGGCAATCGGTTTTTTCCTCTTCTTCACGCTCCATAAGGTACTGATGTTTACCACATGCTAACATGCCAAGAACCGGCCTATTCCCACCCCCTGGAACGTTGATGTGGTCGCTGATCTAGTATCAAGCGTCAGACTAGCCGAATGTCGGCGCGACAATGCTTCATGGAGCTGACGCATGCAATAGAGTCAGACAACGTGTTTCCGGCTTTGACAGCGAGGCCAGTCGCACACACATTCCACGGTCCGACACGAATCCGACGCCTTCCAGCGAGACTGTACCCGGCCCTCGTAATACCTGAGTTCCATGTGTGAAACTCATGCCCTGCGCGACTTGACCGGCATACGCAGGCACTCTTCACAACCACCTCCTTAAATGGAATGTGAACGCTACGAATTATCTGGGTAACTTACAACTCGGCTACAATATGACCACTTGTACCGCTCTTACCACTGGCTCTGGGCAAGCACGACAAGACCTACTCAACGCATTTACTCGTGTTGAGGGCATGCTAGCCTCGGCAAAGCCATGATCCAGAGCTTAGGATCATCTGATCGATGCCTGTATAGCCAAGAACCAGGAAACTATAGACAGACACACCAGGCCAAACCGTTCCGGAATGTAGTGATTGCTCCAAGACGCAAGCATATATTGTCTGCGGCACTTGACCGAGGTTAGTGCGCTGCCTCGGGCAGACTTAACGGGGAACCTTTGGGAGTCGAACACCAATCAGATGCAAAAGGAACATCTCCGCAAAATGAGCAGCTATGTGTGCACATGTGTCGAACCATGTTCCGAATCTGTGCTTCAAGCGACTTGTTCAGGGTGCCGAGGTCCGTATGGAGTTGGCGCATCAAATGTCTAGCACCTTTCGGAGCAGGTACAGTTTACGGTGCATTTGATGCCTCTTGTTTTCGAACATCGGCACCAGCCCCGCGCCACTTATGCAACGAAAGCATAGCTTGGGTAGCAGGAAGCAGCATGGACCCATCTATTCGAGCACACCCAGGTTACTTCACAAGTATGCGTGCTCAAGAAGGGTTAACATTCTCAGATTTAGACTTCCACCACGATCGCCTGCAGCAGACTCATTAGCCTAGCTTGGGGTGATGGACACGGCCTGGTTTTTCACGTTTTCACGCAGGTACAACAAATGCTACGCATCAATCACCGATTCTATCAGGTATTGAGAGCACGCATCTATGCTACACCACTAAGCTCGGTCAAGACAACTATCGTTCTCTTCAAGATACGCTTTCTCCACGCCATAACTGACAGAGAAACCTTTTTGCTAGTTGAGAAGCACCTGAGTGACAAACTCGATCTGCAATATCCACCAGCAGATGGTCCAATTAAAGCCAAGAAGAGCTTCCCTGTCGCAATGAAATACCGAGGCAGGCGCAACCACATTCCACTTCCCCATACGACTGAGGCTTGGCTCTGCACAACAAAGTTTGAAGCTATCTGCATCTGGCATGAACTCTATCGCTTACGGCCACTAACCCGCAACCAAGGGAAAGTTATCATGAGTTCCAGTCGTTTATGGTGTGGTACATGTGAATCGGGAAAACAACGTATCTGGGGTTGCATATCAAAGCTCTAGAGTGAATGGAAAGCTGGGGTCGTTCGGAGACTAGCTGAATGCATCCACAACTACAACGTCCCCCAATTATTGGCACTCTACCCATGCTTCAGAACCATATATCACAAGACACCTCTGGCGATGGAAGTTGGCCGGCCAACTCCTCCAACTTCGACCCTGCTCTCTTCGACTCTTGAACCTTCCAACATGTCCGACAACAGCGAGCCCGAGAGCCAGATCAAGCGCGAAGAGGCTGGCGAGCATCTTGAGGTCATCCGTACGATATCGAGGGTACCGGACAACCCAAACTACTACGAGAAAAATGGCCTGCGAACCGAAGGAGATGGTGTAGACCATGAGAAATACAATCCGGTATGCCTCTCGTAGCAGCAGCTTCTATGTCATTGCTAACGATTTAGAAATCAATCGGCTTCATCATGACTCTTCTAGGTTGTGCATTCGGCTTATGCGCGTCTCAAATTACGCCGCTACTCTACCTGACGCTCGGCACAACAATCGCCGCTGATCTCGAAAGGCCGGACTTTCTGCTGTGGCTACTGACAGCTGGCATCGTCGCTCAGGGCGCTCTAGCACCGTTTGTCGGTCCGCTGGCCGATCTTTTCGGCCGGAGGTTGATTTTCCTGGTTGGTTTCATCTTGGCCATTATCGGGTGTGTTTTGTGCGGCGCCGGTCTGGATGCTTCATCCTTCCTCGCTGGACAGATCCTCTTGGGTTTTGGTGCAGTCACTCAAGAATTGATGGCCATTGCTGTCGTCGCAGAGATAGTCCCTACTGCAAAGAGGCCCATCTACGCTGCCATAACTCTCTGCTGCATCATTCCATGGACACCAGGCACAATGTACGCCAACTGGATCTCTATATCGTCCTGGCGGTGGGTTGGACTCGTCTTAGCTCTCTGGAACGCCATCAGCTTCTGTATGATCGCCGCATTCTACTACCCACCACCTCGAGTCAATGGTAGAGGTCTGACAACAAAGGAAAAGTTCGCTCGAATCGATTTCCTTGGCGGTGTACTTCTCACGACAGGTCTTGTCTTTGTCCTTGTCGCCCTGAACTGGGGAGGTCAGAACTATCCATGGACTTCGGTTCACGTCCTCTCATTCCTTATCATTGGCTTCGTCCTTCTCATTGTGTTCGGCTTGTGGGAAAGATTCGGTGCGCCGCACCCGATGTTCCCTCGCCGTATTGTGCACGCTCCGCGACCATTCTTCTGTATGCTGTTTGTCATCTTCGCAGCTGGCATCAATTATATCCCGCTGGTCGTCTTCTGGCCCATTCAGGCTATCAGTGTGTACCAAACAAACCATTACCAGCTCGGAATCTATACTCTGCCGATTGGTACCTGCATATTGGCAGGAGCTATCGTGTCAGCGCTCCTGCTTGGACTTCTCAAAGGCCGTACGACTGTGGTCATGACACTCTTCTGTGTCATGCAGACAGTTGGTAAATCTCACCCACAGTTTCTATCATATCATCTGCTGACTTGAACACAGGGTCCGCCTGCCTTACCCAAGCCGATCCGCACAACCATATTACAATCATTGCACCACTCGTCATCGCCCTGATCGGTGTCGGTGGAGTTCTCGTGCCCAACCAGGTCATCATTACCGTCATCACTCCCGACGACCTCATCGCGTCAGTCACAGCGCTCACCGTCGGTCTACGAGCGCAGGCTCAAGTCGTCGGTCTAGCTATCTACTACAATCGTTTCCTGACGGAGATCTCGAAGAACACATACAAATATATCGTGCCAGCGTTCGTTGAGGTCCAATATGGAAACCCAGAACTAATTGAAGCGATGGTAACGACTCTTACCGCTATACCATTCAGGGAGTGGGCGATGACGGTGCCGCCATTCCCGCATGCGGACTCCGCTGCGATCTTGCAGGAAGGAGCGGTGCAGGCTTTTGCCCATTCTTTCAAGCTCGTGTACTACATTACAATCGCGTTTGGAGTGCCGGCTTGCATCGCGGCAGCCTTCATGGGAGATGTATCGAAGTACCTGGACAAGCACGTTGCAGTGGTATTGTAAGGAGGTTGAATATGCTTAGAAACAGCAGTATTGGTCGTTGAAGTACTTCAGTCTAGGATAACAAAGAGTCAGTTAGCACGGCAGTAGAACAAAGTCTCCACACGGAAAATATCATTAGACAATGGTCTTCCCAATCCGGGCTTTTGTTGACTGGCACTGGGACGCCTGAGGCCTGAGTACTAAAACAGTAAGCTTGAGTGCCGAAAAGAGCACACGAGTTCCGACGTCCAGTGGTGTTTCATCAGCAAGGCTATTATCGGCTTACATGAACTCCCTTCGGACGAAGATCTACCGTTAGGTAAAGTCCTAGTGGTTGGCCGGTAGATTAGTCACATACACCGTGATTGCAGCATGCTTCTGGAACAACTCTTGCAGAACTGTAGATCCCAGCAACAGTCGCCGGAAGAGGAGCTGAACCGAAACCAGGTCCTTGGAACACGGGTATTCGTCACTCCGCCTTATGAATATAAAGTCAACTTCTGTAGGTACCAAGAACATTTTCCAGCGATATCGCCGTTTACAACTTGCTCTTTCCCCCCGATATCCTGTTCAGTTGCAAAGGATCCTCATGTTTCAGACCATACTTCTTGTACAGCTCCTTTGTCTTCTCATGCTGAGCGATGAGTTTCTTCCGTAGATTGTCACCTCTCTTGTTCTCGTTCCTACCAAGCTGGAGCATGTGCACCTCATCTGGTCCGTCAACAATTCTCATCGTTCGTCCGCTGGCCCACATCTTGGCGAGTGGTGTATCTTGCGACACACCAGCACCGCCATATGCCTGCATCGCCCGGTCAAGTACTTCCAAGAGCATCTTGGGTACCTCCACCTTGACCTCTGCGATCTCCTTCAGCGCAGCCTTGGCGTCTCCCTCGTCGATCTTCGCCGCAGCGTTGAGCACAGCGAGTCTC
>Ga0066648_10000345_pt1 | contig 32643 bp, 28 predicted proteins | sample CryGeyCG12114_NA_FD_59537 | JGI IMG/M metagenome (GOLD analysis project Ga0066648, IMG submission 59537) | Groundwater microbial communities from aquifer - Crystal Geyser CG19_WC_8/21/14_NA | ecosystem: Environmental > Aquatic > Deep subsurface > Groundwater | place: USA: Utah: Grand County... | reverse complement strand
GCTTGCTGAAATGGAAGCTGAAGGGCAAGCGACGACAGCGGCGTCATTGCTTCGACGTCTAACCTCGAGTTTCGACTGGTCGATTACTTTTTGCAAGCGATAGAGACCCTTCTTGGAGACGGGATATTGTAGGGTACGTGGAGACTTTGTGTCGGCCTTATCGTAACCTTTGTCGGCCTCTTTCTTCAGCTTCTTTGCTTGCCTAGCGCTGATGAGTATAGTTTCGACCTCGTCTGTATCGAGGTCGTATCTCCAGAGTTCGATGCTGTCAGGAGTAGTCTGGTTGATTTGAATTGGTATTGTGACGCTGCGGGTGGAATCGTCGATGCAGTAGGAGAACTGTTGAGGGTTGAGAATTGCCGAGCCTTCGGGTAATAGGTTAATGATTTGCTTGCCTGAGAGGATACCAGATCGATCGACAAGGTGGCCAGGGTTGACACGGGTGTCAGACAAGGAGAGTTCTCTGTCGTAGAACAGCTTTGAGAAAGACAGCAGTATGGATGCCAGAGGAAAGCCAATGTTGTACATCAGCCAGCCATCGGCAGCGACATGAGCGAACCAGACGAGGATCCAGGTCCAGAAAGACCATTCTAGCCATGGTATCTGCAAGCCTGTCAAGGCGATCAGATAAATGCCGTCTATGACTGACCACTTGAAGAATAAGAAGGTGGAGTCGATCTGACTGTAGCCGGAGGAGGTAGCATAGTCCCAGAGTTTCCATGCCAGCAGGAGGAAGTAGAATGTGACGGCGTACAAGCGCTGGGTAGGACCATCTATCAGGGCCTCAGGGATGACTGAAGGGCGATTGTTCGGTGGATGGACTGGAGTGGCATTGACTGCTGGGCCAGGCCTTATGATTGACTGTCTCTTCCTCGCCGAGCTGCTTGTAGGGGTGAAAGCATTGCCAGAGTGTCGAGCACCAAAGCCAGGTTCCGACTTTGGGGTTTGAGGGAAAGCCGACCGAAGTCGGGGTGTGCCATTCATCTTCCCATGCGGCAGGCGAGCAGAGGACGGGTGGTCGCAAGAAGGTGGAGGTTGGAAATGGCAGGAGGCTAGAGGGTGTGACCAGCGAGGTGAGGTGAAGTGAGGTGATGGCAGCTGGCGAGGGTTGCGACTATCTATATCATGATGGTGTTGGATGGGGTGGGCGTAGATGGTGCTTGGAGATGGACGCCCTACCTTGAACCCAGTCGCCGCAAAGTGCTGGATGTTGACTGTGTCTGCATTGTCTGTGGCCTCAAGCCTGTCGCGTAGCACCCGCCGCACCTGCACTCTACGCGTTCGAGCGAAAAAAGTGCCTGGGATCCATGATGACGTCGCAATCCAAACAAACACCATCCACGCTCACTGCCACTGCCCAGCTAAGTGATTGTCGACTCTGCCAAGTATCACCACCAGCTACTAGCAACCAGGTACTAGTCATATCACCGAAGCATAGTGCAGCAACATCTCAACTGCTTCGCCATCACAAATGCTCCCTGCAGGCCAGTCGCTAACATACAACCGGAAGCATTGCGCGGGCTGACAGGCAGATGGACCAGATTGCAGCCTCTGACCCGACGAGACAGCTCTCACTACCGACCCCTTCGAAAGATCCAGCAATCTCCCACCTACCAGTTCAAGTCCACGAAGCCAGCATCCGTGGTGGAGGCTGCGCACCTTCCCTTCTCTGTGACGACTCAACAGGCAGGCAAGGACCAGACGAGGAAGAGCCCAACCGACAAGTCAAGCAGGTCGACAGTCAAGAGCGCGAACAAGATGGAGACGACGACGAAGGACAGGCTGAGTACAAGGCCTGGCCAGGCTGGGCCGAACTCGAGAACGACCCCGACATCTTCACCATCCTCCTCCAAGAATGGGGCGTGCCAAACGTCGCCGTCAACGAGATTCTCGACATAGCAGATCTCATCACCGCCAACCCAGCCGACATCCTCGGCCTCATCTTCCTCTCGCGGTATGCCCCTCCTGACCAATCTAAACCTGCCTCTCCACCACCCGTACAGAACGAACCCCCGTCGAAGCCTTGGTTCGCAAACCAAATTTCAAAGTTCAGCTGCGGCACCGTCGCCCTCATCAACATCCTCATGAACACCCACGATATCCGTCTTAGTGAGACCTTGTCCGCCTTCAAACACGGAACCAGCCATCTCAACTCAAAACACAAGGGAATAGCACTCGATAACCATTCCCACTTCCGAGACATCCACAACTCCTTCTCCACAAACCTCGACCGCATGATCGTCGACGTCCTGCTCAAAGAAGACGCCCAGAAATGGAAGCAACGAAAAGCAGCACAGCCAAGACTGGCAGCCCAAGGAGACAGTGAACACGCTAAGAAGCGGAAAAGAGGAGGCCGAGCACCATTCACACAAAGGAGGAAGAAGACAGCGGCGGTAGAAGAGGACGACGAGAACGGCTTCCATTTCGTCGCCTACCTCCAAGAGCACAACAGTGTTTGGAAGCTGGATGGCATGCAGCCACACCCACGTCTTGTCGGTGGGATTGCGTCTGACCTGACCTGGTTGAACGTTGCTGCCGAGGATCTACTGCAGAAGATGCAGGAAGCCCTAGAATCGGGCCAGGAGTGCAGCTTGATGAGCGTCACTAAGACGAATACCTCACCGAGCCAGGAACAAGCGCAAAAGCTGGACAAGGAGAGGAAGCAGGACGACTGGGCTCCTTTCATCGAGTGTATGCTAAGACTGCACGCTGAGAAAGGTGATTTGCAAGAAATGCTACATCTTTGACCATCAATACTCTCAGACTTCCCAGAGACTGAGCTTTGTTGTCTCGAAATCACCTTGTTTGGTGCAACGTATAATGTCCCGTCTGTGATGAATCCAGCCCAGATCGAGCTGACCGCCAGCTACGACATCAAAGCTCCTCGTCTTCAGCAGCCCAAAGCCGCATCCTCGAAAAGCACAGCATCAGAACCACAACAGCCACACCTCGGATCACTCTGGAATACTGCCAACTATGCTTCCCCCTCCCCCTCCCCTTCACCTCCAGTGACTGCTTCCACTCCCATCTCCGCTCGCCCTCCCCTCCCCACTCCTCAAGTCAGTCCTCAGGATACTCGTCCCGCACATTACTCACGAACCGTGCCGTCTCGGCATCGAACCGACGGAACCACTTCCCCACCTCGACGGGGAACGTCCTCGCCGCGTCTTCCGCGCTGAAGTCCTCCGGCCCCAGCGGGACGATGTTCTCCTGCGCGACGTATCGCGTGCTGCGGTCGTCGACGCTGTACATAGAATCTTGGTTAGCATCGAGTCCCCGCAATTGCAGCCAGCGACAATCAGAGAAAAAAAAAAAGAGAGAGAGAGAGAGAGAGAGAGAGAGAGAGAGAGAAGGGAACATGACTCACAAAGCGTTATAGAACGGCTGGCCCCGTCCCTTCGGCAACCGATCCACCCCATTTCCCAGGATCCATCGCTCTTCCATCTCGCACTTGCCGTCCCAGCCGTACACGACCGCCACATACCCCTGCCGCCGATGCCGGAACACAGTGCCGACGGTATACTTGATGTCAGCGCCGGACTCGCCCGCCTCGGCCTCGCCGTTGGTCGCGAACCCCGGCGTGCGCATCTCAGAGCGCCGCTTCGGCGTCTTGGGCGTCCGGTCCTCGTCGCGGATCAGTTTGACCAGCGGGTCCGTCACGGCGCGGTCGCCGCCGAACGCGCCGAGGCCCGTCGTCAGCGGCAGGATGTGGTTGGTGTAGTTCCGCAGGTCCTCGATGTAGTGGTGCGCGTAGTGCTGGCGGAGATCGCTGAGGCTGGACGCCAGGCCTTGCGGAGACGCCGGGAACATGACGAGGGCGAACAGGGCGGCGTAGGCGGCGTCGTAGATGGAGATGTCGACGGTGGAGCCGGCGGTCTGTTGGCGGTGGGCCCCGTCGAAGGGCGTGGATCGCACGCTGCGGAGGATGTTGTGGGCTGATCTTATCAGGAGGGAGCGCGGGGTGGCGGGAAGGAGGTATGTAGCCCGTTGGGCGCGGCTCGCGTTTGGGGCCGTGAACTGTAGCTGCGATATCATCCTTGACAGGTTGGCGGGGGTTGAACTGTTGAAAGGGTCGATGTAGAGGTGCGTTAGCTCGGACGGCTGCTCCGCGTCGGGGTTGAGAGGGTCGGTGAATGCTTGAGGCGAGTGATCCGATGGCAGTGGTCGGTTGTCGAGATCGAGTTGTGGGTCGCCGGGTGAGGAGGGCAGGGGTGGCTGCACGACAGCATGAACGTGCATTGGATAGCTGCATGGCTGAGCTCGCAGGCCGAACGCGCGACAGACATAGCTGTAGATCACACAGCTGATGAGCGGTAGTGAGTTCCGGTGTGGTGAGCGGAGCGCCAGGCCCAGAAACTGGTGCTCGATGCTGTAGTAGTCTCGCTCTTCGTCAATTCCAACCCACTTCTTGGCGAGAAGGAATTCTGCAATGGTGATTGCTTTCTGCCGTGGAGTTTGGCCGTCAAGTTCTGGGTGTGCGGTACGCACAGCGTCGACCATCTCATCAAGACGACGAAAAGTGTCACTGATGTCACCTTCTGCGGTCGGTCCGAGAACGAACATGTCTAGGCACGCCAGGGCTGTTTCGGTTGGGTTAGCTATGTCTGATCGGTAGCGGACCCGTGTCCATTGATCTAGGGCTACCGAGCGGTTCAGGCATGCAAGAGCAATGTTGGACCAGTAGCGCTGAGCCAGTACACAGTCTGTAAGCGCTGCGTCTCTATCCAGTTCCAGTAGGACGTCCTTGATGCCATACCCATGGTCTAAGACAGCATGCGCTTTCGCCAAACGACCAACTGGTACATCTATCATGTCTTGGACCGCACGCCTCGTGGCAACGTTTGCTGTGTATCGAACAGCGTAGAGGTCTTTCCAATCGTGAAAGGAGGGATCTCCCACTTTCTTTGAAAGTGCATGTCTGTCGTCCCAGAATATAAAGTCGCGAAGCAGCAGGTCTTTCCAGATTAGCTGCTCGTTCGCAACTGCTTGAAAATGACGTGAGACGGTTGAGATCGTGATGAGTGTCAGTGCGTCAAGCTGCTGGAGTATCGCTTGTATCACTTCATCTGGCAGGGAATCTAGGCGAGGTAGAGGCCTAAAGGCGTTTGATATCCGACGTATCTCGGTCATCATGTGCGTGCTGCGTTGAATGGGATACAGAGCAGCATCGCCTATGGAGCTAAGTATCGCGATATAAAGAGTGGTTCTCTAACGACATCTGGGGATGAGCAGGAGAGGACGACACGACGTCACCACCGACGGGAGACAATCCGCCACCAAACCATTACCATCGTATCATCACTCTACGCGTTCTGTGTCTTGTTTGTCACGCGAGTTGTGGTAATTGGTATTCGAGATATGACAAGCAGTCCTCAAAACTTCGGTGCATGCTATTCTTGGCTATTTGCTAACAGCGAACCATTGTTCATTCACAATGCGGGCTCGCTCCTTGAACAATGTGAACGCTTCTGCGCTCAAACCATCGAGTCCTCCATCCTCGATCTGAATGAGAATCGGTCTACCATGCCACTCGCTCTTGTGAACTTTCTTCCAATGTACTTCAATGAAGTGTGCTATCTCTGTCAGGAATGCCGATAGTCTATATTTGTTCCTCAGCCACTCGATAGGACGATGCATGTCAATGCTATTCGTCTCCTGCATAGCGGCAAACGTAGCCAGAACGACATTCAGTTTTTCCTGTCGAATTCGCGTCCAGTGGGATAGCTCACCAGAAGATTGGGGAGTTTTGCGGCCACCGCTTGTGCTTTGAGATCGACCGGAACCTTCGTCATAAAACATTTCCCAAACTTCATCCTCTAGGACGGTTGTGCTTTGGATGTGCTCCCTACGTTGATTATGCGAAAGTTGAGCAATGTGTGACTGCGAGCTCTTGCTTTCTATCTGGTGCAGCAGTCGCTGGACAATTTCCGGGTTGTCCTGAAACCTGCGTCGTTCAACGTATCCCCATGCGAAGCATTCCCTCAGAGCAATCTCAGCGATCTCGGTCCCGTCTTCAAACAAGTCTGGTGCGTCTAAAATTTCGATGGCAGCATGGACCATGAAATTCGAGGCTAGCTCCATCCACTTCGTATCCAGGTTTGAATCGGGTGGTTGCATTTCGCAAGACAAGTGCATGAAACGGGGCAACAAATGATCTGCTAAACATAGTTGAGGATTCCTGGTTCGTCTCACATTTGCAGAGCCCACAGCATCCTCGAAATCCTTGTGTTCGCGCTTTCCCAGCCAGAAATAACGGAAGAACTGATTCACGCACTGGTCGCGACGGAAATTTCGTTGCATCTCGACCGCGAATTGAGGCTCACGTTCTTGCAGACCTTCTGTGCGCGTTTTCAGCCACATGTTGCACAATACTAGAAACTGCAAGATACGAGCGTCAAGGTGAGCGCCATTCTTGAGGGTGGCATCACCATGATGATGCTTGAAGAGCCTGATAAGTGCTGTGAAGTCAGCTCATGGTGGCGAACTCACATACGCGGCGACACTTACTGTCGTATATTTCGGTTAAGCGCACGGCTTCTTGAGCGTGGCTGGTCGCAACATCAAGAGCGCCATTGGTCAGAGAGCTTTCTGTTGTGCTGAGAGACTGTAACAAATTCACCTGCGCCTCGACTGCTTTGTAGGCAACGTATTCGACCACCATAATATCTACGTCGAGCTGGTACTCGGGGTTGGCGCATCTTGTATCTGCCATTGTCGCCTGCTAAGCAATTGACTTATCATTGTAGTCAATCGGACTTTAACAGCTGCCGAGACCGATAGTGGCAGCAAACGGTAGGATGGGCAAGATCTTAGGATGCGAACATGTACTTAGGTACATGGCAATGTGGCTAAGACAGGCATGTGAGCATAGGGTGAAGATTGGTTCTGGATTCTTTGTAAACGTGATCTGCAAGACTTGATTGCGACAGCTTACAAGTACCGCCTGGAACCGTTGACGACTGCTTGAATTGTGGGGGGTGATACCGAATTTAAGCCGCAAGTTCGGTTAGTGTGTCAACGTCCGTGTCAGGCAGGCTGGTGAGAACTCAATCATTTCTTCTTTTTAGCTTTGCTGCCTTTACCACTTCCAGCTGTGGTCTGCGACTTCAGAGCAGCATGTCCCTCGGTCTTGATGTGGTCGAACATCTTTGTCTTCGAGGCAAATTGAGCATGGCATACTTGGCAGACAAATTCCGAAGCAGAAGTGGTTTCAGCCCCAGCCTTTTGTGCTGCTTTCTTAGCTCGCTTCTGCTTTGCCTTGCCTACTCTTGAGCCTGAGGGCGTTTCAACTCCAGATCCTCCAGGAGTATCGTCCAACGTCAAAGATGTTGCAGCTGTTTCGACATCGTCCAGATCATCACCAGCTAGCCTGTCCGCAACGGCTGCTCGTGGGGCATAGTCGCTGTTCGCATCGGAAGGGTCTGATTCCTCATCCGGTAAAGGCTGTGCTTCCTCAGTGATGTGCTCTTGAACTTGCTCATTGTCTGAATCATCCCGCGACAGCTGTGTCTGCTCATCTCCCTCTGCTTCGGAGGATCTTTTGGCTTCTTCGTCCTCGTCGGCGGCTTCTACCTCCGTCTGCTTCGGTTGTAGGTCCAGGTCTTTTCCTTCTTTGCGCATATCCCGCTTCAGCTCTTTGAGTAACTTGATGTGCTTCTTGCTCTTTTCATGTGCTTGGAACTGTTTGTCACTCTTGAATGTCTTATCACACACAACGCATTCGTATTCATGCTCCTCAACCTCTGATTCACTTGAAAAGCCGCCTTCGTGCTCGTCCTTGATCGAGGTGTGCGCCCATGCCGATATGCCACCCTCTTTGTTCAACTCGGCCTGCCGCTTTGCCTTCATCCTTGCTGCCTGCGCCGCTGCTGATTCGCGCAGGAACTTCTGCCTCTCGGCTTCCGACTTTTGGTTGTTTTGCACTCTTGGATCCCGCTTCCGGACGAAGGCTACCAGCGATCGTACCGCGTCATTGTACTCTGCGATTGCTTCGTCTCGCAACTTCTGGTTCTCTTTCTCCATCAGCCTCCGTATCCTACGATCTGGCGCATCGGAGAGTCGATATTGGTCTTTCCATGAGTAACTTTTCTTCGTTGCAAACCCCGACCAAGCGCCGTAGAAAGGGCGGACAATGTCCTCATAGTCATCATCCTTGGAGCCGAACTCTGGATAGTCTGGATAATCTAGATCTTGCCATTGACATGCGATATCCTCCTCTCTCGCCAGCTGCGTGAAGAACTCGCTGAGTCCGCCGTAGAAACCACTTGGACTGTCAGTATATTGCACGTTCTTATTAAACCTCATGGTCAGCTTCAACACTTCGTCAGCCGTGGTGAGCTTCATGTTGTAGGAGTAGTCTTCGGCACCCGCACCGCCAGGCTGTTCCCCTCGTAGCAAGACATCTCGATGGGAGTCGTACCATGCTCGTTCCTGGGGATCTGCTAGGACCTCATACGCGGCCTGGATTTCAGAAAACAGTCTGGTGGCGCCTTCTTCATTGCCATAGTTGCGGTCGGGATGCAATTCGAGAGCCTTTCGTCTGTATGCTTTCTTGATCTCATCGTCGGTCGCAGTGCGGTCGACACCCAGCAACTCGTAGTAGTCTTGCTTGACGGGCGCCTCGTTCGCAGCCGTCTCATTGGTGGAAGACTGTGACTGACCCATGGTGGCGAGGGGATATCGCGTCGTAGATCAACCGTGATCGTCGCAGTGGACAGCTCCGGTCATTGCGTGCACATGGCGTCCCGCGAGATATTGGCCTTGTTGCAGCGAGCCCAGTCTTCACTCGTGAGTCGTAGAACGATGAATTTGACCCCGAATGCGCTCATTGCGAAAGCTAAAGCCACGCGACAAAGCTTGGTGGTCACTAGCCGATGATGCTTGGGATGTTAGATGCCTGAATGCCTGCGGCGCAACACGATTGCGCGGATGATCAATTCCGCGATCGAAATTTTCTCCAGATTTGCACCTCGCCAGTGCCGAAATGCGTCCCATGGCCCGCGAGTACCAATAAGCTTTCCTTAGGGAGCCAATGAAAAGTGTTTGCGGCCTAGGTGTGGCCAATATCCTACATGCTACAGGCCGCCCAGGGTTCTAGACACCAGGCTGCATGAGACCTAATCACGATACCATCGACGCGTCAAGTATGCCATTGGTCTTATCTGGACTCTATTTCCCTCGTCTCCGCCATCACAGCTTACTTATCTTTCACGCTGCCATCCTTTGAACATGAACTGGAAATACACTAGCAGTGGACCAGCAGACATCATTCCTATTGACCACGAGCCCAGATAGCCTATCATGAAATTTGGCGCCGAGTACCAGGAGGCTCTGAGGAAAGAAGCCTACCCGTCACAGTGGCTGGATTCAGCTATATCGTACAAAAAGCTCAAGAAATGCATTAAGCGAGTGCGTGAGGAGCTGCTGAGTCTCGGTCTCGACCGAGAGACCCTCGAGGCCTTATGGCAGCACGTAGGCGCCGACGCCTCCTCGGAGCCGAAGGACCTGCATGCAGAACGCATGTTGCAGTACCAGTTCACGTCAGAGGAAGGTGCCAAATTCGTACCAAAGCTAACCATAGCGCTCGATCCGAGAGATGGCTCTCCTATGGATGCTTGGCTCAGTCCTGAGACACGGAGAATACTCCAAAAGGTTGGGAGGCGTAAAGAACGACGGACCGTCAGAAGGGCATCTTCTTTCAACGTCAATGGCGACCGTAGACCAAGCGCGGTAGGGGCAATGACCAACGACAACGAGTCCGTGGATTCTCGCGGTTCGAGTTCCGAGCGAGCCACATCCACAACATCACACGACCACGTTAAGGTCCCGAACGGCGACGAGCCCAGACGAAGGGCTTTGTCGCCGGATAACAGCGATGATCTGAGACGCAGCGTGCTAGAGCCGGGTCTACCACAGGAAGTTCCCGAGGATGTCGATGAGCAGGAGATCGAGACCATCGAAGTCCCTCTGACCTCCGACAACGAGTTCTTCCAAATTCTTACGAAAGAACTACAAGCCCTCGAGAATCTCCAGGATAAGGAGAAAAAGGACATATCAACGGAAATCGAGCAGCTCTCGCGCGACATCTCAGCCCTCCGCACCGCCAAATCCAAGCGCTCCAAAGCCGAAATCGACGCCTGGCGCGAGATCTTCCGCCTCTACATCGAATCCGAAATCTTCATGTCCAACCACGAATCCGACGCCGGCGTCCGTCCCGCCGATAAAGCAGCTCTATATTTCAACCAGTTCAGCAAACAACTCACAAACATGAACTCCAACCCTCCCAAACCAAAATCCCAAGAAGCCCACATCGCCCTCGACCGCTTCCTGCACATCAACACGACGCTGCTCCGCCTGCTCAAGTTCCAAGAACTCAACCGCCGCGCCCTCGGCAAAATCCTCAAGAAATTCGACAAGCAGACTTCGCTCCACGCAGGCGGCACCTCCGGCGGGACCCCGAACTCGGTGATGACGACGCTGACCACGCATCCCAACCGCCCGGGCCTGGACCCGCGCGATCTGGCGCGCAGCACTGCCTTCGCCATCAGCCAGTCTCTGCTGAGCATCATCCCGCAGCTCGACGACTACCTCTGCCCCATCTGTGCCATGATCTCGTACAAGCCGGTGCGGCTGCGCTGCAACCACATCTTCTGCATCCGCTGCATGATACGGCTGCAGCGTGGAGGGAAGGACGAGTGTCCGCTGTGTCGGGAGCGGGTGGTGCTGGAGGCCACGGAGGATAATCTGGATCTGCAGCTGAAGCGGTTCTTGAAGAAGGAGTTTAAGGCTGAGGTGGATGAGAAGAAGCGCGAGAACGAGATTCAGGCCGGGAAGGAGTTATTTGGCGAGTCGTATGAGGGCACGCACAAGTGTGCTGTCATGTGAAGGGCGACTGTCCGATTCACAACAGGCTCATCGCCCAGAGCGTTGGTAGCTGAGCTTAACTGCATCGTATTAGCAAGCATGCGAGCTTGGACATCCTTTGGAATAGTCTATCTAATGTACAGTTTCTGGCACATGTTCATGGTCACAGCCTGACATTACTAAATTTGTGCTCCCTTGAAACGCCTCTTGTACTATTGGCCATCATTACTTCATGCAGACATGTCTTATCTCCTCGATATCATTGAGCCTCGTATCGTCATTATTGCGTTGGTCGCGTCTATCGTCATGTGCATCTGTATCTTTTTTGAACAGTCTGGGGTCGCCGCATTACAAAAGAACATGCGCGAGCCCAACGAGCAGACCACCGTACTTAGCGGTGTCCCTCTTAGAGACACCATTTTGTGGACTATCGCTCTGAGAAGTAGCTGTGGATGTGGAGTCCGCTGTCGCAGCTGGAGTGGTTGGGGTAGTGTGGGGTGTTTCAGATGTGGTGCCGTCAGACGGTGTTCCTGTATCTTCGTTCGAGGCGTCAGTAGGTGGAGCATCGTGGAGAGGTCGGGCTGTCGATGTAGGATTTGTTTCCACACCAATAGTGAGCGAAACGGCGTCAAGTGGCGCGTTAGGTATGGACACGCCGGGTAGTGTCCGAGGCGCAATAGAATCGTTTGAGATTAGCAGACTCGTCGTTACTTCAAGCGCTGACAGCTGTTGGCCGAGTCCGGTGATATGATCGAATCCGTTGATATACCACTTGGAGCCACAGGTGTTACCTGATAGGGGTTAGAGGGAAATGCTTCGCAACAGGGAGTGTATCCTAGCATACCATAGTCTCCCCTAGTACAGGCTGAGGCAGCACCTAGTGCCGATGCTCGAAGTAGTGTAGTGACTCGGTCCTTGATATAGGGAGCCACCACGCTGGAGGCGGCCATCCAGCGAGCTAGATATGCTTTCATTGACCACTGGTCAGTGTTGCAGGACGACTGGAGTTCACAAGCTGCTTCAAAGAGAATATCCGTTGCATTCGGGAACGGCGTGAAGAAGGAGCTTGTGGCTGCCAAAAGACCGGCAGTACGCTCAACCCAAATTGGACTGTTGTTTGTGTAGTTCGCCAGAGTTGCAGCGCCGTAGAGAAAGACTCCCACGTTGTAGGACCATTGGTGGTGATCTACGGCGGAGCAGTTGATCAGCTGTGGAGATTAGCAAAACACATTGGAAAGGGTACGGAAACATATTTACCTCGTCCGTTCCGTCATAGATGTCATAAGTACTGGACATCAATCCTATACCTTCGACCCAGTCCCAGATCTTCTCAGCCCAGTCGACGTAGGTCTGGTTACCAGTGAATCGAGCAAGTCGGGCCGAAATCTGAAAGAAGGCGCCGTTGGAGATGGAATTCTTGTAGTGGAAGCCGGCGTTTTCGGGGTGGAATTGCCCTGGATCAAGTCAGTCATTGCTGTTTTTACAAGTCTCAGACACCAACATTTGAGACCACCACCGCACGTAGCGTCGCTCCATCTGTGGGTGTAGTCGTCCCAAGCATTCTGCGCGATGACGTGCCAGTCTGGGGCGGGGGCAGGCGGTGGCGGAAAGCCGTACTCAGCTGCTGCCAAAGCGACAAACACCCAGAACGCCTGATCGTCGTTACCAGTATCGAATGCCTCCTCAGGCAGATTGAAGTCGTAGTTAGGACCCAATTGTGAGACTAGAGCTTCCATCATGACATTGGTGTAGCTTTCGTCTTTGGTCGCATGCCAGTACTCCATCATTCCTCCCCAAGCACCGCCAGATTCCCACCAGTAGTATGGTAAGTAAGGCCACTTCCCTAGGGTACCTCCAGTCTGGTTGCCATTGTATAGTTCTTGAACTCCATGAGCGAGAACTGCGGTAGCATCGAGGATGGACTCTCGACTATCGACGTCCAGGACGAGTGCGGACACGGAAGAAACGATTGCAATGAAAGACACACAACTTCTAGAGAATGACAACATTTTACCTGATCAAGGAACGAGCGTAGTGTGGTCAATGGTAGTTGAGGTTCATATGCAATAGTTCGAGCAGAGAACGCTCAAGCTAGTCATGCGGATAAGCAACTGGTTGGAAGATCACTGTTGACAAGTTCCGATTGTCCGTCATTCTGTGACTAGTGGTACCACGACTTGCAGATTGTCACTCTCACTTTCACCTTTACTTTCTTGTTCTGCGTGTCAGACACTTGTTTCTGAAGAAAGTGATGTGAAAGCTGATGAAGAATGGCAGGCGCGTCCCGCGCAACGGAGCTGAGTACCTGTGGATATCGCCTTAGGCTGGTTACGGTAGTACTCCCCTTGCCTCCTCCCAGTGACCAATCACAATGTACCTCGGCCCATACTATTCAATGTCCGTCATCATTCAAAGTGTCGTTCTCGCCAAAGCTTTGGGTTTCGCGATGGCAGCAGAATGTTAAAATATTTGTTCAAAGGAGTGACATCAAGAAGCGTTGCTAAAAAGCCCATTCAACAAGCTTTTCTACCACAAGTCCGCGTCGCAGCCATGTCAACGTCCAGCCCACCAAAGCTAGAGCATGTCGCCATCAACACCGAAGAGGGCATTGCTATCATCAAATACAATAGACCAAAGAGTGGAAACGCGCTGAACACACCCACACTCAAGGTAAGGCGCAAACACCTGCGGTTATCAGAACGTAAGCTAACCACCCAGAAAGGACATATTAGCAGGTCTACAATGGGCTGAACAAAACACGAATGTGCGGGTCGTGATTACCACGGGTGAAGGCAAATTTTACACAGCAGGTCTTGACCTCCTGGATCCAATAAACCAAGGTCCTGACTCGACCATTTCGGATGAGTTCATTGACGTGTTGAGGTAAGCTGAAAGATACCCACGACACTCAAAGAGCACGAGCTTGTCCTTTCGTTGCAACCGCGTGGCTGTGTTCGCTCTCAATGTCTACCATGCACAGCCTACTGATATTTGCAATAGCGAAGTACATAAGACACTGATCAACACCAACAAACTCACCATATCCGCCGTGAATGGGCCAGCGCCAGGATGGGGAACTTCATCGCTCGGTCTCAGCGACTTGGTCTACAGCACACCGGATGCCATATTCTTCACGCCCTTCGTACAATGGGGTCTATGCGCCGAGGGATGTAGTTCGCATACTTTCAAGTCAATCATGGGCAGGCAAAAGGCCAGCGCTCTTATCTTGGCAGGTCAACGGATGACACCTCAGGAGCTAGAAAGTGCGGGACTGATCACGAAGATCCTTCCCAAGGACAGCTTCTTAGAAAAGGTGCTGGAGATTGCAAGAGGGGCCGTGAAACTGCCTCCGAAGAGCTTGCTGTTGAACAAGGAGCTGATGATGCGCGGGACAAGGGAAGAGTTGCTGAAAGTCAATGAGGTCGAGCTGCAGCATCTGAAGGAGCAAGTTCGAGGGAAAGAGTCGAAAGATGCTATCCGCGGCTTTGCAGAGTCACAGGCGAAGAAGAAGGCGCAAGCTAAATCAAAGTTATGAGTTCGGTGCTGACTGTGCTACCACCTGTCCGGGAGCATGTATGCCAGCATCTGCTACGAGCTGCTGGGTTAAGTTGACCCACATTTTAAACTGGGATGTCTGGTTTCGCCTCGATGCGCAATAGCAAGAAGACTTGTGCCGGATTTAGGTGACGATGTGTGTGCACTGCACACGCTCTGATCCTGCCAATGCCGATCGCATCTCAAATTGATGCAATCGAGTCGACATGTCCGCCGTGTTAAAGAGCAAGCAAGGTAGACGTTGGTAAGCAAGATGAATCGGGCTAAAGTTGATGAGATGCTATTGTATAACAGAAATCTTCATATTTTACCATGACACCGCTTTTTGTTTCACAACTGACCTTCCGTTATGCTTTCATCTTCTTGCTCCAATGTCGTAGACTCTTTTTTCCCTTCCTACTCCAGTCGATATGCGGCGCACGTCCTACTTATCGTCGACTCGCAAAGACATCATCTATATCTCGCTCAACTGGGCTATCGCATTGACGAGATCAGTTGGCTCGGGCGTCCGATAATAGGCTAGACTCGGCTTGGCGTCCTTAGCAACCAAGCATGAGAAGACACCTTCGTTCTTAAGTTTGCTCGAAAGTATGGCTCTGAACATATCTGTGAAACTGTCAGTACCCCACGTCAAACACGACCGAACCAGAAAGCTTACCTTCATCTGTAGTATCATCTCCAGCACAAAGAACCCAGCCATTCTCTTCTTTCCCGAAAGCCTCGATGATCAGGTTGGCAGCCATGACACCTTTGTTTAGGAACCTAGGGCGCACTTCGACGTTTGCTTTTCCGAGCATAACTTCCACGTCCCACCTCTTGACTCGTTCACCTTCGAGCAGAGCTTTAGCTGCTACAGCCTTGGCCAGACAAACATCATGATCAGGCGCATTGCGATAATGCCAAACCATAGCGACTTCTTTTTTCTCAATCCGACTGCCGGGACTTTGCAACACAAGGTCGCTGAAAACTTTTTCTACTTCTATCTTCCAGCCCATGTCCATAGTCGCAGCGAGATTTTCCCATTCGGTACTCCCTGGTTTGCGGATGAAGGAGCCGTGTTCGGCGCTGAGACCAACATTTTTTAGTTCACCGAAGTGCTTCTCAAGGAACATGCGGGCACGTCCTGAGATGATCCAGACTGCGTTTTCTGTGCAGCCAGCGAGTTTTGGAAGCGTAGTGAGGAGGCGTTCGGTTGGAAGCGCATGATCTGGGTCATCAACAATTGGTGTCAGGGTGCCATCGTAGTCAAACATAAAGAGGCGCCTGGGAGCTTCGCGATACCGGCGTGTCAAAGCTTCCATATCGAGTAAAGGTGCATGTTTCGCTGGTGAGTAGTCGATAAAGGAGCGGCGGGCTTTGGTAAGGAATTCCTCGGTGAACGTGGTCACATCATGTTTGGAGAAATAGTTGAATAACGCCTTGTGTTTGTTGCGCTTGTCTCCATCGGTCATCAAGAGACAATTACGCATCTTAGTAGCCGCATCTCTTGCAGAAGTAGGCACATCGGATTCAGCAGGCTCTTTCAAAGACCGCTCAGCAATAAGCAGAGGACTACATTTCTCTTGCTGACAGACAACGAATCCCATGCTCAGGGTATTAATGTTTTCGTGATCACTAGTCACCAATCCGACGTCAGCGAGTCTCAACAAAGCGTAGTGTTCTGGAGTCTGAAGCGGTCGAGCATGATATAGAACGGGCTGATGGATGGTTGAGCTCCACTTGCTGTTGATCTGAAGAACACGCAATGCGACCTCTCGATCCACGGTGGCTCTCTCGTGTTGATCGACGTCGCGGTCAGGAGTTGTGATCATAAACAACACTACTTGCTGTTGCAATTCGGGGCTGTGATCGAGCAGATATTCAAAGGCTTCCAGCAAGTGAATACATGCCTTTGGGCGGTCAAGTCGGGCTCGTGCAACAATGATTTTCTTGTCTTGATACGCGCTACGGATGCTTGACATATGCCGATTCACGCTCTCGTCTTCGAAAGCTGCTTGTTGCACGCCTGCCACATCCACGTCCGTAGGCACGTTGACAAGGTTGACAAGACCAGCACTCGTCTTCAGCAACCCGTCTCCACTGCTTGCAAGACCCATCTCTTCAAGAAAGTAGTCTTCGACATAGTGGCGTAGTCCACCACTGGGCAGGCCAATGACAGAAGCACCAAGTAGGCCATTCAGAATCTCCTCATGCTCAGGCAACTCGGCAAGCACCTCTTTCGGACACCATCTGGAATGGTGAAAATATGAGATATAGGCCGATGGGAGTTTCTGTCGAATGATTCCAGGCAAGAGCATGAGATGGTGATCAGAGATCCAGATAATGTCGCCAGGTATGTAGACCTTCAGGATGGCGTGGGCCACGGCTTCGTTCAGTCTGCGATAGTCTTCGAACATTTTGTTTCTGTCAGCTTCGTACTTCTGGTCGATCGCTTGACCATCTAGCTTGTTATGGAATTCATCGTCTGCGTATCTCTCCCAACGAACCTGATCGTTGAGGACTAAGGTGCCGTCCTGATCCTCAGACCAGTCTCCAAGCCAGACAGGGATGATGGTATTCTTGAAGACATGTTGCAACAATGTCTCTAGCTCTCTTCGATGGTCTTTGGTTATGACTAGCTCGCCTTCATCTGGCTCCTGACCTTTCAGCTGCTGCTTGAACGCGTCTTTGAAGCTTGCACCGTTCGGGTCGTGGATCGTCACATTGCCCAGACGTCCCTGATTTGGTGAGGTAGGACGAGGTGCCATGTTACTCTGCTTCAGTAACTGTGTGAACTTGGGACTATGAGCCTGCAGAACCTCACCTGTCCAGCCGACAATGGTGTGGTGCCATTGAGTAGAGGAGGAGAGGTAAGATAGAGAGTCGTGCAGCACGGAATCGTCAGAGCGAGGTGCGAGTTCGATCTTGCCATCTTTGGTCACGCCTACTGTCCATGGCAGGTGGGCGGTCGCGCTAATAATATTGCCAGTCAAGCCCAACTTTTCGTATTGCTGCTGCTGGGAGTTCATGTCTTCGTAATCTGTATTGTCAGGCATTCCCGATTGCTGGTTGAGACTAGGCTGCTTCGGCGCTGGTCTAGAATCCGCGGCATCCGAAGGCCTTGAACTGTGTTCTATCTGAGCGATGTCGAAGTACGAGTCCGCAGGATATATAACAAAACCTGAGGGTTCCGATGGCGCTGTCGGTTGCGCAGTGGTTCCGCCCGAAGTTTGGGAAGATTGAACAGCCATAATTGTGACTGGACCCACAGGCGTGAACGAGTGAAGCGAAGCTGTTGTGCGCAGTATGTGAAACTGTCAAGAAGTCTATAGAGGTGGTGACTGAATCCGTGCCAAGAGATATGGTTGAAGATGAAACAAGTTGCAGGCAATGTGAGATACGGCTACAGACCACCCTGAGAACCCCTTCTTAGGTATGGTATCTTGAATCTGTGCAGATTCAATTACCTAGCGAGCTCTGATAGAGCGAATGTACAAGGCTTTATGGAAACACCTATGAAGCGTCAGTGAAGGACAGAGTTGGCAGACAGTTGTCTGCCTGAGTCTGTTGAAAGCGGAAGTGGTGGAAGGAACGATATGTTGAGCCGTTGTCAGCCAGGTGCTTGCAGAAGCGTGCCTACTGATTGTACCAACGGCTCAGACTTAGCGGTGCAGCATTGGCGAACTGAAAATTTGCATATTGTTGGCACGAGCATTATTACGTATGATTGCGAGACGCTCTGCGCCTGGTAACAGATGCACCAAGTGGCACCTTATAGCGAAAGGACCAGGAATGAAGTGGAAGAAGTGACAGGGTCACAGCATGATCCGGAAGTATGTCCCATTGGTTGGAAGCTCACCCTGTGTCGCAGCCTTGGTTCCAGACAATCAAGTAGCCTCGTCGGCGTGTGGTGCGGTGGTGCGTAGTGTCGGCTTCGAAGCTAATGCCGCTCTTGCTCAAGAAAGCGAAGTCAGTGAGACTAGAGACCTTGTCAAACAGTATCTAAGCAGCGACAACGAGACTGCTCATGCGAGGTGGTCAACCATGGAGCGCTATGGCAGTCCGACCAATATGGGCCCCTATCCTCACGTCCAATTCACTTCGAAAGCAGAGCCTTGAGAACCTCTCCCGCTGGGCTTCTTCTGTTCCCAGACCCCTGCGTAGCCGTGCCAATGTCAAAAGTGTACGAGACAGTCCTGGCATCAAGCGCATAAGGCCCGAGTCGTTGCAGCGTGATCAGAATTCGCACCAAGACCAGCAAATCATCATCCCCGACAGTCTCGAAGAAACACTAAGAGCGCATCGGAAAGCAAACAAAGAGTCGATCCTAATTCGAAGGCGCAATACTTTCGGAGGCAATCATATCCCAGCGTCCTCTCGTAGAGTTGAGAACGAAGCACTACACCTGGACCTTGACCGCGATGAAAAGCAAGCTGGGGGAAAGCGACCAGATTATCAGGGCGAGGTTCGTGGGTTGTCACTGGACTGGGACATCATAGGCAGCATCGCTCGCTCCTTGAGCCAACCATGGATGCGATCGCTAGACGAACAAGGGATATCGCGAGAATCTGCACTTGAAAGACTATCAAAAGAGATACGATATGCGGATGCTTTCTTCACCCCGACTGCCAAAGAGGTAGCAGCTGCAAAACGTGCTGTTATAGACATTGAGTCATTCGTGACCGCTGGCTACTCAGCCATTGCCAAACTCGACTTGATCGGTTCCCGTGCCAGTGGTCTCGCGATGCCTTTGTCTGACCTTGATCTCAATCTCCTGCTTTACGATACCCGCGCGGATGAGAATGCCTCTCTCGAGGCTCTTAATGAGCTTGCAAAAAGAATGAGATTCGGCAAGCAAAAAAATAACTACCCTTCCATCCAGACCCTCTACTTCGCCGCCAAAGCCAGGGTACCCATCATTGTTGGACTCCATGCACCGACGGGGCTTGAGTTTCAGATTCAAAGTGCGAGCACCGGCTATGGGTCCCTGGAGACCGTCAGGTGTATGGCTGCTGAGTATCCTACATTGACGGCGCTCTTCAAAGTTATCAAACAGATGTTGAAGATGCGCAGTCTCGCAGATGGCAGCCGTGGAGGTCTGACTTCATATCCTTTACTCATCATGATAGCAGTCTCCATCAAGCTGAACGCCGCTCACACTGACCCGTACGATTTTGGCAGCCAGCTGTTGCACTTCCTCGAGCTTTATTCGAAGCTTGACTTCTACAGCACTGGCATAACTCATGCGCCGAGCAGACATCTCAGCGCTTCTCCTCCTGATGGAACGGCAGCATCCCTCTTTGCAGACGATCAAACAGCACTCCACTCTATCAATCTTGTCACTCAAGATCCTGTGGGGGCTGTGCCTGTTATGTTCGATCCTAGGCAGAAACTACGTCTCATTCACGGACGCCAAGACAACTTCATGATGACATTACACGACCCGGCAAACCCATACAATGACCTAGGTCGCTCGGCATACCTAATCAAGCACATCCAGGCTACTTTCATGTCTGTCTACTCGGAGCTCAAGGAGTGTATGTCTAGTTGGGATCGAGAGATTCGTGCTGAAGGCCAGGCATCAGCGAAACCACCTTCGCTCCTGAAGCCTCTGATCCAAGGCGACTACAGCATGTACAACCTGGAGAGGACCAGGCTATCCTCATGGCTTGACAGTCAGAAGACTATTTCTAAGGGATGAAATAGGCATTTCCGCGTACAGCCACTCATACAATCTGTTACCAGTGCACGAAGCAAGGAAAGCCGTCATGCCATCTCCAGAACGTTGATGTCACGGTCCCCATTGGTCTACACAGACTCCGGACTAAGCCATAACCTCTTAGCCTACAGCCGTACTAGTCCTCGCACATCGCTCGCCGTCAGCAAAGAGCTAGTGCCGTGCAAACTGACCTTGATCTTGTATTCATTGCCACTCTTGAGGTCAAGGTATGTATAGCAATCCGGCTTGTACCAAACTTGACCTTTGGTACTTGCACCCTTCCGCAGCGGCCCAGGAATGGCAGGCGCAAGCTTTAGCCTCACAAGCTCTTTCAACACCCTCTTGATATCGGCTTCATCATCAACGTCTTTGGTATACACACACATCAATCGTGTCGAACCTTCGCCAGGCTTGTCTGGCCTCGTGGCAACTTTAGCTGCAATGCCGAGCCTGCCTTCGACTGTACCTCGAACCACCTCCGCCCAACATTGGTCAACCTTGTCGTCTGTGAGGAACAACAGCCATTTGCCACAAGTTATGCCGTTTTGTTTAGCCGCGCGCATGACGTCCTCTTCGAGATTGCTTCGGGCGGGACCCATCATGCGAGTGATTACACCGGGGGGTTTTTGGGGGTCAAACGACGATTCGAGCTCTTGCCGCCTGGCAGTGAACTTCTCGAGGAGTCTAGAGCCGACTTGCTTGAACACAGCGATGTTCTCTCCTGCAGGTCGATATTCAGCCTGAAAGTTGGCACACCAGATCCATGGTTTGTCGGTATCTGCACAGGAAGGTTTAAGGCGTCGCAGGAAGTCGTCGACAGAGTCTCTCAGTTGTAGCGCATTGAGATTACCCTCGTGGGGGTTGTAAGGCTTGCTGGGTAATGGCCGCAAGGACAACTCTTTGCTTTTCGAATCTACACTTTCAGTCTTCGCTTTCTTGGTCGCAAACCCGTCGGCTGAATCTGCTCGCTTCCGCTTTTTGCTGTTGCACGGCCACTGCTTAGGGTATCGCTCGATGGCACGAGCAGCTATGACCTGGACATTCCATGTGTGGATGTGCCAGTAGTCGCTCGTATCAATGGCAGAAACCTTCTCCCCGTATCTCTGCTTCAATGTCTCATCGCCTGACATATGCTGTCAGCGCTGCAAATCCATGAATCCCTCGTACTCACCGTAGAAGCTCGAGCTATCGCTAACGGCCGGGAGTGCATCTCCACCATTGTCAACGTGCGTCGTCTCGCTTACCGTGCTGCTATTGTCGTCCATCTCTCCTTGTTAGGTACCACGGTGAAGTAGTCAGGTGCTACATCGTGTCAAGGGTATATGGTTCATGCGGCGCAGGCACCTTCCTCAAGCAGGCTGCAGGCGGTCAACGAGTGAGCGCGCTTGCAATCAAGGAAGTCGCGACTCGCGCTTAGACTTCAGTCAGAAGGCTCGAGGCAGACGGACAGCTTTGAGGTCGGTGAACAGTACCTCTTTTGCACCAGGCTGCTTCGGTTCTCATCACTCTACTTTTGCCTTCTATTACGTCCTGATGGTGATGATCATGGAAACTGCTTTCAGCTTCACACACTGGCACGGTCTAGAGACTAGGACAGGTGCAGGTGCGGTGTTTAGTGCTCTTAGTGAGCTGCACGCTTGAATAAAATGAAGCGACTTCGCCACGCCTTCTGCGGGAACAAACCTCCGCCATTGCAGGCAGCTCACAACACATATAACGCTTTGCTTCCGTGGTGAAGAGGCCGTGTGTTTTGTGACCTCGTAGCACTGATGCTCGTGCTTAGAAGTGCTCCCTCAAAGACTCATCTAGTCACGGTACGCGACAGACGGGGTATCGCAGCCTGTCTCATTCTTTACAGTCGCGCATATTCCTCTCTAGACCGCCAAACCCGCCGAGTCGGTCTGCCTCGTCTCAGCCGCAGCCTCGAACGTCCCGTTCGGCAATCTTCGAATCACATTCACGTCCGTCCCGATACTCTCCACCCTTGTCACATTGTGACCCACACTCTCCATGAACGCAACCGTCTCATTGTTGTAGCTATATTCCATCTGCAGCACGTTCGGCGACAGCTGATCATGGAACCTCGGTGCCGCCACAGCCTCTTCACAGGTCATGCCCTGATCCAGCACGTGCCAGAGACTCTGGATGACGCTCGTAATGATCTTGGATCCGCCGGCGGCAGCCGTAGCAAAGTAGAACGTGCCGTTTTCGGCAAACTCGACTATCGTCGGGGAGATGCTGGAGAGAGGGCGCTTGCCGCCGCGGATGTAGTTGTCGGGCGACGACTTGTAGCCGAACTCGTTGACTGTGTCGGGGATGGAGAAGTCGTTCATCTCGTTGTTCATGATGACGCCGGTCTCAGGCACCATGACGTGCGAGCCGAAGAGGGTGTTGACGGTTGTGGTGAGGGCGATGGCCATGCCGGAGGAGTCACTCGCTATCACGGCAGAGGTACCAGTGCTTTTATCGGATTAGCCAGGTGCACCCAGGGAGCACAACGATGGATGCAGTGACTTACTCGTTCAGAATGATGTAACCTTCTGGGTTGTACGCGCTCACGTTGAGAGTATGTGTGTCAGAAATCTGGCTTCGGATATCAGCACCAGTAGTTGCATTGATCATTTCACGCTCGTAGGTATCCATGCCATTAACATAGGCTGGATCACCAAGCAACGTGCGCTGTTATCTCAGGTTAGTGAAGCACAGTAAGTCAGGAATTGGAAGCATACCTGACCATATGCAAACCGGATGGCTTCGTCGAGGCGCTGCGTGGTAACGTTGATATCGGAAGGTACGCCAAATTCCGAATAGCCGGCGACCGTGTTCATCACACTGAGGACCACTTCACCGCTCGACGGGGCGCTAGTTGATGTGATTTTGAAGTCTCTGTAATTGACTGATAACGGTGGCTGGATGGCTACCGAGTAGTTGCTAAGATCTTCAAGAGTCATGATGCCTGGGGGAGTGGCAGCATTCAAAGCTTGGATCGTGGCGTTTGCGATTGGACCGTCGTAGAACGCATCAGCACCATCTTTCTGGATGGCTTGCAGCGTGGCAGCATATCTCTTCCTGGTGAGAGTGTCGCCAATCCCCAATAGAGTCCCATTAGGGGCAAAATCAATGGCCCAGCTAGGATCTTGGGTAAGAAAGTTGGAAGTACCCACGAACTCCGACGCGGCTTCACTGAAGTACGAAACGGTGTCCTCATTCACCGGGAAGCCATTTTCCGCCAGATTAATAGCCGGTTGCATGACCGTAGCCCAAGGAAGTTTTCCGTACTGCTGATGTAGATGCTCGAGGCCTCGCAGCTCTCCCGGGACACCACTGGCCAGTCCTCCAATCAGGGATGCCATAGTGTTGTTGTTGTACATGTCCTGGGTACCTGCTGCAGGCATCGTCTCGCGGAAGTCAATGAACTCATAGGATCCATTTGATCCTCTGACGAGCATGAAGCCACCTCCACCAATCCCAGAGTGATACGGGGCGACAACACCAACGCAAAAGACTGTGCCGACCATTGCATCTGCGGCGCTTCCACCTGCTTGGAGCAGGCCAACACCAATCTGACTGCATATATAGTTCTCTGACGATACAGCTCCGAGCTTGTTGGTCTCCGTCTGGGCGGGCGCAGCTCTGCCTGTGCCGGCCAAGACGAGACCTGCCAGGCCAAAATTGAGGGAACGCATCGTGGGATGTCAGTGAAGGTTAGTATATTGGAGGAGTCACAGACGTGTAGCTCAGGACGAACCACGGTCTTGTAAGTAAGAGAACAGCTACAAATAAGAGGTGTGTCCGCTGGCGGGGAGCTCAAGCAACTTAGCCTTGGTACTGGGTCCCGTCCGCATCGGGAAGCAATGTCCAGCAGATGGGGAGCATTTTCTTATCAAACACTTCATTGACCTCGGAGACTCGCCGCAGGTACATGGCCGTGTTACCGAGTACTGTTGCAACCTCACCCAACGATGCTGCATTGCGAGAGTGCCAGTTGCAGCATGATGAGATCATGGCATGCACTACAGCTATCGAGTCGCTGTGATGGCGAGAGGTTCCTTGACTAGCTCGACAAGCTTTCATCCTAAAGCTTGAGATCGCTAGGGCTGTGTAACCTTGTTATTGAGCTAGGCTAGATCGAGACTTATCTGTTCGGTGTTTCCCCTGCTCAGAGGACTGTAAAGAGAAGGTGCGCATGTGCGAAGAGCGGAACGGTTGAGTTCCACTAAAGTGTATGTACAACTAGGGTCGCGAGGATAGCGGTGAACTGATAGCTGGCGAGGGCCGTTGCTGTTAATCGCCCCACAAGCTACTCGTCGGTGCATTTGACCCGAACACTTACTAACCTAGCTGTATGCCGCCACTTCGATGCCTTCGTACACTGGGTGTACCACAATCGGCTGCCAGACCATACCATCGCCGAAGACGGTTGTTGGTAAGCTCGCAGCAAGTTGGTCGGACTGTACTCCTTAGGCCGCTCCCTGAAAGCTGCTTCGTTCAACAACAGTTTGATAGACGCTTACTTTGAGCTCACCGATATCATTGAAGGGGAGTCTGTGCCAACACTTCAAGACCTCGTGCACGTATATGAAGCAGGGTTACAGACGACAGACCTCAGCGTGTTGTTACTTGCGATACACGTCCGGGCTGCCATGAATAATCTGAAACATGGCTATGCAACCTGTTTTGCCGAGAATACAGCGTTCGACAAGGACCACGTAGAGCTGTATTTCCAGGTGATGCAGATGACGGTGACTTCCTCGCCAAGCGGAGGATAATCGAGAAGATGCTGGAGAACAGCTATTTAATGGTATGAGCATATAGAAGAAGAAGTCTTATGCTATTCTGAGGAGTGTATCAAGTACCGTGAAGCAGCGAAGCAATCAGCGAAAATGTCAGGAAGGCAAGCGAGCGACTCAAGACCCGTATCGGTAACTCAATCCATTTTCGAGTTATCCTCACATTAGCTCTTCACCGCCCACTCACCGATGAGGTATCCTCAAAACTTACGTCTGGAGATCGACACAAGCTTGTTCATGCTGTGTGGACCATTCCCACAGGCTGCGCAACCGCAGCTGCGTGAGATTGACACCGCCTTTGCTAAAACCATGAATCTGGAGACGCGGGGGAGGAGCGACCCCTGCGCACTTCGAGGACACGCCGTCACAACTGATACATCCACCTTGAACTACGTACTCAGTGCACGGTTCGACCGCACTTTGATATCAGAATGGCGGCGGTGGCCCATGCGGCGGCCCACCGGGGCCCCTCTCACCAGGCTCAGACCAATAATTATTCCCACGATCTCTTGGACCACCCTCCTCTTCTCTGAACGCCGTTGCATTCTTGCATCTTGGCTGCTGGCGATCTTCTATGTTTCCAGTCAGCGGCCATAATGGCAAGATGCACAGCTCATTGACAGCACAACTAGGCTTGCATTCGCGCCAGATAGGCCAATCGAGATAGGTGGTGAGCTGCTTGATGCCGGTTCGGGCGGATATGGAAGCTTCATCCTCAGCAATCGACGACATTGTCCCCAACAAAGAGGTGGTGAGGGTGGAACAAATTTCATGCCCGACTTGCTGCACGACTTGGCCGGCCAAAGTATCTTGCCATTGAGACGGTAAGAATTGGTCAACGCATCGTTGAGCAACAAGCCCGGTGTCATTCACCGAGTCAGAAGTGAACGGTCGAAGTAAAGTTTGCAGCTCGGACTTGAAATCTGAGTCTGACAGGCCAGGTGAGATGAGGTATTGCAAGGCAGTAGCATATCTCTGCACGAACATCTCTGCAATACTCTGCCAATTGACCGTTGGCTCCCGCGCTGGTCCTACTACCATACGTGTTACCTCCTCTTGCAAACTCATAAGCTGCGATGTGCTTTGGTTTTGCAGACGAGGAAGCAGCTCGTTCGGTAGAGTCGTATCATTCGTGAAAAGATCCATGTCCGATGCAAAGGCGGATACCATACTCGTGTAGTCAATATCGACTCTGTTCCCCCCAATACCATGAAAACGGTTAGCAATAGCACGATATAGCCCGAAACCAGAATCATGCCCACGATCCGACGGTTCACCACTCGTCACGGCCTGGGCTCGTTCGAAGTGCAAATGGGCGGAGAAGTTGCAGAGTATGACCTCGAATCCTCCTTCCATGCGCAAGAATCCATCTACCTTGCCTTCCCATGCGTCACGAGACATGTTGCAAAGCGCTTGTGCGCGATCTGTTTCACCGAAAGGGGAATTACCTGTTGTTTCGTTCGAGCCAAGCCGAAGAACGTAGTCCTGCGTGTCGAGTGTGCCTTTTCCAGTCTTGCCAGCGGACATGCCGTCTATGTACAGGAGGTTGAGAGGATGAAGAGTGCGATAGAAGTGCAAGTAGCCAGTAGAGTTCTGCTCCATCTCTGGTACTGATGGCCTTCCGTGACTTGCCAGGATGCGTTGCTCGCCATGCTGGTCTGACTTTGGTTCTTGTAGTCGCGGACGTAGCTTTCGGTGATCTTCTGGAGGCCCGGGGCGCTGTTTCGGCTTCGAGTTCGCACGGTCGTGCTCTTGATGCGAGGGCTCAAATGCTCGTGGTGGCGGTCTGCCTCCCTTATGATGGTCGCTACGGTCATCTAGAGAGCTCGGGGGAGGCGGCCCTTCCCATCCATGGTGCCGCGGGTCTTCTTCGACTTCGCGGTCCATATCAGGCGGCGGTCTGCCATACTTGCCCTTCCTTCCTTTTCCCGGCCTACCCCTAGGTCCACCGCGCGCAAACATCAGTGCATGCTCAGGCTCAAACGCAAGCCACTGCATGCCAGTGACAGCGTGTTCCTGACGTGTGCCATGATAGAACTGTACGCCCTCGGGCACCTCGGCCCGGAAGAAGCTCATGCCATTGTGGTTCCACGAGCTATCCCACTGTCGCATTGCACCACGGATGGCATTGAACATATGGTTCGCATTGCGAATGGGTGATACTGTGGGCAATGCCGAAGATACTGTATTACTCGAAGCCTTTTGCGTCGCTTCGTCGAATGTCAATGCGCCGGATGGACTGCTCAGGACAGCAGCGCTGGCATAGCCGGCCAGGCAGCTGATGGCGAGGAGCTTCATCACTGTAGTCCAGCGCAAGAAGCAGAGCTGGGAGAGACTAGCACCATGAGAAGACATGCACTCAACCTGGACTTATCTTGATATGGGACCCACTCAGGGCTCGAAGAGCATTTTTGGTCATACGGTGGCTGACGCGGCACGTCGCGTCCTCGAGATTGCTAGAGCCATATCACTTCGACGCAACCGTTTACTAATGTGCTCGATATGGCGATAGCATGACCCTGGAGGTACGTGTACGTATGCCTAGCTTCGAAACATCGGTGATCACCCGATATCACGAGGGTCGAGCAAATCAAAAGCGAGCACACCGATGCAGTTTGACGAAGCTTGAGGGAATAAGTGAGGGGAAGCTTCGCAAGCACTTTTGTACTATGTCTTGGCGTCGTACAAACGGAAAGGGCAAGGTGCTGATGAAGGCGTGTCTCAAACTTGAGTGAGGATCAGAGAAAGCAGTAGTAGACATAAGGCATCTAGAAGCAAGCCAGTGATCGAGTATTGAGTGGCCATAATGTGGTCTGATTAGCTTATTGATTCTTATGTATTATATCCTATTTCCTCCTCGTGGTAATCCCCCTAGATTGTGATTATGCACATTGCTATACAAAATACATTTCGCCGAAGATCCGGTGATAGCCTTCAACATACAACAAGCCCATTGCTTGAAGTATCTGGTACGTGAGTAATAATGGATGTGTGGCTGGCGAGTACAATTGGTTTGCCCGGGCCGAGGGGAGTACTGTTCCGTCAGTAAGAGCAATGACGCGAAATTGCTTGCTCATGAAGTTGCCTTTTCCTCACTGGCACAGCAAGCTAGTGTGATGACTCTGACAGACGCCAACGACGACCTCGCTATGAGTTAAGCAACATTGTCGAAGTCTGCGCCAGACGGTGGCAAGTTGGTCGACTGTCCACCTCCAGGTGGGGATGACCAACGGGCGTTGCGCAACGTCGCAATGCATGGCGCATGCCTGGGCGTACAACACTCTCCCATTTCTGAACACATCGACGGCAAGGTAGCCACGCAGTGCAAGGTCTGGTACTGGAGTGTACAGAGCGACAATCGGATGTACACGATCAGCCAAAGCAGCCAAGCTTCTTCCACCACGGCCTTTTCTGGCCAAATTCACTCTTTTCGTTGTCCACATGCGCCGCTGAGGAGGGTGCACTATGTGACTGAGGTGCGGTTTGAGAGGGAATGCCATATGCGCCTAAGCTGTCAGCGGCGCTTGACTGAGGTGTATGACCCCTAGATCGTGGACTCGGTATGCCAAGTTCTGATCTTCGATTGTCAACGACTCTCCTTACCATCCCTAGATTTGGTCAGCATTATTTCGAGTTGGGGAGGGTGCCACATACAAGCGAAGGTCTCTTCAATGTTGACCATTTCCCTGGCCGAGGTTTCCATGAAACCGCAGCCCCGAGATCTTGCCCACTCCCAACCAGTTTTACTGCTCACAACTCTTGCATTCTTCAAGTCGCACTTGTTGCCAGCTACAATCATGACAGGCGGTATACGCCATCCCTCTTCTCGCTTGCCTCGCACTCTAGTGCCTTTCTCGCGAAGCAGCCTATTGTTCTCTTCGACTCTGTTCTCAGCTTCTATGCTGACCATGTCGAGAAACCACTGTAATCCTTCAAGGGAGTTAGAGTTGGTGATGTCGTATACAAGGAGGAACGCGTCTGATTGTAGATTCGACGCAGCCCATAAGCCTCGATACTCTTCTTGTCCGGCTGTATCTGTGAGAGAGAGATGATAGGACAAGCCGTCAACTGTGCGTGTGACTGAGTACGAGTCTTCTATAGTGGGATCATAGCTGGTCGCCAGTCAGTTCGTTACTCTTATCCAACCATAGTTATATCCACATACTCCGAGGTCCATTGTGACCTGACGAGCCGCAAGGTGATTGAAGACTTTCCTGCGCATATGTTAGCTTCTAGCTTCCGGCACAGCACATGCGTGTCTTGGATCCCGTACCACATCCGCCATCACCACATATCGTTATTGAAACCTTGTCTGCGATCTTCTCTGCCATATTTGCTTTTCGTCGCGGACGCGCGAAGCGCTGTACCCCCTCTTTAGCAGTCTGGTTGACGATGGTTTGAAGCTGCGCGGCGGTGGACTGGATGGTATCGATTACTCGAAACGCGATACCTGCGCGCTTGCTCTAGATTCGCAATCTGGCACGGCTGCGCCAGGAGTGATGTGTCCTTCGATGGACAGAATCGAGGGCGCAGTCGGGGTTCCGAAAGGTGTAAATCCGTTGCGATGATGTATGCGCAAACGATAATAGTGCGTTGATAGTGTTCTGTGTGTGTTCTGTGCGCAGCGAAGGCAGGTCGCCGCAGCCTGGGTAGGTAGCTATGGAGATAGCTCCGAATTGAGGAGTCTGTCGAATGGCAGTAGTGGTGTCCGCTACTGTATGGTTGACAGATACCCGCCGTACCAGGTGATGAGCTGTCAAAGCTCAACGTCTGTGTATCGCTGGAGAAGTGGGGTGAGCACCCGGATTGAGACAAAAGAAACTTCTGAAAAGTATGCACTCAAACGGAGGACAAGGATATCCTTCCAGATAGTGCGAGGATGCGAGTATCAATATAGATGAACATACGGCGAGCGGAACAGCGATGGACTTCGATCGCTACGCCGAGCTATACCGTTTGGTTTGGTAGGAGTCCATGGTACCGCGTCACAACACCTGCCATCGGTGGTGACAGCTTTTTCATGAGACGATCCGTATGATTCGAGGCGCAAAAGGTAACAGCACTAAGCAAGGGAACTCAAGTTTTGGTGGAAGAGCCGTTGAAGCCCGCAGCTAGTGCTCCACCAAGTCCTGGCCCGACATCTTTAGCCCGCCCTGCTGATCATCCTGGTTGGGCATCACTTTGAAATAAGGAGAGCTGCACACCCCATTCCCTAAGCTTGCGGAGAGCGGAAGTGAAGCACTCGTGCTGAAGTCAAAAAGGACTTCCGTGAAAATATGCCATTTCAAGCTCTTCGAAAAGTGGGCTAAAGTGTAGCTGCATAGGGCTCATGCGGGTTCATGCCATCTTGTGTCAAGCGGAGAATTTGCATCCAATGCCTTGGTGCCCGGTGCGGAACATGGTTCCCTCTTCCTTCCATGTCCGACATCCTCGCCACACGTGTCAGCTGCATGCTGATGTCGAGTACATCTTGCGCGATGAATCAAGGATGGAGCAGATAGGGTGCGGCATACAGCCACAGTAAGAACACAAGATTGAGACAAGATTGCAAAGGTATGAGGTGGTCGGATATCCTCAACCATTACGTCAAGAACGTCCTTCATGTCAATCTGCGCTAGATCTCTTATTGGTAGCTTCATGGCGAGTGTACCATCAAGCCATGCTTGAAAAGGTTGGTGTCTGCGGCCGGGAGCACCTTACCACGTAGACGACACACTGCAGAGCTTCCCCTGCCTCGCTACCGAAAAAAGCCGACCTTTTACCCAAGAACGACAAGCGCTGCCAAGCCAGACGGTACGGCAGTTGGTCCAAAAGCATGTCTCTTTCAGTAAAGTCACTGTTGATGCGCAAGCGAAGGATCCGAATGGTGCTGATCTAAGTCTTCTAGTTGTGCTCTCGAAGGCGAGCCCGTTCTTCGGGATCGTTGGGCTCAGTGGTAACCAGCCGCTTGGGAACGAAGCTTGGGCATCACTTTTCTTTTAGTGTGCTGATCTCGTGGGTGTGTAGATCATGAGGAGGCGCCCATGTCTACTCCAGCTTCACTTGTGTTGAACGTCACGGTTTCAGATGTCGAAGGTTTGGGCGTTTGCACGTTTGGCATATTAAAGCCACCAGACTCCGCGCTCATGCAGTCTGCCTGCCGTCTGTACCTGGCGTCTTCCTTCAATTTATTGGCGTTTTCCACAAAGTGGGTAGCTATAACAGCCCGTGCTAACGGTTGACCAAAGCTTACCCATTACCATATGCCTGCACTACAAGGAACGAAAAGGTAGCTGGGATAAAGCCTGTGTGCGACGCATCGTGCTGGGGGTCCTAGCAGTGTTTCTACGAGCACAAATGGTCCTTTTGCTTGATGGTACTCGAATGTTTGTATGCTGTAACAACGAGCCTAGTTAGTGACATTGCCAGCTGGATCGTAGCCGAATGAAAGCGTTTACTAAGATCTGCCCCCAAGCTTACAAAAGTAGTATCGCAGCTTTACGAGACCACACCATGTCGTACATGATTACAGTTCCCAATGTCGTAACTCTTGCGCAACCGGCGACGATGTGCAGAGCCGTGAATGGTTGGGCGTCGATGATGGTGTGGACGCTTTGTAGAGAGCTCCAGACGTCTGGCTTCTTGGTTTTCGGTTTCATGCCCAACCTCGCTCCACAGCGAAGTAAACCTTGACTTTGGACGAGCACAAATCAATGAACTCGCTTACCTGTCAGAGTCATCTAGGTCGTCAGATCTCTGGCTGCGCAAAACCTCGCAATTTGTTGAATATGTCCATAGTACTCAATATGATCGACGACAGTCAGGTACAATAGACAAGGCATCAACTGCCCGTCCTCCTAGGTTTTCACCTCGAGTCTTGCCAGATGATCGCTACGATCTAGAATTTATCGTCTCCGCATATATGGTCATCACCTTGACCACCAGTGAGGAAGTCGCTCGATCTTGTGCTGGGCACTAAGACAACATGTGAAAGCTCGATGGCCTGTTGTAGGTAACGCTGTTCGACGAAAGCATGGGGAATGACAAAGCGATGATGCAACAGGTATAAGGGAACTTCAGCGCTACACACAAGAATGCCCGCAGCGATGTCCAGACAAGGACAATCTGGGCGATTGTCACCCAAAACACAAACAAAAGTGAAAGCCTCTGAGATTTGGAAAAACCTTTTGTGACAGGCTGAATATACACACGAGCTGTAGCTCCGCAGAACACCTCTCTATCGCTACTGATATCACCACTTATGCCGTGTTCCTGCTCATGTCGTTCCTTATTCTCGAATAGTCGAGCAGACCCTCAATCGAACCAACGGCAGAGATAGCAATATCTTGATCCCACAACTTCTTCTGGGCAAAGGCCATGACGTCCTTTTCGCTGATAGCTCCGATCACCCTCTCGACCTCGGATGCTTCCATTCGTCGGCCCGTCGTCACGATTTGACGGCCAATGTCTTCGGCGGTGGCGGTGGTGCCGTCCAGCGAGAGCAGAATAGATGCCTTGAGCTGGGCCTTGGCTCGCTCAACCTCGGCTTGAGTCACAGTGAAGGAAAGTCTTGACCATTCTCGGAGTGTGAAGTGAACAAGGTCGTCGAGTTGTGTCTTGTTCTCGGACACTAGATAGATACCCCAGAGACTAAAACAATTAGCTGTGCACTGTGCTTGGATCGACTTTACTTACCCAGTGTCGCTGTAGGATGTGGAGAAGGACATGAAGCTGTTGGCGAGGTTGTTAGCATTGACG
>Ga0066648_10000340_pt1 | contig 32762 bp, 30 predicted proteins | sample CryGeyCG12114_NA_FD_59537 | JGI IMG/M metagenome (GOLD analysis project Ga0066648, IMG submission 59537) | Groundwater microbial communities from aquifer - Crystal Geyser CG19_WC_8/21/14_NA | ecosystem: Environmental > Aquatic > Deep subsurface > Groundwater | place: USA: Utah: Grand County... | reverse complement strand
GAGAGTCGAACTCGCGACTTTCGCATTACTCAGATGAGCCATACTCGTGAATGATTGAATTCACTAGTATAAGAACGACACGCTAACCACTGAAAAGTCACAGTTAGTGACTGAGAAGAACTACGGGTATGATAATATAGAGCATACCTGCGTCACAGGTCTCGAAATCTCGACCTCAATTTTCAGCGATTTTCTGATCATTTTGTGCTTGCAAAATATCTCTACTTATGCCGTGCTCAATAATGACGCTTCTCCATAAGCGTTGTTAGATTGTGACTCACTTCGTCCATACCGTGCACTTCGTATTGGTCTTACAACCTTCGAGGGGCTCCGTGCTTCGTTCTTAACTTGATGAAACACATCTACCTAGACTGCCGCACATGAGATCGGCCCGTATCACCCGTCCGTGCTTATGCTGCAAGTATACAGCTAGCTTGTGCATGTCACGACCACTTAAGACATATCCACCTCAACTTTGCCGAGCAATTAATTCGAGGCCGTGACCAGGAACTGCAGCCTGGGCGACTCTTAGGTCGTTCTAGCAAGTCCTTCGGCCAGACTAATACTCGGTACTTAGACACACCTCAGCACCCCGGACGTCGCGCCGATTCCAGGGCTTGCTTAGTACAGCGTCCCTACTCAATATGGCTACCATGTCAAAACCTGGAACACCTGAGGAAGAGGATGACTACTTGACAATGACCTTCGAAGAGCCGGACAAGAACACTAAGAAAGAGACCTTAACAGAAAAGAAGCGTCGTTTAGCTCGAGAAGCCGAAGAACGAAGCAGACCAAAATCGAAGGCCCAACTAGCAGAGGAAGAACGCGCAAAGCGAGAGGCAGCGCTGAACAATCCTGATGTGGATAAGACTAGCAAAGGCTTTAAAATGATGGCTGCGCTCGGCTACAAACCAGGAGCGGCATTGGGCAAGGACCTATCTTCTACCAGCGATTCTGCTCAGGATACCCGATTGCGTGAACCTATCGGCATCGAGATGAAAGAAGATCGAGGCGGGATCGGCGCAGACGCGGAGAAGAAACGCAGGTTTCGCGAAGAGGTTGAGAAGAAATCTGAATCCGAGAAACGCCAGAAGGTCGACGCCGATGAGTTCCGTGTACGGCAGCAGCAGGAACGAGAAGAGAAACGCCAAGAAGGTCAATTCTATGGTGCCATGAAAGTCGCAGAGCGCCTCGAGGAAGAAGACCTGAATGGCGAGGGCACAAAGAGGACACCTACTAGCAGACCATTGAGCAGCTACAACGTTCTTTGGCGTGGTCTTGTCAAGCAGCGACTACTGAAAGAGCGAGAGAGGCGCATGCGATATGATATGGATCAGTCCTTGTCGAGGTTGCCCACCTACGATGATCCGGACGAGGAAAAGGTTGACCAGATTGCCCTTAGTCGAAAGGCGCAAGTTGAGGAGGTTGACTTCGAGCTCGATCAGGAAGACAAAGAGCTTGAGGAGTTTGAGGGGCTCGAACCTCAACAGAAGCTCGAGAAGATCGTGCACTTCATGCGAGACCACTGGCACTACTGTTTCTGGTGCAAATTCCGATATCCTGATGCAGAAATGGAAGGCTGTCCTGGCGCAACCGAGGAGGATCACGACTGAAGACCAGACACACGAAAACCGTAATCGCCATTCCCTATGGGCTACAACGAATACAGGTAAAGATTCACGTGAGGTCGTGGGCTATTACTTGTACGCTGGATACTCGTGAAGACCGTCAACCCGCCTGACATGCTAAGCGAGAAGAATCTTTCACCCCTGTCCTCGGTCTTGCGAAAAGGTAAGTCCAGCCATCAGTCATCGAGTCAATGCCCACGAAGTGCAAATACCTGTTTCAGAACCGTAAGTCAATAGGTAAAGTCAACGACGATACACCTCGAGAAACCGGGGCACTCGATGTTATGTGACATACCTGGGGAGACTGTGCCCCCTCCTTGAAATGTAGGTCCTGTCGAATTCTTAGATGCAGAAAAGTTTCGACTTCAATCTGCATAACAAGCCGCACGAATATTGAGAAACATGCCTTCCGTCGTTCTTCCTGTTTTCCAAACGCTTCATCTGTGCTCATTAAAAGGCGCGCCTCGCCTACTCTGCTTGATCAGTCACGTGCTGCCTGTATCGAGGCTGTGCTGCCTTCTGCCTGCCATACAGCAACACTACATGAGTCGGCCCTTACAGAGCCGGTTACAAATGTGATTCACTTTCCTCTTCAATTGTCTTCTTGGGCGCAAACATGTCTCCCCCGAGTTGTCACTCTGGACCTAACTCTGAAACCACGACTCACAGCCACAAAGAACATCTGCATACCAGTGACATAACGCCCCACCACCTCATTGCACATCACCAGGTACAGCAGCACAGAGTGCAAGCGCCAAGGCATGAAGACGACACTCCCAGTTTGTCTGTGTCTGCTCGTTTGACAAGCAACCACCATATAAGCCCTTTGTCCGCTCTTCTTTTGTCCCAAAGAAGTCTCGACCAGCTTTCTTGATCGTGGACCTCGAGACCTCTCTTTTAGTAGATATACATCATGAACGCAGACACGCAAACTGATCTCATGATGGAGAACAACGAGCAAGCGAGTGGACAACTTGAGTCACAACAGGGCTTTCCCAATGTCGACAGCAGTACCGAAGATGTAGCTGACGCAGTGACCGAACCTTCCTCAAATGAAGAGATGTCTTCGCAGCAGGAAGCCCATGGCACAACATCGTTCGACGGACACAACGTTGACAATCAGTCGCAGCATGACGTTGAAAACATGAGCGCGCAGGAAAGAGCGGACCTCGAGTTTGCACTTGCACTACAGAACGACGACCAACCAGACACTGCTGCTGACGCAGAGCAGGAGGACCGACAATTGACAGCGCAAGAGCTGTTCGACCTCGAAATTGCAATCGCTCTCCAAAATGAGGAGGATCACCAGGACGCCACGAACGGAGTGGCAGATCAGGACGCGCCTCCAGAAACACACGAATGCGCATGTGGCGAGGTCTACGACTGGCGCGAGTTCCTCAACGTGGTTTGGCTCGAGTGTGGACATGTTCGTTGTCCACCTTGCTTCAACGAGAACGTGCGTGTCGGACTGGAAGCGAAGAAAAACTTCCCCCCTCGGTGTTGTCCGGGTGTTCCGATCAATATTGAGCTCTACCAAGCCTTCCTCGAGCGCGATGTCAAGCAGCGATATGAGGCTGTGAAGACAGAGTACACGGACATCGCACCTGTCTACTGTGCTACGAAGACATGCTCAGCCTACCTCCCGAAAGCCACGATTACCCCAGATTTCAAGTGGGCAGTATGTTCAGCTTGCACGGCCTCCAACTCAATCGATTCAATATCCTCGCAATTGGTCGAGTTGGTATCCTTACCAGAATCAGCGCCCACCGCAACACCCACCTCTCCACCCGAAGTCCGCACATGTACAGCCTGTCTCCATCTCGAATGCGACCACGACCCCTCAACCCCCTCCATATGTCCCGAGCGCATCGACCGGATGGACAAAGACCTCTTCACGAAAGAAGGCTGGAAATCATGTCCCAGCTGTCAAGAGATGATCGAGAAGTCCGATGGCTGTGACCACATGCAATGCGACTGCGGCCATGAGTTCTGCTACCAGTGCGGACGCTCATACACCGGTGGCATGCCATGTAACTGCCATGGAAACAACGCTTGGGTCGACGGTGTTGGTGAGGAGGAGAATGACCCCGATGTGCAGAGGCAGATCCTGGAGGGAATGGGTGGATGGGATGGTAACGTCGGGGATCACGATGACGAAGAAGAGGAGGACGACCATCTCGGCGACCAGGCGACAGAAGATGCCGGAGATGAGGCTGCAGGCCCGCGGGCTAATGATGACGGAGAGGCCAGTGATGGCGACAGCGATGACATGACACAGGCCGCATTCGCTCCTGCCTTCAGAGGAGGTTTTGGCCGTGGAAGGGGCAACTTCCGAGAGCGAGGCAATGTCCTAGGACGCGGCCGAGGTCGAGGTCGAGGAGAAGGACGTGGACGGGAGCGAGGATGGGTCGAGCCTCATCCTGCGCCCCATGAAGGCTGGTAGAAGTCTCTCTCACACCGTTTTGTTCTTTTCAGCGTGAGGTCTTCTGTGCTAATACTCTTTCCATGCACATGCATTTTGGTCAGCGAAAGATTGTTGATAATCATGATGGGTCTCGATGATGGTTTGGGGTAGTCCAAAGTCACGGTGGCTTGGGAAGTCGAGAAAAGAAATCGCAAGATGAGAATGAGGATATTCTGTGAATATCAGTTGCCTCGAAGAAGCAGTTTTATACCAAGCATGCCCATCGACTTACGCCGAACACGTCTGTAGTGAATCGCCAGAGCTACCGTGGTTCATCCTTAATGCGAGGAATGCAGCTGATTGTCAGGAGACACTTGATGTTGCCACCATATGTGGTAGAACGAAACTGGGATTGCAAGAACTGTTGTGCCTAACCAACAGAATGCATACCTGAAGTACTGGGCCTCAATCGATGTCTCATACGACCAGTCACTGAGGCGCGGCCTGCTTGTCCTGCAGAAATGCTCCAACCTTTCAAACACCCACACAGCATGCTCATGCTCCCAAAGCCCTACTCTTCTAGAACCGCCCCTTCCCTGTCCTCTTCGCCTTCTCCCTCTCATAGTCCTTGGCCTCTCTGCCTTCCTCTCCCTGAATCTCCGCCACCAACCTCTTGAACTTCTTCTCGTACGCCTCATCCTTGACCTTCTTCTCCCGAAGCTGTTCTCGTGCCATGAAGTTGGCATCTTTCCTGAGCTCACGCATCGCGCCTTTTCGCTCTTTCTTGTGCTCGGCTTTGAGTTTGTTCATTTCCGCACGGTCAGCGTCTGGGTCGCGTTGTTTACGTGTTGGGTTGTAGGAGGAGTCGAAGAGTGGGTAGGAGGATTTTATGGCTAGAGGCCGATGAGAGTGAAGAGTGAGTGGGAGGCGGGTCGTTGTTGAGGCGGTGAGGGCTGAGTCGAGGCGAAAGGAGAGAGATCTGATCGTGGTTTGGGTTGATGAGTGTAGGACGGTAAGGTTGTTTGGCAGTGAAAGCTGCTTCAAGAGGTGGTGGATTGGTGAGATGATTTCCGGGTAGGCAACTTTAGTGGAGTACTGTTCGACGCAAGTGCTGACGAGGTTGAGAACAGCCAGAAGGAGAGACTCGGAAGTGAGGTTGTTCCGTTTCTTACTATCGTCTGGAGCTCGTAAAGCTTCGAAGCTGAGTTTTGATGCAGGTGCTTTGCTGGCTTTCGTGGTAATACGACACGTGCCCTCCTCTATCATCGTAGGTGTTGTGCATTTGAGGACACTGGTGATGCCATCATGAGGTAGAAGCAGTCGAATGGCTTTACAAATAAAGGTGACAACCTCTGGCACATATCTCTTGGATTTTGCCTGGTAGCGTAGAGCAAGCGAACACGCATAAACACCCTTGGCAAGCTCAACCAAGTCATCCATTGGCCCTTGACCGAGATACCTCCCGAGAACCAGCATGGAAGGTGTGACAACAGTATGCCATTGGTCGGATGTAGGGTAGACTGTAGAGACACTAGTCAAGACCACCAGATCACCCATGTTGAGCGACTTGCGATCTTCTTGGAGGATCTGGCGAAAGTAGTCGCGGAAGCCCGCAGCGACATCATGAGGCTGGGTCTTGGCCATCGAGTGCACATGCCGCAGGAGCTGCTCAATGACCTGCATAGAGGGTTTCTGAGGGCATTCATGGTTGGTGAGAGCAGCGATCCAAAAGATCAGTGCTTGGGAAAATTGACCAAGTTTTTCCTCGTTACCTTGAGCAAGACCCTTGTGGTACAAAGCTCTGATACGCTGCACCGCGGTTGGGAGGGCGTCTGCTGAGAGCTTCGATGTTTCTTCGATCAGCTCTTGGAGATCTTGTGGGCATGCAAAGGTGAAGGGCAAGGCTTTGCCGGCTGTTGGTTGGGCAGTCGATGTGGATTTGGTGACGGTCGCCGGGTTTTTCGGCAGTACCAGACCGTTGATGAAGTCGTCGTCGCCATCATCCTCGGGTTCTCCCAGCGAGCTCGCGTCTTCATCCTCCGATTCAGTAGCTGCGTCTGCGTCTTCGTCGCTTGCAATAATATCATCCATAACGAATTCGTCCTCGTCTTCAACGGCCAGGTCTGGGACGTAGCGAGGTCCGGGCTGGTCCAAACCAAATGCTTCAGCATCGTCCGGGTCTTCTTCGTCGAGATTGTCAAGATCGGCGCCTTCCTGTTCCTCTTCCTCGTCGGAACTCTCGGCTTCTCCTTTCATTCGGCGCAAACGCTTTCTCTCGAGGTCTTCCAGACGTGCCTTGTCCTCGGCGGCCTTCTCTTCCTCGGTCTTTGTCCTGAAGGTCGGCTTCGATCGGGCATCGAGCTGCATTTGTCTGATGTTTGCTTCGTACTCTTTCTCTGCCTCCTGCCTGGATTTGCCGGCCAACATGGCTGCGCGACTGGGGTCCAGTCTCGGCTCCGAGTCTGTAAGTGGAGGACTGGGCAGCTGCTTATGGACGGTCTTTTGGTTGCCCAGGGCGGCAAAGATGTCTCCTAGCCCCTTGTCCAGCTCAGCTCTCAAGTCTTCATCGTCCTCCTTCTGGGCCTGGCGAGCGGCCTTGTATGCCTTGGACTTTGCAATGACCTCTTGCATGACCTCATTCTTGGTCTTTTTCCGCTGCGGCACGTCGTCTTCCTCGTCGTCGTCATCCTCGTCCTCGCCGTCCTCTCGGCGCACCCTCTTGCGCGGCCGATCATCCTGGGCATCGAAGTCGGCGGCGTCAGAGCCCGACAAGTCTTCATCGAAGTCGTCCCTGATGGGCACCTCTCTTTTTCCTGGGAGATCGTCCAAGGCCCGGCCACCATGAGTGAGACGCAACTCCTCATCCGACTCGTCCTCGAGATTGAACATGGAATTCTTCTTGGAGGCGCGTAAAGCCTGCTGGGCAAAGCGCTCGGCGGCCTTTTGCTCAGGTGTCATGTTGGGATCATCCTCGCCAAACCGCCTATCCAGCATGCCACCCACTTTGTTGCGACTCTGCATCTCTTTGAGCAGCGTCTCTCGTCGGCGCTCCTCACCCAGCCCCCTCGTCACCCCGGGTCTTTCGATGGCCTTCTTCGTGGGCTTGTTGGTGGCAATGTCAAACTTGTCTCTTCTTGCTGGAGCCTTGGCCTCGAAGGGGTTGAAGCGCTCTCGGATGCCCTCGAGAGCGGCGTTACGCTGGGAGCGTTTGTGAGCATCTTTGTTGTTGGCTTTCTTCTGCTTCTTGGACTTTTGGGGGCCCAGAATGCCGGTGTCCCGCAGTGAGGCTTTCAGCTGCTTCAGCTGGGAGGGCGGCATCGTCTTGGGTGGTGGTAGGAGAAGGGCAGATTCTTGTCTGCTGCGATGGCATTCGAGGCGCCAACCACGCGAAAATAATGCCAATCCAATAATTGATTCAGCGAAGTTTAGCCGGGTACCACCGGCTTATCGATAAGCCCAGTCAAGCCTGGCGACCAGCACATGTGTCCTAATTCGAAATAACTGGTCAGGTCGGTCCACGACGAAAAAGGCAGTCACGACCCGCACGCTCTTTCACATCCAAGCCGCAAACCACTCAACACGCTACGTCGTCGCTCACTCGTCTCAGCCCACAGACGTCAAATCAACCAAGACCTCACTCGCATGGTCACACCCTAACCCACCACACCACACCACAAACCCAACCCAACCCAACCCAACCCACACTCACAACCATGGACTACATCCACCCCTACCTCCCCTCCCTGTCCACCCTAACCTCCCTCCTCGTCCCCGTCGCCTATCTGACCATCCTCACCGGTTCCCTCGCCACCTTCAGCCACATCTACCGCCAACGCAAGCACCGCTCGAAACTCAACCTGTCACCCTACTTCCCCCCACACACGGCGCGCAACATCTACCTCACCCTGCTGCACCAGTCCGACACGCAGGCCGACCTCAAGCACGTGCCCAACAGCATCCTGATGGCGGCCCTGCAAGAGCGCGCCGTCGAGGACATCCTGCGCATCCGCGACATCCAGACGCGCAAGCAGCCGCTCAACACCCTGCTGCAGCGCGGCGTCGTTGGCGACGACATCTGGCAGCGCCTGCTCCGCGCCGAGCAGGAGCTCGAGGCCGAGCTGAAGGACGTCGTCGCCGAGGCCAATGCGCTCGCCACCGGCTGGGGCACGCATATCTTCCAGAGCGCCAACGAGATCGTCGTCAACCGCATGACCATGGCCAAGATCGACGAGAGGAGGGCCGGCCTGGATGCCGAGAAAGAGGCCTGGGACGCCGTGAGAGAGGCCAGTCGACGCGAGTTGGAGGGCGAGAGTGACGTGGTGCCGCCGCAAAAGAAGGGTTCCGTCAGTTCTGCGAGTGTGTCGGGCACGAATACGAATGAGAGCACGCTGGAGAAGGTCGCGCCCAGGGCTGCGCAGGTGGCTGAGGGCAGTGACGAGGATGCCGTCATGGTCGAGACCCCGGGTGCCGATGGGGCCGCGGTGCCTTCGACGCCTGATAGCGGCGCTGCTGGCGGCGGTGGGAAGAAAAAGAAGAAGGGAAAGAAATGAACTGCTGGCTCATGAGTGTGTTTGCATTGCATATTCTTAGCGAGGTGGTCGAAGGGGAAGCATTGGTGAATGGAGTCGAGCTTATCCGCTATTACCAAAAAAACACCTTGTACAACTACTTCTCTACACGCCTGCTGAGCAGGTAGGTCTATCATGAGGCATGCCCATCCACCACGACCTGGCTCACATCCACATGCATAATGTCCGCCACGTCCTTCACTTCTTTCCCCGGCTGTCCCTGGTGCTTCTTGATCTTGTGCATCATGGCTACCAGGAATTCAGTCATGACGTCTAACCGCAATTTCTTCGCTGCTGCTGACTCGGCATCCTCGAGTTCGCCGGCGTCTGCTTCTCCTCTCTCGACAAGGTCGATCTTCATGTTAGCCTCAATCGTACTGACAATATCTGCTAGCTTCTTGAGCATGGTCTGGTCCGTCTGCAGTTGGCTGTTCATCCTTCTGCGTCCTCCGACCGCTGGCCGGGTCGAGTCAATCCGGGGTAGAAGACGGGCGACCAGGCCTGTCATCAGCCGCACAGACACATCATCCGGTGTCACTCCCCACCTCGAGTACAGTCCTTGCAAGGCGCATATTGTGCCCGGCAAGTCAAGCTTCAGACAGAGCGATCGGATGATCTCGGTAGAGAATCCTGCTTTGAGATAAGATCTGCAATCTTCGAGCTGTCGAGGTTTAAGCCCACCACTCCAGTCGGTCAAGCTGGCAAATACTCGTCGATGGCTCGATGTATGTTGACCACTCTCGGGCTGTTGATGCACGCCGTTTCTGTTAGACACGGAGACTGCCTCCCAGACGAGTCTGAAAGTCTCAATGCTCGGTGAAATCTCTGATCTCAGACTGTTGTACAGTGTCCAGAACCTGCTCAAGGATTTTGCTTGGAGTTCCGCCGAAAGCCACTTGTTCATGATAAAGCTGTTGGGCTTCAGCTGAGCCGGTCCAACCATAATGCTAGTCAAGCTCTCAAACTCTTTCCACTTGTGTCTATCTTCATAGTAGTCAAACATTAAAGAGAACGTCTCCACGTTAGCCGCAGGGACAGGGCGCTCCAACCGTGTCGGAGCCATCAGGAAATTGTTGCCCTCTTCCACCGGCATGACTTTGCGGAAGACGTTGCCTAGCTGCCGTAGACTATTGTTCTTCGCTGAATCTGCGACTTGATTGACCTTCGCTTGTATCATCTCGTGAGCCAGCTTTTCGGCCTTGTCTCGAGACTTGGCGCTCTTATCGCGGAGCCACGCTCCAATTATGCCGTTCAGGTGAATGGCGTCCGGCTTGACGTTACGCTCGTACATCAAATCCACAACCATAGATGCTGCCTCGATACGTTGTTGCCCCAGCAATTTCTTGACCCACGAGGCGAAGAAGAATTTATTCTGATAGGGCTTTGGTAACGCCAGTAACATGGTCAGAGACACCTGATTGACGGCGCGCTCGACCTCTTCGGGATCTCCATCCAGTCGGACACCGCGTAGGGCCTTCTCATAGCTGTCAAGAGTGTTCTGGCCCACCCCTCGAATCCGAGCAATCATGTCCTTGAAGACAGCCAGAGCCATATCGCTCTGTTTGGTGTCTAGCATGGCATCGCTGACTTTTTCATACAGCTCCGGCGTCATGTCTTCCTTTAGCAACGAGCGCATCCTCAGATACACAGCCCATGCCTTGTTAGCAGAGTCTGCCGTTTTGGCGTGAGCCCAACCAGAGATGACGTGAACGAGTAGAGTGGGCTCAGCGCCCTTCTCTATTGCCGTGAAAGCGACCCTCTGTGCTTTCTGGGGTCGTCCAACTGAAACATAAAGCTGGACACCAGTTGAATAGAAACCTGACAGGAAATCTGACGACAGGGTCGAAGCCAATTGGGCTTTCATCTCTTCCCAGATCGACAACGCACCGATAGTATCGTCACAGAGATGGAGTGCTCTGATGTATTCGAGGCACTGTTGATCGTCCATGGGAGCTTCGACTGAGCGCATATCGCGGCCAAGCATGACGAGATGCTGATGGCGCACTCCAAGTCGGCTCTGTGACTGCCACAAAAAGTCCCACACGTTCTCGGAAATGATTTGGGAGAAGCCCGGGATCTTTTGCTGACACCGCAAGTACCACTTCCACAGATTTAAACTCTTTACCACGTCGCCTTCATTCTCCTGTGCGGTCTTCAATGCTTTGTTGAAGCGTGCAACAAAAGCTTGGTGGACTTTGGGGATGTGTAATGTGACGCCCAACTCTTGCTTCTCACTTGTTTCGTCGTCTTCTTCTTCCACTAGCCGGTCGAGCTCCGCCAGATCCAGCGTGTCTTCTTCATCTTGCGGCACAATCCCCTCTTTGGCGAGCGCTTTCAGCAGTTCTTCTCTTTGGTCCTTGGGGAACTGCTGCATGAACTCGCTACGTGGACCAAATGGACCCTCCTGTGCGATCTCCAATTGCTTTTCCACATCCTGCAACTCCTGCCAGACCTCTTCAGCCTCGTCCCTCAACTCTCTGTTCGGCTCAATTGCTCTTCGCGTAGTATTGTCTGAGCCATGTTGCTCGAACTCTCGTACGACTAGATCATCGCCATTTCGTGACAGCAGTTGGGATGGCGGGAGTAGATCATCGCCAAAGGGACTGAAAGGAGCCTCTTTGGGTGGAGGCGACGCACTGGCAGGTGGTTGTCCTGAAACTGTCGCCTGCGGTCGGCGCCCTCTACGGTCCTGTCGATACTCGCGGACGGGGATGAATGCCTGTAGACATCGCTGATGGGGTCCAAAGCTAGGCGAATGACAAAACTGTTGATGCCATCGTCGCGAGAGCCGACAGATGCCTTGCATAGATCTGACAGGCTGTGTTGCTTCCTCCTAAATCACTGCGCTGCGTTGAAGTTGCTAGAGATGTCGAGGGAATTAGAGGCGATGACATCGCCCTAGCCGTTGCCATCTCTGTAAAATCTTGGGTGGAGAACATGCGAGACCCCTTTCAATTTACGCGTCGCAACGCGTTCAAAGCCTTTTCATCATCTCCAATACCAGCAATGGACGATACCGATCTCGAGAATAATGCCGAAGAGTATTATCTTGACGATAGCTCCTACCAGGTATGTCTCAAACACTTGGTGTAAAGGAAGAGAAGTTACTCATCGATGGCAGGCCTGCTTCATCTTCAGAGCTGGGGGAAGCCGCGACACTGGCACAAAGGAGAGGCCAGCTAAGAAGCGAAGATTGAACGGATCAACGCCCGCACCGCATGCATTCCCAAAGCTCTCCCAGCATGGTGGCTCAAACATCCTTGCGCAAAAGCGAAGGGAACTGTTCGATCATCTATGGCAGAGTCGCAATATCAACGTCGCCCAGGACGAGGTTGGCGAGGATAGCTTGACCCAGCTAACCAGCTTCTTGGCCGATGCCTTGAGCTCGTCAAAGCGAGAGAAGCTGAGCACTGCCTTATTACTTACCGGTCTTGACATCGCCAACTACTACGCTGTGATTCGCCGAATCTCGACAGAAGCCCTGCAGTCAGCCCAAGGTGTATTGGTTGATCTACAGACACGACTATGCCCCAACCTGCAGACAGCTCTCAAGAATCTGATCAAAGGCGCCATTGTTGAGCATTCAGGAATTAACATCTACACCGACTTTCTTGCAAAGCATAAACGATTGCTACCATTGAACTTCGATCTCGAACTTCTCGAGCGATATGTGTCAGATCATTCTATCACCCAGGTGATTGTGTCTCTGTCCGACGCAGAGACGTTCGACAGTCATGTTATGAACGAGTTAGTCCACACGCTGTGTTTCTGGCAGCATCGTATTCCATTCACAATGATGTTAGGCATCACCAGCACAAGGGAGCTGTTCGAACATCGAATATCAAAGTCGTGTCTCAAGCGGATGGAATCGCGTACCTTTGATTTCACGCCGAGAAGCGATCTCGTCGCCGATCTTCTCAGCGCAGCACAAAAGTCCGACGAACCATCACCGCGGCTATTCCTCGATTCCACCGTCACATCTGTCCTCCGCGATGTTAATCAAATACAAGGGAAGTCTGCGCAATCGCTGGAAAGTATGGTACAGTACCTTTACATGTCCTTCTTCTTTGCAAACCCCGTCGCAAGCCTAGCAGAAATTGAGGCTACATCTCAGGATGACGAGGGTCAAGAGCACCTAGCTCGTGCGGTGCGAAACACAGATTCATTCAAGGTATTCTGTGAGAATGTTTTGGAAGAGAAAGGCAAAACATCGAATGAAAGAGTGCGGCGTCTCCTGAACGATGACAAAGCTCTGCTCCAGGAGGTCAAGCTTCGAGTGCAGGAAGGCCAAACGGCATATCACGCTTCACAGCGGGTAATTCACAGCTTCGCAGGCTTGTGTTATGCGTTGCTCCCGGAGGACTCGAGACGCCCAGGTGCCAAGCTGGAGATCGAAATGCAGCTTTCGCAGGCCATGGACGATCTTACAGATACTGAAGCGTACGATGAGGCAGTAAAACGCATACAAGACCTGTCACCAGCATCCCTATTCCAGATACTCAAGACCTTACCAGTAGAGATCATCTCGACACTGAACCTCTACGAGGTGACAGAAGCACTGCGGAGCCAACTCCAGTCTGAGCTGGCCCCCAATGGCAGTACGGATCGTGACACCAATGCTTCCATGGCAAATACCAGTGGTGAGAAAATGTCAGCCTTGACACAGTCAGGCCCAAAGAAAGGAGGCAAGAAAGCGAAGCTGAGTACGCCAACGTCCAAAGCCTCAAAGAGCAACACTGCTACAGGCTCTCTGGCGAAAAGCGACCTCCTCACGGCACTCAAGCACAAATTGCAAATATCTTCTTTGGATGTGTCAAGCTTGCTACTGCACGAATCGTATGTGGTGTCAGCACGCACAACCCGATTCAGACCGAGCTTCGAACCACATCCCAGAGCTGCAATCGAACGGGCATTGCTACGACCTTCTGATTATCTTGGCTGGCATCAGGGTCGAGAGGATAGAGGAAGCGATGACTCAGATGCAGGGAATAGTCATGAGCAGAATTCTCAACTATCAAGCGTGATGCCACCAGCATCAACTGTCTTCACGCTCCTCCAAGAGGCTCCAGCCATTATCAATGTGCGCGACCTCTTCGACGCTTTCCGATCGCGACTCGAGCCGGGACAAGAGATGAATGGCACCGCTTCCGACGAAGACGAAGAAGCGGGCCTGCAAGCAGCCATGACACAATTTTATCGAGCGCTTGCCGAATTGAAAATGGTGGGTCTTGTGAAGTCCAGCACTGGCACACAGGTCAAGCGAGCAACCAAAGGAAGAAACACGAAGTCGGGGACACAGGATATTGATTTCGTAGCTAAGACTAGCTGGGCTGGGCTCTGAACACATTCGCCAAGCCGTCTGGTCAGCGTCACTTAACAAGCACGCGGCAAGCTCCTAAAATCGGTAGTATTTGACAAACCTTCCCGCAAAGTTCCTAGGTTCCGGCTTTGTTCCACTCAGCTGTTCATTCGGAGTACACCTTCGCTATTAGGGCCTATATCTAATCGGGGCAAGGCGCATTCTCTTCGAAAATGAAGGCGCTCCATCCTATAGCTAGGTTCTGGGGAGCTAGACCCCGACGGTCTCTGGCATGTTGCATACAGCAGATCGCAGACCTTTGCTTGCAATGCGGCGAAAATGCTGCTTTGGCATGACCCCAACCTTATCTTGACGTCCGTATTTTCTTGACAAGGCGTACAGTGGCTCTGCCAATGTCCGTGATGCCTTCGTCATGATTACACGTTCAGCAGGTCTGCTGTCGTCATTCAATACCATCCAACCAGATACTGTCACTCGTTATCATGGCGATCATGGAGCAAACGATTTCAATGACACCCCGGAAGTGACTATCATGCACACTGCCACAAGGACTCGAACAGTTTGCGAGTGTGATGCGTCAATTCATCTTCGAGCTCGCGCTGAAGCCTTGATGGTGTTGCCGGCTGGCTACGCTGGTCCGGACTCCACATTCAGCTGCTCAGACTCAACTCCTGCTTTCACAACAGTGAACACCGTGTGGACTACTTTCACAGTTACTGCCCTAGATGAGACTTCAGGCACCACCACAGTAATCGTAGATGGAGGGGTGACAACGATCATAGCAGAGACGACCGTCACAGACGACCCGCGTACGCTCACTACATTGGACGGATGTTCGTCTTTCACCACGAGCTCGGAGCCGGCTATTCCCTTCTGAAGCTACATGCAAATGGATCTGATGTCCACGACTTGTACAACCATAGTAACCTTGAAACTAATCATCTTGTCGGGAAATTGGTAAGTGTCGCCAGGCGTATCAAAACTTCAGCTTTAACCAGCAATCAAGCTGTAGCATCTATGGGCTCGAGTGTGGAACGGGCCTTGGTAAAAGCTCGATAGAGATGGTGTGCAGCTGAGTCGAGGGACCAATCAGTGATGTTCGAGAAGAATCTGATCACTTGCAAAGGAGTAATATCGTGTTTGGAAGTCTGACTAGGATGTCGTGTAAGATGAATTCATGGAGGTTGGTGCATGTAGATTTTGTGTCAACCTTGACTACAGAGTCCACGTATAACGCAGAGCTTAACGTGGCAATAAAGCCATTCAGATAACTCATTGGTGCATGATAGTCAGCGCACAGTCACGGAAGGAGCATTTGTCGTCTATAGCAGAACGGTATTCTATAGACGCCGTTTGTGCCAGCACTCTGTTATCGATAAGAACTGCCTTCGCGCCAGGCTTTAGGATCCTTGCTCGCTCCGCCATCTCACATGGCCGCGTCCGCAGGTACGGCAAGGTGCCAAGACCGTCGGAGTTGAAACGTTGCGGCTTCGAGATACATCGCATGTACTGAGCGAGCTGACCCTGTCGACTTCAACCCGCTCATTACACTCTCGACGCCTTGTCGCCAAACCTGATACGGCCACCATGGCCGTTGCCACTACTGATAACCCCTACTTGAAGGGGTCGACGAGCAAGAACACACGTGGCCTGCTGCGTATCATCATATTATGTACGATAGCAGGTGCCGCTGTCACTGCTCGTCTGTTCAGTGTTATCCGTATGTGCCTGACCTGGACATTAGCTGACTCTAGCTAATCAAACACGCAGGCTTTGAAAGCATCATCCACGAGTGTACGTCGCTGCTTCACCATCATCTCGAGACTCAAGTTTCCCAGTACCGCAACTGACACGTCGCAGTCGATCCTTGGTTCAACTTTCGAGCAACAAAATACCTCGTGAAACATGGCTTCTACAGCTTTTGGGACTGGTTCGATGACCGTACGTACTGTTCCCCTGATTCGGAGGAAGAGCCCGCACGCTGACAATGCTTGATGGACAGGAACATGGCACCCACTGGGACGAGTCACTGGTGGCACCCTGTATCCCGGTCTCATGGTGACCTCTGGTGTCATCTACCACATCCTGCGATTCCTCTCTATCCCCGTCGACATTCGAAACGTCTGCGTTCTTCTGGCGCCCGGATTCTCAGGCTTGACAGCATTAGCCATGTACCTCCTCACATCTGAGATGTCTGCCTCGCCTTCGGCTGGTCTCCTCGCCGCGGCCTTCATGGGCATAACTCCTGGCTACATCTCCCGATCCGTCGCAGGCAGCTACGACAACGAAGCCATCGCCATCTTCCTCCTCGTCTTTACATTCTACCTGTGGATCAAAGCTGTAAAAGTCGGTTCAGTCATGTGGGGTGCCCTGGCCGCTCTATTCTATGGCTACATGGTCTCAGCTTGGGGTGGATACGTCTTCATCACAAACTTGATCCCTTTGCACGTTTTCGTGCTGATTCTCATGGGCCGCTTCAGCTCGAGGATCTACATCGCCTACACCACCTGGTACGCATTGGGGACCCTGGCCAGTATGCAGGTCCCATTCGTTGGCTTTCTACCAATCAGGAGCAGTGACCACATGGCAGCATTGGGAGTCTTCGGTCTTCTCAATCTGGTTGGCTTCTTCGATTACCTCAGGAGCCAGCTGCCGGGCAAGCAGTTCCAAACTCTGCTACTAGCACTTGGTGGACTCATCTTCGTCGTCCTGTTTGGCGGCCTGATGCTGCTGACTGTTACCGGTGTCATCGCACCCTGGAGTGGTCGCTTCTACTCCCTCTGGGACACCGGCTACGCAAAGATTCACATACCCATCATTGCTTCGGTTTCGGAACATCAGCCTACCGCGTGGCCCAACTTCTACTTCGACCTCAATCTCCTCATCTGGGCTTTCCCCGCTGGTGTCTACATGTGCTTCTTGAAGTTGAAAGACGAGCACGTTTTTGTCGTCATCTATGCAGTCTTCGCCAGCTACTTTGCAGGTGTCATGGTCCGACTGATGTTGACTCTGACTCCCATTGTCTGCGTTGCTTCAGCTCTGGCACTGTCCCACATCCTCAACACATACACCCAGATGGACAGTCCTTCCGACGACTCTTCTGCAGATGGAACAACAGAAGGGAACGGGTCGACCAAGCCGGCTAAGGTTGCATTAAACCCTTCTCTTCGATCCACACGTGAGAAACTTGTCGGCATATACTCAATCGCCTCGAAAGCTGTCGTCACCTCCATGACCGCTTCGTTCCTGCTTTTGTTCGTGGCTCATTGCACTTGGGTAACCTCAAACGCCTACTCGTCACCGTCAGTCGTCCTGGCTTCTCGATTACCAGATGGCTCCCAACATATCATCGACGACTACAGAGAGGCCTACTACTGGCTACGGCAAAACACCGAACAGAATGCACGCGTCATGTCCTGGTGGGATTATGGCTACCAGATCGGTGGTATGGCCGACCGACCAACCTTGGTAGACAACAACACCTGGAACAACACGCACATTGCAACCGTCGGCAAAGCAATGAGCTCGCGCGAAGAAGTCAGCTACCCTATCCTTCGACAACACGATGTGGACTACGTGCTCGTTGTGTTCGGCGGTCTGCTCGGCTACAGTGGAGACGACATCAACAAGTTTCTGTGGATGGTAAGAATTGCCGAGGGCATATGGCCCGAAGAGGTTCGAGAACGTGACTTCTTTACTGCAAGGGGAGAGTACCGTGTCGATGACCAGGCGACGCCAGCGATGAAGAACTCACTCATGTAAGGTCCTTAATCATCTTCGTCCATGCACCACTAACATCGCATTTCAGGTACAAAATGTCCTACTACAACTACAACTCTCTCTTCCCCGCTGGTCAAGCACAAGACAGAGTTAGAGGGTCTAAGCTTCCAGCTCAGGGCCCAGAGCTCAACACGTTGGAGGAAGCATTCACCAGTGAGAACTGGATCATTCGAATTTACAAGGTCAAGCCGCTTGATAACGTTGGGAGAGACCATCAGAGCGCAGTGGCATTTGACAGGGGCCACAAGAAGAAGAGAAAGACCGGCGGTGCGAGAAAGAGTGCTGCGAGGGTGTTGAGGGAGGATTAGCATGCCAATTAAGGTCAAAAGTTGTTTGCTATTGTGCAATTAGAGAATGTACTATACATGGGTGGTCAGTGTGTCGCTATTAGTGTTGCCTGCTTTTGTCTTCATCGAGAGCAGCAGCGCGACGCTGCAGGCTGAATGCACGTCTTGATCATTTGGAATCCATTGGCAACACAAGCAGACAAAAGGTTGACTCTGGGCGAGGGGTATATTCATGACCACAGATGAGTCGAGGACAGAATTTTCCAGTTCTGCGACGTCTTGCTGCCCAAGCTGGTTTCCCTTTCTATGTCCTCTGTATTATCCGTAGCGGAATGAGCTCTCTTGGCCCCGAGTTCGTCCCGCTGATGTACTCGGTGTAGTGGTCAAACAAGCCAAGTCGTCGGCACAAGCGGCCTGCTGAACCCTTCGCAGCGGTGAGATGATTACCCCTGTAACTAAGCCATTCGATCTAAAGGACCTGAGATCAAGGTTATTATGAGCGGAGTGCTTTTCCCCGCGGCTTGTCTCTAGCGTCCGGTCATGACTGCGGCCAATCCCTTCGCTGATCGCTGTCGTCCTTGCATCTGACACGTACTGTGTATACCAGAGAACGAATGCGAAATGTTCAATGCGGAACTCCCGATGGCCTGTGCGATGAAGAGCCATGACCCAACAAGCCAGATCTTTACTATGCATAAGCAATGCTGTCAAGTGCTAGGTTCTAAATCATCATCCTACGTTCGCCACCAACCGGCCGTACAATGCCTGCCACATCTGTGTAGCATGCTTTAATGCGTCGCATGGAGTCTCGTCACATGGACTTCTCTTTGGTCCTTCCCGGATTGGCTCGCCTGACGAGATGTCCAGAGACTCAATTGACTTCCTTGGCGGAGTCTGCGCCGCACGAGTTCCATACCACTGCGCGGGGAAGAGAGATGTCGTGAGCCGTGGTGACAAGGACCGAGGTGTTCATCACCCGCCGTGTCTTGGGCTACATTCTAAAGTGCCTCTAATTTTCTCGATTTTCTATCACTGTGCAAGTCAACACTTTGCTTTGACTGGTTATATACTCTGTAAGTACGACATCCGTGCCAAACATCACTATGCCTCACAGTTCTCGTGTTGGGGGTTCCCCAGGCTTTTGCCTCTTGTAGTACCTCTCGACTGAAGTACCAGACTTATCTACTAGTACTGCAGAGCTTGCTCTCCACCACTCGAGTGTCTATGAAGTGGAACATCTTGACCTACTGACAACCTTCAACCATACGAGATTTTAGGACCTCCGGCGGCTACCAGATACTGTCGGAGGTGGCTGTACCACTCCGCCCGTACCGGCTTAGGCGAGCAGGATATAACATGAAAGGAGCTATACTCGTTTGCCCAAGGATACCCGTAGCAAATGAGGTGTTCCCCTACAGTCGGACCATGAGCAGTATTTCATTAACAAAGGACGGGAGCTTATCAGCAATGATATCTCTAAGTCGAACTACACAGAGTTATCGAGCCATATTCTAACAATCACAATCAGCTTCCTCCTGCCGGCCATGACCGTTTTTGGCAACTCACTACCCGATGCAGACGACGGAGTCCTCAGCGTTCGTCAAGCCGGCGCATCACACAGACCAGCCAGCGTCAACTACAGAATCTGCGGATGTCGGAGCAGGCAAGCAGGCGCCTGTAGGCAAAGAAGGCTCCAGTACCGTCCATGCAGCCGCAACGGAAACTACCTCTGCAACTTCAGCCAACAAAACTGCAACCACAAAGGATGCGGATGCTGCCGGTAAGCAAGCCTAAACCTATCACTTTTCTTGTCACTGATCACCACTTCCTACATAGCAACTGAAGACCCCTCAACCTCTAAGCCTAGATATCGCGTCCAAAGCCTCGACGACTCGTACGAGGTCTATGGCGTTGATGCCATCTGGTACAACCAATACGCTGGGCCTGAGTCAGACTTCATCTGTATAAGAGGGCAATTCGATTGTGATATCAATGCCCTGGTCATGAAGGTATCAGGACACGTGGCAGACGGACACTATACTGTCATCAGCATGAACGCTACGCTGCATATGCTGACGGTGTTTTGCGTGTGTCTGAAGATGCAGGCTGATCTGCCTGAGGATATGTGGCACGATCCGCCCATTTGAAGATATGCACGCTTGCGCAAGCGTCTGGCCGAAACCTTCTCTTCGCTTCGTTGACTCATCGTTTGAATGATGTTCAACGTATTACGGGCATACTCGGTGTTCCTACCGATATGCTGTTTACAATCTGTGATAGAGGTCTGTATGTCCCCCGTCAAGAGCCATTCTCGTGCTGATAGTGGTTTTGCAAGATCATGTTCAACGGCTCTTCACTCGTGGCGCGACTCGAGAAGCTTTGGCGACGTCTGTTGCAGAAGAGAGTCTACAGCGATATTGTCCGTTCCTTTACCACGCAACCTTGATTGCATAGCCACGGATCATGACATATCCATCTGTCGTAGCCCGCAAGCGGCAAACAGGAAGTGGCAGCCAACGACGAGCAGAAGGTACACTTTGTGACTAAGAATAAGTAACCATTTTCTGTTGTCGGCATCGCGGTTCTTTTCTGGGTCTGGACCGCTTTCCTCCTTGACCCTGAATACGCCGTTTGCAACCAAGAACCACGAGGCTGTAATGCTCATCACTTGGGTGAGTGCTACGTACGGTGCCCCTTGCATGAAGCGCGATGTGAAAGAACTTTTCTTGCATCTACTGCCTCCTGCCATTAGGAGGATGGCGAATATATAAGTGAATTTGCAGAAGATAACCACACCGTACCAGCATACGATAGTTGAACGTTAGCGGAGGAGTTGACCACCGCCAGCAGTATGATTGTGGTGAAGCGGATGTTCGGTGTCCCTGTCCAGCTTGTGACCCTTTTAGTCGTTGGGTGTGTATCAGTGTCCATACTGGGTTCGTGATCGTTGGTCATTGGATATCTGTGTCGGGGGAGAGGGCAGACAGAGGCCTCCCCTGCTTTCATACCGTGGTTGCCAAGACTCGCGAGTTCTAGTACAGAGTTAGCACCTCTTCGCCAGGCCAAGTGTTTTTAATGCGCAGATAGGGCAGGGTCGAGCAGATTGTATCGGCGGGGGGGTTCAATTTCTGTCGGTTTGCACCAACGTGTCCACTCTCAAGACAGGCAGGAGCCGCTTACGCCTGAATTCGACTGCTAGCCTGGAGACAGTTATGGCTGTGTGCGGAGAACACTCCCACCTGAAGCTTCTTGTTGTTATTTTGCCCAGGCCAGAAATAGTATTGTCCAAGTCGTTGCCACCTCGAATGGCCAGCAGAAGATGGCCTCACGAGCAGGAGCCGAGTTGATGTTTCGTCCAGCGTCCATTGCAAAGCCCAGATGTCGTCCCTTTCGAGCCAATGCTTGCCCAACACGTCCTCGTTGTCATCTGTCTGATCATGCGGGATATCCACGCCCCAACAGCCTGGGCAAAGGTGCATCAGTATCAGGCCTGTAACGGTCATGTCGATCTCCTCTTCATATTCATTAGAGGACCGGGAGTTGAAGCTGAGTCTCCGGATAACTCCTCCCTTTGTGGTGTCCTGCCCATTGGTGCCTCCGCAGTAAGGCAGTAAGGGTTCATTTGGATAGGGAGAACACTGGTGACCCATGAGTTCTTCTCCAGACCTAGGGCATGGTTGACCAGGGCGATTCAGTTGTCGATAGCCCGGCTGTAACCATAGAGCAGCACTCTCAGTGAACGCCAATCTCATTGAAGTATACTGTTCGTGACGACAACGCTCGCTCTTGCACAACCCAGCCTCGCGTGTGCAGCTGTGGAGCATGTCTGTAGCCAATCATATTACTGGAGCTAAGCTACTCCAAGACTCCGCGCCTTCCGCGTGCTGGGTCATCCAAACTACATGGCATATCGCAGACAGTAGAATATAATATGTCTAAGCAGATCTGTCTTATGCAATCGGTCACAGAGTTCTTAATATAGCGCTTCCCGTTCGCTCAGCGGTACTCAAAAAGGACGTCGTTCTGTTAGTAGTTGGGTGGGTGACCACCAGCGAATCCGGAATATCGATTGCTTTTTTGCGATTTTTGTGTCTGCAGGGAATGCCAAAGCGCAAGACGACAACAATATTGCGGGCCTTGACGAGGCCGAGCGGTCTAGTCCCATGTCAGCGCGTTTGAGGCTGGGTGAGTGACCACATCTTGTCCAGAGCCGGCAGGGTATATGGGCGGACGGTGTGCGGTACGCAAACAGCCGTTGATTCTATCCCGCGAGCTCAAGGTAGCAGTAGTGCGGATGCGGTTACCGTAGATGATTCCCATACGCCAACTTTCCTCCTCGACGTCCGAGGAGCAGAGATAACATCCCTAGTCGATAGACCTCAAAAGAGCTGCGAGGTTTTGATGATTAGGCCAGTGTTCGCGACAGCTTGGTGATGTGTGCTGTCGACATGCTGTTAGGTCAACCAGTTTGCTCGTTCTGACTATCGGCAGGCATAGACTGTCAGGATGATCTAGTGGAGGATTAGATTCGACATCTATGATCCTTTGCCGTGCGAGGTTTCTTGTCATGTTTTATTCCCAACTATGATATCAACGTAGGGTTGGAGACTGAGCCTGGGTTCATTTCTGAGAAGAGGGGTGGAAGGGCGGTAAGTGAATGGGAGGTGGCTATGTGATTTGATAATCGGATCGGCTGAGTAGAGGGAGCGCACGTGGCAGTTCTGAACGGACGATATGTGGATATCATTCTGATATACAGTACAACATTTGTCTGGGCGGCTTCTAGCATTTGAAGAAGTTATGGACATGGTAATACGTTGGAAGATGTTTTGATGACAAAATGCAGACCATCGAAGACTATCAGACATTCAATAGTGTCTAGCTGCTAACACACAACTCGTCAACCATTACTCGCCAACATGACCCGAAGTCCAAGACATAGAAGCAAATGTAGGTGTCGAGCAGAACAAAGGATACCATCGTCTCCCACACCACCACCACATTGCATAACTTCTCCATATGTCTCCAACACAACGCCGTCTCTAAGACCTCTCATCTCCACAGCCAACACCGGATCCTATTGCACTCGACAACTGCCACATCCTCATTGCCCTGATGATCAAGACCAACAACGTCCATCTCCATTCTCTTCACCTCAGCCGCCCTCTTTTCCAGCCCAAAGTCGTTCACTTGCTTCTTCCTCTCTGCGCGCACAGCCTTGATACCAGCTCTTCTACGCTGGCTTTCTCCACCATGCATCGCCAAAACACCCGCATTGATACTCGCCTCAGCACTCGACAAGGATCGAGCCTCAATGGTGTCGGTGTCGGTGTCGGTGTCGACCGTACTAAAAGGTGTCCCCAACACCGATGCCGACGCCGATGTTGGCGTCGTGCTTGCACTGAGCTTCGACGACCAAGCCGCCCAAGCAAACGTCGGAGCCGCCACGCCAGTTGTATTGAACGTCAAGGCTGTGCTCATCGTAGCAGTGGCAGCGACAGATGCACTCGAAAGCCCGAAGACAAGAGCAGAACTGTCAGACGGTGCATTGACCCACGGCGTAGGGAGCTCACCGCTGTACGTCGTTGTGAAAGCGTTTCCTGCTGAGTCCGTGGCTGTGAATGTGTACATCTCTTCTGCTGTCGCGGCTGCGGTCAGTATCTGGGCTGCTGTTGGTGTAATCACACTTCTGGTGTTGGTGTAAGCCTCTGGATTTCCGGTGTTGTTGCTTGAAGGCCAGACTGAGGATGGACGACTTGTTGGTCGTGCTGGTCCTGTCTCGTCTGTAGCATAGATAAGCCCAGTGCCCGTTGGTGAGGCCGAGATTGAGGTGGGGCTGGTGCTGTTGATGAAAGGGCCGGCTGAACTAGCGGTTGCGTCGACAGTCAGTGGTGTCCAGTCTACAAAGTCGTGGCAGACGTGATCTATGCATTCGATGCCCCAGCAGATCAGGGTAGAATGAGCTATCGTGGCCGTCACACCAGTACCAGTGGAGACAAAGTTTGTTGTGGTTCTGCATGTGCTAGTGCTGATCTCAGTTATCCCGTTGCTTTGTGACACCGTAGTGATGGATGGTGCCGAAGCCTGAGACGGTGATGTTGTGGCTGACAAATCAGCATCGGGCAATCGTCTGGTGTATGAGTCTGGTATGGGGATTTCAATGGTGGTGCCGGAGAAGGCGTATGTTGCTGTCGATATGTATGACTGGGATGTAACGGGCACCTGAGTGGTGAAGGTTTGACCAGCCGAAACGAATGTTGAGTTCGTCAATGTTGCGATGGGTAATGGCGAACTCAAATTTGAGAAAGGCCCGCTAGTGGTGGGAAAAGCTGAAAAGACTGATGATGGGCCAGTGCCAGTAGCTCCAGGCCCATTCGTCCAAACTGACCAAAATGGTGAGTCAGTGAACGTGGTCACCGAGCGTGTGACGGTGCTGTGAACGATTGTAGTGCTGTTGGCATCCACAGATGAAATACCTGTACCAGAAACTCTTCCAGTTCCAGTGCTAGTGGGGCCTGGGGCTAGCGAGCCGTCCGTGCTATTGGCAAAAGGTCCTCGTGAAGTCAACGATGGCTCTGGACCAACACCAGTCCCGCTGGTGCCACTGGTGCCGCTGGTCACGAGAGGAATAGACGAAGAACATCCAGTCCCGAGGCATGCAGAAGGTATGCTTGGCGATGGCGCCGCTGTAAGAGCACTGGCAGGAACCACCGTCAATAATGTCGCACTGACATCAAAGATTGAGCAAGACTCTGAACCGCAATTTACAGAGACTATGTTGTTCTTGGGGTTGAAAGCGGGTTGGTGAGCTGGACTTGCAGGAGCAGTGGTGATGCTGGCAATACCTGCATTGCATGGTACCCCATACAGATTGTCAGCACCATCAGAGCATTGACGAATGACCGGAACCAGGCGACCTGCGTATCGTCAGCGTATTGAAGGTTTCAGAGGGAACAGATGTGGTCCTGCAGTAGGGTTATAGTTTACCTGGTAGACAATGAGCAAGGTTGGCAAGGCTGAGAGCCCAAACGAGGGACTTTGTCGATTGAACGAGCATTTTGAAGAAGCAAAAGAACGAATGACTTGTCGACAACTTACCTACCTCTGGTGATGTACAGAATGAAGGGAGGAACTCGTGGCAGAGGAGGAGAGCAACCTTTTATACTGAAAGGTCGTATTCTCCATCGTGGTTATGAATACCTTCTCCTGACATGAAGAAAGCTCCAGCAGAGTACCCTGGCAGTGTGGCCATGCGGACATCTTGTCCAACGAGGTGAAATGAGTATACAAGCCTTCAAAGTAGGGTTACATGGTCGGCTCAGCTTGCGGTGTAATGCATTGGAACGGGAGATGCTGCGGATGGATTCCAAAGGTCCTTGTCTCGAGTCGAGAATGCTAGATGGCGCGGCAAATAAACAGATACGGGCGGGAAGCCGATGCATGCTGCCCGTGACATGTGAATAACGTGACTAAGAAGCTTCATGACAAGTGTTCTACCCTGATTGCACACGTGCAAGGAATGCCTGAATAGGCATTCATCAAGGTCGGGCCGTGTGTCTGATCACTGTCAGACGAGATTTGAAGCAGTATTGCCGTGGTCGACAGGCTGCGACATTGTCAAAAAAATGCCAGAGACGGGAAAGGGAAGTGAAAAATCAGAACCCAGGCTCGCATTTTGCATGGGCATGCAACCATCAGCACCGCACCTACAACAACTATATTGAGTCAGGTCGGGCAAGTGCCCATGACTGCCGTTTAGCAAAGTGTGTGCCATTTCCACTAGCCATCATGATGGCCGTGATTCCAGGGGTCGTCAGGGAGCGGATCGGATCGCTCGTGTCACACGAGAGTTAGATCGTGCAATATGCTCGACAATCAAAATTCCAGCCGTGAGAATGTCGATTGAAGGCACGTATGGTGGCCATGAACTTCGGTTGAAAGACCACATTCTCTATGCTAGTCATGACAGTGGTGGTCATCGATTTAGAATGAGACCAAGGGTTGAGATAAGCATCGCGATGCCGTGCAACGTGACACGTCGGTGCAGTTGACAGATGTGTGCGTCGCCGTTCGGCAAATTTCGAGCCTGAGATCAGAGATGCAGATTCTGATTGACAGCTTCAATGCATAGGAGCGTGTTTCACGCGCGGTCTCCAATCCCTACTTTTAGTTCCAAATTCTGCACTGTCCCAATGGACCGAACATGGCTTCTAGGGGTAGTAATAGTGAAGCTTTACTTTGAGTTTCGGCAAACCACACACGCATCTCTTATCGGCGGACGCTCGTATTGTGTTGCTTTTGTGCTTATGGCACGTCTCGATATAGACGTGCCAGCTAACTCTGCCGTGTGTTGGCATCACGGGGTGATACCACAGCATCTAGCCAAGTGACCATGCGCCCGTTGGCGTGCTTCCCAGATGCGTATGGTTGTAGCTGTGGTTCCAACCTTTGTGTGCATCTTGATGATGTTGGTTGTGTTCGCGAACAGAATGCATGGTGCGAGGCATATAATATGGTGAGGTCGGCTTGGTATGGGAAGTCGGTCGCGAGGACTTACTTTTGTCGACGAAAATTATCCAGGAAGGATCGCAAAATGTCGGACGTTGGTCGCACTTCGACCATCAGCCAACAAAGGCCTTCGATTTTATCCTTGTTCAGGTGTTTCGGCATCGATCGGGGTTGAGAGGGCACTGCTGATGGCGCTGGAAGCGGACGTGGTTCGTTCTGCGTCGGCCGCTCGTAGTCTACGAGCATTCCACTGAGACAAACTGTCCACAGTACCTCCTGCAATTGCAACCGGCTGTAGGTCGCTGTCCTTGCCAAGCATAGTGCCTTGATACCGTGACTCCTCTGCCGTCTTGCTGTGCTTCTTCTTGATGGCTGCACAGATCAGTAAGTGAAAGTAAAGTGAAGGCTCAAAGTGCAAGTCTTACCAGTGACATAATCTTCGTTTTCAGCCATGTCCGCCACCAGATCTGCAATGTTGTTCTCCTCGCCACCATCCAGACCGCCGACCCTGCGAATTTCTCTGTGGATCGGACCCTCTGCCCACTTGACGAAGTTTCGAACACCTCGAAGGTCTTCGAAAGGAACAAGAACACCGTCTACCTTCTCACACCCCTTCGCAGCTTCTTCTGTCGTTTTCATCTGTGGTCCTAAAGCACCCACCTTTTCAAGAGCGAGGCGCACATCTTGAACAGTGGGCTGACTGTCGCCGTGATTGTTGAGAGCAAGGTGTGCAGTCTCTGAAGCCACCAACAGGAGATATCTAGCGGTCAGATCTGTCAAGGTGTCGACCACAGCAGGTTTTGCCAGGCTGAATCCCATTGCCTTGAGGACTTGCAATACTGCTGGTCTTAGCAACGCCGAGTGGAGATCTGAAGCGGTCATCTTGGTTCACCGCGACGATCACTATATCGATTCCCTAAGAAAGCAGGCTGACAGAATGCCGCCTAAAAAGCAGGCCCAGATGAAGAGAGATCACTGGATACTGGGACAACCACCGACTACGTCGTCCAGTTTCATCACTTTGAAGCTTGGCAGAAGTGCATATGAAAGACTTCTGAGAAGAGCAAACCCTGAAACACTCAAATGGATCAGAACCAACACATTGCTTTGGACGCAAGCACGTACTATCGCGCAACGGTATCTCAAGGATGAAAGTACAAAGCCAGCAAACGTTGCGGATATATTGTCACGTGCAACGAACGACGACGCAGGGCGCTCGGGGCGCGTGCTACGGGTGCCTCCTGTTACACTTAGCGCAGCCTCGCATGCCGAACCAGCAGACGACGGTGACAAGCAAACCGATGGCAACAACGAGGTAAGTACTGTCTCTTCTGCATTCCTCTTCCTATCCGGTGGACAAGAGACTCGCAGCTATCATATATCTATGAGTCTATGAGTGTTCACGATGGATCCTCCACCACCTCGTCCCAAGCTCAAATTGAGCTTCTCCCAGGCCGGATCAGCAGCAGCGTCACCTTCTAACAACTCGCAGTCGCAGTCACAGCCACAGACACCGAGTGGCCAGCACCAGCGCACACCTTCGATCAAGCTCAGTTTCGGCAAAGTCAAGCCAGCAGCCCCGGCACCAGTCGCCCACCATCGCAACCCCAGCGAAGATGGCGGATCGTCGAAGAAGCGAAAGCGGGCAACACCCAGCGCTGAGCCCGAACCAGCGCCTGCACCGAAGGCAAAGGTGCCGCAACTGCTGAAACTCATCACCAAGCAGGGACCTTCAACGGCCAAGAACTCGGCAATTACGCCTGGCATCAAGCTGAAGACCAAGGGCAAGATCCCCAAACGGCCAACAGGTGTGGGTTATGACTCGGAACTGGAAGACCGCGAAATCGACCCAGTAATACTCGAAGCCTTCGTCCTACGCATGCTGCCAGGCGACGACTGCAACTACATCCGCGACGCCATAGCCAACGGCACGGTCGGTGTCTCCATCCTCCAGAAAGGCGCAGACATTCGCATGCGAGTCCTCGATGTCAACGGCCGCCGCGGCATCCTGCAAGTCCGAGGCAAACAATACGCTTTCACCATCGTCGACCTCCCCACAATCACCGAGGGCATGAAATCATGGGACCGAAAGAACTTCATCAAATCCGTCGACATAAGCCAGATGTGTCTCGTTCTAGGCCCCTGTAAAACCGACGAAGAGGCTCGCACGTACCCTCTCCCACCAGACGTCAACCCCAAGAACTACCAGTACGCCCATGGCCTCACAGCTCCCATGCGCAACGTCCGCAAGCGCCGCTTCGAACGCACCGCCCGTGCCCGCCTAGACGACATCGAAGCCATCGAGCGCAAAGTCAACGCCCTCCTCGAAGCCGACAGCAAAGCGTCACACACCTCCTACGAAGTCCTCGACCACGACCCACGCGCTGAAGAAGACGAGTACAGTGCTGAAGAGTACGACAGCGACGAGGACGCAGAAGGCGAGGACGAGGAAGGATACTTCGACCACAGCGTCGCGCAGACACCAGAACAGCAGTATCGTCCCGAGGAGATCTCCGCGCTGGAAGCGCTGTTCGAACAAGGTGTCGAGGAAGCAGATTATGCGCCCGGTACCGACACCGCCGCGACCGCCGCAATGCCATCCCTGCACCCCGGTTCCGCAAACCCCCTCTCGTCGTCAGCGGCTAGCCCCGCTGCAGGCGAGACCTCCGCGTTCTCAACCGATACACCCGCGGCGGCCGCCTCGGACAACGATGATGAGGGCCCTGACGTCGATGAAGACGAAGACGCCGACGCCAGCGACGCAGACCAGGAGGCCAGCGATGAGAAAGCCGAGACACTGGCGAAGATCAAGGAGGCCGAGGACAAGATCGCGAGGCAGCGGGAGCAGCTGCGGGGCACGAGTAATCAGATGTTGAAGAAGAAGATTGCGAAGAAGATTCAGGATCTGGACAGTGACATTCGCATGATGAGGAGGCATGCTGGGTTGGTTGATGCGGATGGCGAGGGCGATGAGGATGGGGCTGGAGGTGGAGGTGGGAATGGGCCGGCGCAGAAGGCTGGTGGTGCGAGAGGGGGAGGGGAGGAGAGTGGGAGTGAGGAAGAGTAACTAAGTAAGTGGATGTGCTTACATTGTTGGGTGGCGTTTCTATCAGTCGTTTATCTTCACGGTGCATATACTCAGGGACGCAACATGGATACCCAGGATGCTCAGGATAGAGTGAGGTTGCTAACGCATTTGTACTATTTAATGAGAACTGCTGAGGCAGCATCTCGCCTGAGCATGGAGAACGATCAGCCGCATGGGCACAGTATATCTCGTATTGATGCCATTACGTGTCATCCTAGTCCTATCTTTCTTCTCTTCTCGCCACCTGTGCTTGGATCTGAAGCGTCCTGTCTGCGTGCTGCAAGCCGGACGTTGAAGGCATCGAAGAACAACCTCGTAGGCATCTGAGATGCCTTGCATGCGCTGCCAATACACAGCTGAAACCTTCTTCCGCAATGTGTGTTGCAAGGGCGACCTGGGCGTCTTTTCGTCAATGGCAGTTTAGTGCGTGACTCAAGGCCGATACGGCTTGACTTCTTGTGCTGTGTGCAAGGGCAGTACGACACGATTGTTGACCGGTTGATTAGATAGATACAGGAAGCATATATACAAAGCCGTGCCCGTGATCAGTTGAGTTGCTTGTAGTGGTCGATGACTTGACGCGACCGCGGCTGTGGTACTGACCTGAGTGACAGGGACCGATTCCTATCGCAAGAACAACCATAGATAGTGTCTGCTCAATGCTTCATTTGTTCGGAATTTACGATCCATCGTCGTTCAGTGTGCTGGTCAACTACTGGTTATGGACGTGATAGATCTGTTAATCGGCTGGCTGCACCCCCCTCAAGACCCGGTTGCATTGCTCGCGGCTGCGGTCTGCAATGCGGCTCTGCGCGCTCGTACAGCGTTGAAGCGATCGATAAACCTGCGTACGGCCACGGCAGATTCTTCTGAGTCTGAATTGCGGGTTGTGTTGATGAAGACCTCCTTGAAGTCAGCCTTGCGAAGGACTATTGTGGTTCTGTCTGCTTGCAGATTCTGGCCTTCTCTTGCTCCTTGCTCGTTGTCTGATGGCAGCAAACTCTGCATCTCAATACCTTCTTCTGTATCGGCTTGTGCTGGTGGGTCTGCTCGTGATATCCCTGCCTCTTCTGCCTCCAGGTCTTGGGCTGCCGGTGGAGTCTTCGCCGTCGAGCTATCAACGGTGGGTATCTTGTAATGCAACGCAAGGTGGAACAGCTGAAGGGCGACTATGAGGAGGTCGAGTATGATCAGCTTTGCTCTTGAGGTAGGCTTCTCGCCAACAAAGTCAACCAGCGCACCGCCATGGTTCCAGAACTCGCGCGGTGCTGGCTGTGGTAGCGTGTGGAAGACGTGTGTCAAGATGCAGATTAAGTTGCTGGTCAAAACGATCCGGACGCCACCAGTTATGCTCTGGTTTTGGCTCAGGAAGCGCAGTAGAAAGAGCACTGAGAAACAGTCGAAGTAGTAGACGGCTGATATGGTTATCAGGATGAGGTTGTTTAGGTCGTGGATCAACCCATTGAGAATGTCTTTGGGTTCGCTCTTTGCAGCGACGGATGCTATGGAGGTTGATGTATCATCAGAGCTCGCCGCCTCGACGGGCTGCTCCGTCTCATTGTTCATGAAGTTTGTGTCATGGTAGATGTGAGTACCTAGATAAGCACGAGGCCTGAAGCTATGTGTAGTTATGGACCGAGAACGCGCTTGTCGGCATTCGCGAAGTGGAGGCTCCCCGCCCTACCGCTTGCCAAGAGCGCCTAAAGTTGTGGTCTGTCTCGCCCAGAGCTCTCCAACTTTGTCAGCTGTAAGCACCTATGTATCTTCATCCAGAGTCATCCCGATCAGTCCATTATGCACTGGCAGACTCCTCAAGCACCGCTCAGAGTGCGCCAGGTGCCCTTGGCCGATATTGTCGCGCATGTGTCTTGCCATAGTCGAGCTTAGCCACACCGAGGACAGCTCTACTGTTCTTTGCTTCTACAGAAAGCGTGCCCTTATCGATGCCCATCTTAACAACGATCTTGACGCCAACTTTCTTGTGGCCATTTCGAACCACCTCGTCGCCTCGTTGCTTCTTGTTTGCTTTCCAGAGTTCGATCGTCATTGAGCATTCAAATTCAACACCTAGCATGTCAGCAGAGGTCGAATTTGAGTCATAAGCACAGGCGACTTACTTGGGTGATTCGATGTCTCAGGGGGTGTGTCTAAACCACAGCTGAACAGCTCATACTCCAGGTCCTCATAGACGCCTTCTTCGAGTGTATCGTACAGCGGTGTCGTGATCTCCATGTTGGGAGTGATCTCTCTACCCCTGGAGCTAGGTTAGCATTGCACCAACTACTTCCCCGGCGTTAGTACTTACACCACTATGAACCATGCTACAGCCCCTACAGCTCTCTTTCCTCCGATGGGACAGTGGTATGAATCTTCCTCTCGATCGATGCCTTCGCGAAATGGACGATGAACTCCAATACCGTAAGCTCTTTTCGCTTTCCTGGACAGCACGGTGTTGCCGTTGAGGCCTCGGATCGCCGCACCACGTACAACAGCTGGCCAGGCTTGCTTGTCTGTGAAGAGCTTCACGGCACCTCGGAATCGGTCTTGACAGAAGTCTTCGAATCTTCTCCAGACATACACCGATTCGCCCAAGCCGCCGCAGAGACAGATGATCTGCAGTCTGGTGCTGCCCTGTTTTCTCTTTCTGAGACTAGAGACCTGCTCGTCGACCAGGTCAAAGGCTTTTTCAATGATTGGCTTGAAGAATCGCTCGATGTCTTCCCTATCCCGAAGTCAGCGGACGTTACGATGCTTGCAAAAGCGCCAAACTGACCCTGAGAGCACGACAGCGTGGTCGTCGACGTCATACGCGGTTGAGGCCACTCCATGGTCGCCTGTGTTACTTAGTGCCATCCCTAGAGCCGGAAGCGGCACATAATACTCTTTCACTGGATATGCACCAGTGAATGCGGCTTTGACGCCTTCCCATTCTTTCATGAACTTGGAACCATGTCCAATCTTGTTCTTTGGTAGATTCGTGAAGGCCTCGCCGAACGTCTCTTCCATCCATTGGTAGAACTGTTGATCAATGAACGTCGAGCCACACTTACCACTACACAATTCATCAGTATCCTCAGCTCATCGCCTATGTTGTGTTGACTCACGCTTGGCCGGGGACTGCCTCTTCGAGCTGCACTTGCGGCTTCACAGCCTTGATGGTCAAGATCTGCATGTCCTGC
>Ga0066648_10000331_pt1 | contig 33134 bp, 15 predicted proteins | sample CryGeyCG12114_NA_FD_59537 | JGI IMG/M metagenome (GOLD analysis project Ga0066648, IMG submission 59537) | Groundwater microbial communities from aquifer - Crystal Geyser CG19_WC_8/21/14_NA | ecosystem: Environmental > Aquatic > Deep subsurface > Groundwater | place: USA: Utah: Grand County... | reverse complement strand
AAAAAAATGTGAATAGCTTCCTCACTAGAGTTCCCTATTTGAACTCCTAGTTTTACAACCGGTGAGAGAAGACGTGGAATTACAATTCAACTTTCATTTGTCATGCATATTTATGGCCCAAGGTACGAAGGTAATACAGCTTTAATGGATTGGTGAATCCATGAGAAGAAAAAGGAACGCATTAATATGAAAAGATGAAACGGTAGCAAGAAAAAGAGCTAGAACGGGTTCAAAAAATTCATAGTCAACTCAGGACGAGCAAGAAAAAACTTTTCATTTCACCATTGTATAGTGCTTACAACAACTCTTCTCTACCATGTGAACGAGGAAAAGGAGCATGGAGAGAATAAGGCAGTGAGTGAGTAGTGCACTGAAATGCTTGCTTACTCAACACAAGGGCGTAAAAGTCAACAATGGAACATTTTAAGTGGAGTTAAGAATATTTATTTAAGACATACATGGGATCCTAGAGCATGCTACTATAACCTAGAAGAGACTGACATCTGTATATAATGTCACCTCGGCCATTAGGTCAGACTGCGTATAAAAATTTTAACAACTTTCCCTATGACTAAAGTTAGAACAAGTAAACATGTTTTTTTCTGGTCTCTCCCTCTCTTTAGTCTGTGCGCTCTACTAACAGAGGAGGGGAAACTCTGTCCCGTGCTCAACTTAACAGTGTTCAAATTGCAAAGTGTACAACACGACCGTAACAAATAAACTTACCTGATAATGCTTGAGTTAACAGCGGAGTATTGTTATTTGGAGTTAGCTGTCCGTTAGGAAGTTCAACTATAACAGAAGAACAGAAAAACACATTTTATCATCATTTGTCTCCGTGAGAAAAGTAGTACCAAGAGAAAACGGAGCTAACCAAAATGCGCTCTATTTTTCTCCATTATATACAATTTAAACTTACAACATGTACAAAAAAGACTGTAAACGTAGTTTTTTTTTATGCGACGCGAACTCTACAACAGATAAACGCATTCTATAGAAGTGCTTGCTGCTGAAGCTATTTTTTGATGACATGTGTATTCCATGAATAAGAAGGATACTAATTATAGTGGCCGTAACTTATGATAAAACTAGCCGAAATTTAAGTTTGTAAGATACGCTACTACTATATAGCAATTTATTGCTACGTAAATACACTATATAAGGTGTAAGAAGCTACACATTTTATGATTACAAGTAAATTAAAAGAATAGATCAAGTGCTCCCACATTTCACAGTGCAAACTGTCGTGCGGACAAATGCATACACAGGAAAGTTTATTATGAAGGCAAGTATAGTGAGCAGACCTGACAATAAAGCCAAAAGGGAGCTACACACGGGTTTTGAAAGCACGACTCAAGTTTATAAGTGCAAACTTGGTGCCACACTATAAACTTGCTAACTAACTTTACACAAGTACAACGAGTCATTAAATGAATTCATTGACACCAAAAGATGAAACGAGGATTAATTATGGGCCTATAAAACCCTTTTGCCGTCTTCCAGAAACTAATTTTCACAAAAAACAAGTGATAACATAACTCACTATTATTGCATTACCCAAATCTTATTAAAATGGAGAGAAAGTGTGCGCTAGAATCGACAAAAACAGAGCTATACAAATCTTTTAATACTGTAGCACAAACAGACAAAGGAAAACAGTGAGCGAGTCTCACTGTATCGATTTTGGCAAGTGATGAAAACAGTTCCCATCCCAATCCAATTCAACTTAATCTATTTATAGGTTCAAATATTGAATACATAATACAGCCTGCTCTCATCGTTTCCATTTTCCCTCATTTACCCAACACATTTATTTCATTTCACTCCGTGCAACAGAGCTTTCACGGTGAACAGATTCCATGATGAAAAAGGTGAGTGGCAGCTTTATCAACTTAATACACCCTTGCAAAATTACTTAAAAAGTGAAATGGAAATGTCGACTCCGCCTCGTATACGGCACTACTAACTGTACCAATGGGATCCCAAATATGGTGTAAAATATCTCTGCACACTGCCACCACCCATCCCACATACTATACTTTCACTCACTGAAACCCTATATAATACTTTACTTTTATGCACACTTATTACTACACACTTTGCATTCTCACAACCTTGATACCTTGAACACATTTCCAACTCGATAGAATACATATATGAATCCTTATGGGTTACTTCTCCTTTCAAAAAATGAAGCCGCAAAGAAGCAAATAAGCAACGGCACATCTAAAAGTAGCCACTAACTAGTACATCATTCCAGACACAGTACAAAAATGAAACACAAAACGTGTACTTCAAACTTATAGTATACAGTGTAAAAAACTAGACTACACCTGGCTACGTAACTAAGTAATCTGCACTTGTACACCTACTCGTGTACAAAAAAAAAACACAACCAACTGGCCAGCAGTGAACTGTATCACTTCTCTAGTACAATAATGACCTGGGAGTGAGGACGAGTAGAGTTATTGCACTCGCACTGTAATCTGGTAAGTGCCAGTTAGGGTTGAAAACTTACGTTGTGAAGGACGCCCAGTCATATCTCGTGTAAGGGGTGAGCTGTTCATACCTGGATTTCCGTTGTCACTTCGCAAACCCGCCTGGAAGGCCAAAAAATAACCTCCGTAACAAGAATATACATAACACAGGAGAAGTGATTATGACAAAAGAAAAGAAGCCCCAGAACACATGATAAACTGGTAAAAATCCCAACTATCCAAACCTGTAAGCCCAAAAAAAGTGAAAAGCAAAGCCGTGGGAGCGAAATGAATGAAAGCTGTTTAACTCATCCGCCGTATCTTGCTCTTACTTTTGATTATAAACCAAATAAATACTGGAATAAAGAAATATAAGTTATAGTTGGTTTGGTTTCTTAGAGAGTGAGTTACACTAAAGTTTCTATAGTTGTCATTACAACTACAACAATTTGGCGTGGCAAGCATCTTTGTGGGGAGAACAAATGGAGCTCTCACACACTCGTCCATGCATATGGATAACATGTTAACTGACTGACTGACTGAGTGCTCCGTGTATAAGGTGCCTATATATTGCTCCCATTGGAAGTTCAAAAACTTGCCTCATTCCTTCCTGCCTACAAAGCAACGAGAGTTTAGTTTAGTAGTACAGGCAGACACACAAGACGAACAAATTCCTGTTTTAAAAAAATGCTCGTCTAACAAGCTGTTTTTATTCCGTACAGCACCTCCATTTCGTAGTGATGAGGCTCCCATCCAAAAAATCCACTAGTATCTTACCATCTTGTGAGCCAACAAGGCTTTTATATATTTTCTCCTTTCACACAATTTCTTCTGAGAGTGAAAGAAGAAAAATGTGAAAAACTTTTTTACCCCATAAAACTTATACTTGTGGTATGGAGAATTGTACACGAACCAGATAAAGTTGAAACTATAGTTATAATGAAAAATATGTAAGCAGGGAAGAGGACACAAGAGAAAAAAATTTAACGGAGTCGTCAGCACTTGGTTTACATGAGATTAGGAATGAACTCAAAGTTGCTAACTAACTATTTCCCATTCCAAGTATTCCAACTTTTCTCCCAGTTGTCTACAAACATGGACTAAAATTGGCAGATTAAAAAGATGACAACTCGTTCCTACTAACTATAGTCCTCATCATCATTCCATCACGAATACACACAAATTTTACGAACCAAAAGTAGTACGTCAGCAATTCTGGCATGTATAGTATATGTATTTAACATTAGACCGAGTTGTGTGTATGGGAGCAAACTTTTAGTAGCTCATCAACATTCTGCACTGACGGTTTTTTGCCTTCGTACATGGAAAACGGGAAAAACTCACTAACTAAATTATCCTGCTACCACTGTAGGGAAAACAAGAAGAAACTTTTTCATTAAAAATTTCTTCACTAAAATTTACACTCAGGGTTGAGAAAAAAGACTGGACCACATTCTCCATAAACAAATCCTTTCAATCATTTTAAATTGTCTATCCAGGCTAACAAATTAACAGCAACTCTACGTTTATCTTGTTTTCCCCAATTTAACAAACTCGTCCACAATACTATTCATCCCAGATTCCAATGTTTGTCGACTGTAGACGCAATTATAACTGATGACACGAAAAGGCATTCACAGCTCTTCATGTCCCTTTCATCTTTGTTTGCTCTGGTGTATTTTGCGGAGACAGCAACTCATGACAAGTACGAAGACTGAATTTAGTAGACGAGGACAATACATTGTATACAAACTAAACTGCACTGGATTTCATAATACTCAAGAAAATGGTCTTTCCCAAGTACTCATCCTTGAGTAAGTTAGAACCTATATACTACTGTTTGCAATCCTGCCTGGCAGCGGGCGTATGCGGGAGTTGGCGAACTGTTCACAGGATTAGCCCGTGTATTTTTTTCCCACAGCCCAAAACGTGTCAAGTAAACCGTCGTAGAAATGTTGGTCCATCACTCACAGTATGGGAGGCTTCAACTGTACAGCGTTGACACTTTATTTTATTACGGGAGGCACTATTTATCATTATGATCTTGGAGCTTTACCACCCAGAGCAATATATTTAAACTCGGTGAACGGTTCTTCATTATCTAGGGGCAACCAACTAACTATATAAAGACTTGTGACTGACTGCATAAGAAACTTTTAGTTAGTTAGTTAGTTTGTTAAGGAAAATAAATAAACAAGAAAAAACACAAGCTTTCATTCATTTCACCCACTCTGTTTGTTTATCATTAGCAGGGAAAGTTGGACAGCAAGGAAAAAGGAAGCTCTCAGTAGTCAGTTCGAGATTGTTTATGAGGAAACCTTGGGAACAAATATTGCCAGCCCATGGTCCCTGCCATCCACAATACCCGCACACGTACGTACTACCACTATGTATGCAAAAAACAAAGCAAAAATATATAGGGACGAGTGGAAGAAGACGGTTTTCCACTCGCCGTGCACAAATAATAATAAAAAAATTGTAATTACTTGTGCAGCTGCGTAATCATAATAGCCTGATGCTGCTGCCGCAATATTAGCTCGATCAGCAGCATTTGTAGTTGCAGTGGGTACAGCTGGCGCGGTCGGGAAATAACCATAATTTGGAAACCCTGGAATTCAAACAACAACATTATGTTACTCATTGAAGATGCCACTTCCCAACGGCTTCTTGATAGATGGGAAGGACATGGTTAACTTTCTCTCACTAAAAAAAACAATCTCAAACAGTACACATACTTGGAATATGAAAAACATTGCAACGAATAGTCTAACAGCTATAAGTGTGCATGCACAAAAATCATCAACAAAGTTTCATATACAAGCACATTGAGAGTAGACAACTAGAGCGTACCAAACAAATTATTGTAAAAGCCATTAGTACACAATAGATATGACAGTAAAATGTGTGTGCACTGATCATATTATGATTAAATATTGCTTTAATCTTGTTTTCTATACCACCAACTAACTAACTAACTAGAACTAGTATCTTACATATAACTCCGCTATATGTACACACCAAATGGCACTCAACTAGACTAAAATACGGAGCTCAGAGACTATAGCCAAAGTAGTAAGTAAGTAATGTGAGAATAAAGTAGTAATGGTTACTAACTAACTAACGAACTAACTAGAAATAATGAACAAATCCGTTGTGTGAGCATAATCAGTTACGTTCTAGTAGAGTCTAGTTAGTTCCACAGCAGCAACCATAGATTATACATCATATTATTATACAGGAGGACTGTGGGCTCCACTAATTACCCAACTCGAGAGTTACAGCCAATGATGGCAATACTAAAAACCACACAGAAAAGCACTTTTAATGACAATCGTGCAATCTTCCCAAGTCATTACGGTTATTATCCGTGATCAAGTTATACATAGCAATCATCACACCGATGGACACAGAATTCATGGCTATCACTAACTAATATTTTCGAATCAAATTGTCATCGCAGTATGTTGTTATAGTATATACGCAAGCAGCAAGCACTCTATAGTAATGGGTTTCAAAAAAGTATTCACAACCAATCTAGTGCACTTTTTGGGTCGGTTGGCATTTCAAAAAATCTAGGGTTATCCCAAAATTTTCAACCTGGCCCTCTAAAAAAATGTCTAAAAACTAACAAGCAGCATAGTTGTCATTCGCTATGCATAGTAGTAGTATTATCAAAGCAACTCAATGGTTCCTTTGCTAATTTACCGACCAAATAACTTGACACAGTCAGTTTTAAATGTTACAAAAATGTTTCATTCATCAGCGCACAAGTGAGCTTTGAATACTAACTAACTATAGGAGGCAAAATGGATTTACATGGGGAACTCAACTTGAGCATTCACATAGCATGGATGCAGTCTATGTAAAGAACGAATCTATTCACTCGGCACGCTGTAAAGGAATCAATCAGCTATGTGACATGGACTATTGATTTCGAAAGCTTTATAAGCCAACTATCCAAAACGCTACTGCTCACTTAAGGCACTAGATTCACTTGTAGTAAACACGTACTATCTTGGTACAAACTTTCAGGGCTAGAAAAGCGAACATGTATGTATAATTTACCACACCAATAAAAAAACTCCGGAGGCACGCTCTTCAGGTAGTATAGTGGCACAGATTACATGTAAATCTGCCCACATTTGATATCACTACAGAACGTAATTTAGTCTATTGCAGTTACAGACTGGAGAACTAAAAGTACTCAACTGGTACCACTAAAAACTATAGCTAAATTGAAAACAGAAACCTTAAACTGCCAACGTTTGTTTACTATGTAAAACCAAGTAGTAAACTATTTTGGAGCAATTTATCAGTAAGTACTTTATGCAACACCAACACTATGAAAACTATAGAATCTCACCACTCTGTCCACAAGCTAATACAGTCTAACTAATCCAAATGTTAATGTAAAACTCTAAAATGATGGGTGCTACTCATTGTACAAAATAGTAGAGTCTACAAAGTAAATTTCACACTAATTTGGTACGTTCAGACTAGATAAGAGAGTGTTGAAAAAAATCATAATACGACAAATGTCTCCAAAAAAAGACAGTTTAGATTAGTAAAAAAATTCTTCTCCAGTATACTGTCCATCGTTTAAATGCATTGCATCAAACTTAGTTAGTTTTAGGTACCAAAGCAAAAAAATTAGTCCACGAAATCAAGTCACTCACTATTATACAACTATGCGACTATAGTGAATACTAGTTAGGTAGTTAGTTACACGACTTTAATTTCAACCATGCGTATTCTATGGATTCAATTCACTATAAGTATTCAATGACTCCTATTAGTACATAATACAAACATTGCAAACTCACCCAATGCGAACCAGTAGAAGAAAAAATTCCATAATTTATATGTACACTAGAAATAAGTTTGGCAAGTTAAAAAAATAGGAATGCAAACACACGGGAATATAGGATAGTGATGTCCAATACTGGAGAAAGCGGAGAAAACGGATGACAGGAACAGCAGTGAGGGAGTGAGTAACTTAAAAACAAGAAAGCAAGGCCACTTGTCCCCATGAAATTGAATAATATACTCTGAAAATGCGGGTCGCACCCCAAGGGAGTTTTCTATAGTCATTCCTTCAGTAATAACAATGAAAGGGATCAAAGTACGCATTTAAATAGGCTGTTTGAGAACAAAGACAACCACTGGAGATAAATTCAAGTGAACCAAATTTCAAATCACGGCATGACGACCACAAAATGTAAACCTTAAAATCATTCCTTTCTCTTTACATGGAATCAAATATTTAAAGCCGGTGCTCAACCAAACCAAACTATACAAATAACCGACTGACTGACTGACTGAGCATATGAATTTGGGAATAAAAAACATTAGTTCAATCGGGGAAAACAATGAGGACAAGCAACACAGTGGACCAATTAATGCTGTAACCAATCAAACTGAGAACAAGCTTTAGGAACATATGGCTAAAGTCTACATACGTCACACAGTCGACAGTTTGTCAACACTAAAAGTCTATTGTGTAATAATCTCAAAGACCAGAGAGTGTGAGACTAAAACTGCAAGTTCAATGCTGCAAAGTTGATAAGAAAAATTTGAGCAACTATATAAGTAACTAAGTAAGTAACTAGACAAACTGTACTCACTCTCGGTAATTTTTCTTTGCTCTAAGAGCCTAAAAAAGGTTCACGACAATTCCAAAAAAAAATAGAAACTATAGAAACAAAAACACACTTTCTACACATGACTGGGACGTGACTATACATTTTGTAAAAACATACTCATGAGTAGAGAAATAATCTGTCCATTACCTAATCATCATAGAGATATTAACTCTGGTCTTGTCACCAACGTACGTCGTCTCACACTTTTAGCTCGGAAAGGAAAAGACAAAGTATTCAAGTCAGTTTTCTTCATCAAAGAAAAAAAATTCTTTGTCAAAAGGCAAATTATAAACAAGTATTTAATAATAATGAGGATGCTCACCCAAACACATATAGCAAGAGACAAGGAGAGGGGGACGCCAAGAATTTAGCATATAGGATCCCTTATGTACATCCTTGTGTGCTGTAGTTCAATTTCGTATATGAATCCCAATTTTGGCAAGATAAACTTGTACATTCAAGCTAGTTCGTTAGTTAGTTAGCCACACTGTAAATTGTGGATGCCACTTATGAAAGATTTTCTGAATACCTTGAGATTTACAAGTGAGGGCTCAGAGCCTCATTTCTCCCATAGCTTCCATATTACAGGACGGTAAAGAACCTTAATTGAATACTTACTGGGAGTAAAAATCTAATTTGACGACACAAAAGTATCTAACTTGGCTGAAAGTAGTAAAATTCAATTCAGGCTCAAACTACCATTCTCATGTGCCGTATTGGGAACAGCTCACGCAGGCAGAATATTGTCAACCCGCAACATAATGTCCCATTCAAAACTATACGAAATTGACTTTTGTCGTCTAAAATGTGACTACTTTGTTGTTTGCAATGACGCTCATTACTATGAGCGTCCTTATAGCATGTCCCCAGCAGTGAATTCATTTGGCCTCAACTTTTTTCTACTCTCATAACCATTTCCTGGGGAAATCACATGAAATGAATTTTATATAAATGGCTCATAAAAGCTACACCAGCTGGCTCTTCCTAGCATATACTTTGTTTGATCAATACTCTGTACATGAAGATTTTTTCGAGACATTGTCAATACCTCTGGAGACTCATTAAATGGTAAATGCACGTTTGTCTACTGCAAAATAACCCCAGTAGTTTTCCAAACGAATCAATCAGCAATACATAATATACCGTTCTAAATAGGCCAAAAAGGTAGGCAACAACTTTTTGGCCACAAAGTCTATCTTTGGAAACAAATATGTGCTTTGCGCATTTAATAAATCTCAAAGTCTTAACCCTAACCCTGCTAGAGTTGGACACAAAGAAAAAGAATAGAAAAATAAAATGGTCACAGTGTGCAATCCATAGATTATGGAACATGGGAGAAAGTAAGGAAAGCAACTAAATTTTTAAACATATTGTATATATTTTTTATTAATGCGTTTTGTTTGTCTTTACTGCATCATTCATCACAAAAAAGCATGGGGAGAGTGCAAAACCCCTGTTAACATGAAAATGTCTAAACAGTAGTTTATCGTTGTACGACTAATAAAAACACATTGTAGGTAGTACCTAAAAGATTAACCGAGTAGAATGCCCACAGTTAGATGAGCAATATACACGACCCCCTACCTACCTATTATAGATGGAGAGTTTCAAATTCAATAATCACAAAAAAAATCAAAATTTTCTGCCCACACGCAACCACAGGTTTATCAACTTGTCCTTAAAAAAGTATGCCAACTTTTAGCGTCACACCATGTGAAAATAAAATTACCACATGCTGAAGCATATAATAATACATAATACTTTTCTCAAGTGTGATAAGAAAATGGAGTAAAAACTGGAAGCATTGTATAGCGATGAATACCTATAGTTGAATAGAAAAATACGATATGCACAGGAGGAAAGTATACATGACGTAGTAGTAGTATATGTATACTAATATACAGTCATTTTTTTTTGGTAAACATGAAAGCACATTTACAAATAATAAAGACTCCATCAAAATAGGTAGGCAGGAGACATGTGTGACATCCGTACAGCGAGAAAAAAAATCTTATACAACCATTTGGAAATATAAATCAACAGTCAACAGTCCACAAAAATGGAGTGTAAAAGCAGTAGCAAACAATCAAATGTGTGATCACATAGTCAGAAAAATAAATATAAATAAATAAATACGATGCATTAAGACAGAGAGACAGTGAATATTTGCACCCATCATCAATATACTGCGTCATTGTAGATTACATTTACTTACTTAGGTAGTTAGTTTGTTATAGCAGTACACTTTTCCAATTTATAATAAACGTAATATTTAAAGTGGTTGAGTGAGTGAGCAGCTTCCTATAGCACCCATCAAAAAAGAGTAACAATAATAAATATCGAATGTTCCTTTCTCCCGCTTTCCCTTCAACTCAATGAACGTGCATTTGAATTATAAATGACACGCATTAGTTAGTATCAGTATTATATTATCATCCTCCTCATTACTTACTTGCTCAAGAAAAAAAAAACGGCTACACACACAATGAACCAAATAACAGACAATTGCCATATCAGGTTTTAAAGACTGAAGAAAAAACCGAGAGAAAAGGATCCCATAATTTCTAACTACAAGTGAAGTGAACTGTCAGCTTTTTTACGTCAAATAATCTTCCTTGGTTGATCATAATCATACATTATAATATGTACACGTCAATCAAGGTTCCGCTACACACGCACTAGAGTGCTCTACACAGTAAATTATCATATCAATCCTCATTACATGATGAATGCATAAATTACGGCTACTGACAGATTTCTACCTTATCCCTATTGCTAACATATTATCAGTGTCTATACCCCAAAATATGACTAGTAGTTACAAGTATAAAGTATCCCTAGTACAGTAACATCTAGTGACTAAAAGGGTCTTTTATATTCGCAACTTGAGACTTTATATACGTAGAATGAAAGAAATCCAATCAACTTATTACTTTCTTAGAGCGCGCATGCAGAATTTTAGCAAATATTTTCGCCAGTAAAAAAATTAATACGTTTCAAACTAAATAACTAAATCTCCCTTTGTTTGTTCTCTATTCCTTTCTAGATGATTTTCCCTACAGGAAAAGGGGCTCATTACTTCTACAGCCTCATGAAATACGTATGCAATTTCCCGTGGAACACACTATGGAAGACTATTGTTTCATTTAATTACTCACAACAACTTCCTATTATGAAATGCTGCATGCGCAGTCCAACAAACCATGAGTGTCTAACTTCCAAATCCCATCTTGACATTCCAATACAAACAGTTGCCGGAAAAGGGGTAAAGACAAAATTAAAATCACAAAAGTTCACCCCTGCCAAACCACATAAACCCTGAAACATGTGTACAATGATATACAAATGCAAGATCACTTGATGGTCTCATGAAAAAGTGATAATTACATCAAGCCGACAACAATTTTTTTTCGCAGAGCAACTATACAGCATATATAGCATGAACGTGAATAAGTTGAATATCATTACCATCCTGATCGGCAAGATTTACCAACTCATCGCAACAGCCATAAATAATACATTTTTCTAGCACTTATTAACAGCTAGTTAAAACCTCTAGAGCACACCACTAACTAACTAACTAACTACTCAAGCTAAAACGTTGACTCACTGTTATCCATTTCCACAACTGCTGCTACACACTGACTACTGTATTTAATACGGCCTAAAAATTATGTTCATGAACTACGCAAAGCTATTTTGGTACTCCTAGGACGCACATTAGAGTACACCTAGAATCTTAGGTACCACTAAAATAGAAACTGTCTCCCTCATGACTTATTATGGGAGTCGTAGACAGACGAGAAAGAACAATTCCCTGCTCTGCATATAATAGCACATATCCTAAAAACTATTTATTTTCTCCTATCAGTTTGCCTCAGCTAGAGCTACCATCCAACTGCATTCGACCTTATTCTCATACTTGTAACTAACTAACTCACCAATATTAACTAATACTACTATTAGTAGTAATAGTAATAGTAGTAAATGTACTAACTAACTAACTAACTAGAAACTACCGTCTGCTGTTTTTCACACACAAACACATCATTATGCATATATATACTACACAAGATTGTAAGTCAACTTGCATTTGATATGTGGATTTCCTTGTTTGATCTCCCTTTCAAGAAAACCACATTATAGCTAATACTTGGTTAGTCAAAAACTCCACCTGAGCTCCTTTTTCCCATAACAATATTAGATACGCGGAACGCATGCCAGTGACCATATTTTCCCTTCAAAAACCCTTCTTTTGTCATACGCAACATTAGACCATATAGGAAACCACATGAATATCATCATGACTGAAATGTCATTCACTCCTTGCAAAAGCGTACATGCGTTCGTCCCAGGAAATTATTACTTTTAGTTGGCTTGTACACTACATACAAGAGCGTTCCAAGTCACTTCATGTCATGGGCAAAAGGAGCACACGGGTAGATATGAAAGATATTTTTGTTACGCATAGTTAGTTTAGATAGTTTCTTATAAGATTTACTCGGAGCACTCACTCTTTCATTTCAAATGAGACTTATGGAGGTGAGTGATCACACTAGTGCGTCTTCCGTTTTGCATCATCACTAGTAAATAGCAATAGTAATCATAATAATAATAAGAATCAGCATGGTTCTGGTATATAGAGCTAGCTGTAAGAGCGAAACTTGCCAGCTGTAGTAGTCATTTAAAGGGGGGCAAAAAAAAGTCTTGCTACTTGAGACAAGAGAGATGCTTGTATTACGCACATGAAAAAGTTGGAACAACATTTATTACAATGTGCAAGCGAGGCTGAATGTGCTCATAACTCTTTCTTTCCCTTTTCATAAGGAGCCCGATAAGCAATGAGGAGACAGAAACTTAATTACTAGCACACACGTGAGATATTATTGGAGTCTGAATGAAAAGACTGTGCTACGTACGTGCACTGGAGTACTAAAGGTCATAACTTTTGGCAATAATTAAAGCTCTGAATGCTATTAATAGGAATTTTATGATACTCTACAAGAAATCCTGGTTGTAGATAATAAATGATGTCCGTAATTTAAAGTGCATGGATGATTCTAGCCTCAAATATCAGTGAAATCGTATCATATCATGGAAAATAAATCCACTTTTCATCGAAAACTATACCAGTTAGTTAGTTAGTCATTTAATTGAATTTTTTCCGTTCATGTAGAAAAAGGATGAGCTGGAAGAGTTGCAGTTTAGTGATAACACTCCACCTCCCAGACAAGAAAAAAACTTATTCAAGTGAAAGGGATCATTGAATAAAATATGTAAAAGCAAGCACTCGCGCACACAAAAATCAAAAAGCAGTAACAAAAATATTTGGAACGTGATACGCTGCACAAAGTAGTTACCATGATTAACAATAAAATTTGAGTATTCACTGCTTCAGTTCATTTGGTAAAAAGAAAAACGAAATCACGGTCCTTTACAAGTATATACAAATTAATACTCAGATCTGTTTCAAGTGAAAGTAAGTGAATTATAGCTCGAACAATTGAAATATTCCATGTAATCCATGATTGTCGAATAAGCAAAAAATATATATAGACTCTGAAACATCCAGTTTGATATTTACATGAGAGAGGATTGCAAAAAGTAAAACATAGTTAGTCATGGCACAAGCTTTCGTTTTAATTCCCTTTTCCTCTTGAGCATAAAAATAATTACTACGCCACACTGACTCCTCGGACAATGCAATCCACCTTTTCTTTGACACTTTACTTTCCTTCAAAAGAATTCATATCCTGGTCAACGATTACAAAACTGAAACAATGTTCACTGTCATAAATTGGTTAACTCACACCAAATGAAAAGTAAGTAAGTTACACTTCAAGTCTCTCAGCGCAAAACACGAAACAATAAAATCCGCGTCAATTTTCAATAGCAAACAAATACGTCCTCATATAGCACAAGACCACAACAAATCATGTACGGTGGAGCAAAAATTTATCCTATACATTGGATAATACACAAAGCACACTTAAGATTCCCATTCTTGCATCTTAACTAGCCATAGGACACAATGGGATCAAATGAGGGTCACAATCTGAGACAGTATGGCATATCAAAATGGGCAAACTAACTAGCAATGTTTCCCATAATGACCAAACTATACATACAGTATTACGAATGATGATGACAATGTAATACTAACGCGGAGCAACTAAAATATTTTTTGAAGAGGACACCATTTCCACAAGTCTTTCACTGTATAAACAAACTGGACGAGAAAAGTCACTGGGTTCACAATAATAAACTGTCTTCACAAAAAAAATCTCCTGTTTCTTTGAAGCACTCACAAAATGCACCGGTAAACATTTAAGCACGAGTCTCCAATCATATATAGTGTGTACACACAGTTTCTTTTACCAGTGATAAATAAGTAGCCACCAATTATTCAGCCATTTGGAGTCTTAAATCTACAGAAATATGTAGTACGTAATTGCGAGTTCATGGAAGACTAAAATGAACTAATAATAAAAATAAAGCAAGTAATTAAGTGATCAAACTGGCCCTATCGTCATAACTGGAGTCATCCACACAATCCACAAGGGTTCAGTAGGAGGTAAAACAACGTTGGCAGTTCACAGTCAGGATTAAGATTTACATTAATCCTTAGATAGCTTAATGTCACAAGGGATCGGGATTTTCGTATATCATATAGACTACTACACCATATCGAGTATTCCTCCTTGGATTTGCATGTGTGAAGCCATTGGAGCATAGGATAAAAAAGTGAGTGATTTTTACAACATTATTAGTTAATTAGAAATATAGAATCATTTCCATGGATCCGTTTACATTACAAGTTGTAGTAAATGCCACCATGAAATCACCACAACAGTACTCATTATTATTGCCCAAGAAATCCATCAAATGTTGTGAATGCCAAAGAGTGCACAAGTTTGGTTGCCTTGCACTTTTCATTTGCCATATCATGTATGTAAGTTTTTTTTGTTGTAGTTTTCGCCAATATTTTTTTTTACAGCTTCATAGAGTAGAGGCAATCGAGCGGATAAGGTAGACATAAATGGGTACCTGTAGGGTACGGCAGACCAAATCCAGCGTATCCACTATAGCCCCTTCCGGCTGCATATGCGGCATAAGCTGCAGCAGGAAAACCTATGGTCAGGAACAAATAAAACATTATTTAGAATTGACAATATTTAGGACCCACCTGAGACACATAACACAGGACTGATTGAGTGACTTTCTAGTTAGAAAGCCAGAGCTATATAGTGATTTTGGTGGCAATCGTCCCCATCAACTTAACTACGGTTTTTTATAACATAGAAAGATACATAGACAGAGAGAGAGTAACAAAAGAACTTGGAATACTAACTCTAGTGTACATAGGATAGTAATGAAAGGAAGATTTTGGTTCCAGGGGAGAAACTTTTCTGATTATAATTGAATTGGATCCAAGAAACTGAATAAATCATACATCTGCTGGCTAAACGAACTACACAGTGTGAAAGGAAGCAAAGAGGAACTGGCTGACAGCATAAACTCCACTGATAAATGAGCAAACTATTTTCACATGATTTTCAAATCTTCCCATATACATAATGTACATGCACAATGTAATGATGGCATCACCGTCACTCCGATTTCATTAAATCTCACACACACACGGTTTAGGCAGATAGTAAAAAGTGCTTTCATGCTCTCCTTTTAAGTGTAAAAAAAGCAGTTTTCATATTTGCCAATGTGTTATTATGAAAATTCAAACAACGGTACAGTGAGTAAGAGTTGGCAGATCAGTGTGAAAATAGCTTTCAGTCAGCTACGGGATTATGGATCTACTGAAAGTGAAAGCACGTTCAAAAGTCCATGAAATAAAAAAGGGGATTGTTTTAAACCCATGTCGGAAAATACACTGGATAAATTTGCTGGTAGTTCAATAACGGTTATTACAGATATATGGCAAAAGCTTTCAAATCAAATGAAGTCGGGAAAAGTCTAGATCACAAATTCTAATAAATTCAACTGGCTAGTACTGAGTATAAATAATACTACGGACTAGATTCTAACTAAAAGGACATACGGACTATCACCAAAACACTAATTCGCTATCATGAGTTCACACATGGTTCTAATTTATCCATCCAGGTATTCAATATCTGACAACACATATTTTTTTCTTACAAAATTACCAAAAGATGGACAAAATGGAACCATATGTTATACACTATAAAACACTACATATTACGAAACGTGTGGCTAATGTTCTTGTCAGAGACCGACCTACGATTCAGTTTATCAAACTGAAAACTATGAGCTCATAAGCAACGTAAACTGTGACTAAGTTGTAATAAAAAAAGTTTCAAGCGTATACTAAACGGCATTATTGTTACAAAATGGACTGGCAGCAATAGTTTGTACAAAAAAAAATAGACAATCAAGAAAAAAAAATATACCCTTGGTCCTTACGAGACTTGCAAACATAGTGATAGATTAGGATACTTACAAAAAGACCAGGAAATTCCAAAATAACATCTCACACAATTACACCGTCCACGAGCAAGGTCTTCAGACAGTTATTACAATCAGTCAGGCAACAACACATAGGCGCGCCCACACTTTGGTGAGAATATTACGGTCAAAATGAATACTTTCAGCTCTCAACTCGACTCATATAATACAAACAGCGATACGAAAACAAAACGGATACCCTGAGAGTGTGACAAGAAAAACAAATCTGCGCTTGGCACAATACAAAAAATAAAATAAAAGAATGTCGAGCAATTTTTACCTACCAGTTTTTTACCCTACGTGATTAAAAATACAGGTAAATGATACGCATGTTTCGCATACATTGTAGGCATTATATGCATTATTTTTTTAATGTAAAAAAATCGTAAATGGGAAAATAAGCGCGTAAAATAATAATCATGTCACAAGACTGACTTGTTAGTTTAGTTACTGAGAGCCGCAAATAGTTTTTTCTTTCTCCTTCATATTGGACCAATATTAGGAAACTAACGACTGCAACTTTTTGGTGACATGCATCCAAACAAATGAGTGCACACGTGCTATTAAACTCGAATCAATTCGTATTGAGACAAGAACCAAAATCGTACTCGTAATAACGCAACCGCAACAAAGGTCTTGGCCCCCCAATGAGCATTAGCAACACGGCTCGTGTGTTTTTTTTTTCTTTGTCGATAGAGCTAAAATGAAACCATTTTAATAAATGACATACCATCTGGCAACGCTCCCAAAGACCACATTAAATCTATTCGAATGAGAGAGCAGCACAAGGTAAGAAAAAAAAAGAGAACAAAGATGTAGATATTCATTATGGACTTATACATGTAATAATATTTTTTGCAATTTGATTCATTCATGGAAAATTATTGTGGGTGCATCAATGGGGGAAATTTGCAGTCCTTGTAGTTCGTTAGCAGTGCATTCACATTTTTTGCTGCAAAGGAAATGCACGTGTTTTTCATGTAGGTATTTTGCCCGAGCCATTATATGAGATTCCTAAAAGCAGACAACATTACCCAAGTCTGTAACACATGGTACTTACTATGCTGGTATGGTGATATGCTGTGAATTAATGATCACGTGGAAATATCATTGCCCTGCTGTAAATTATTGCAAGTGCTGTACACGTAAACGATGACGCTAACCTAGCCATTTTTAGTACTAACAACTAACTAGCATAAACTAAACTATAGCTCTAGAACTAACTCCTATTAGCTATCTATAGTAAAGTGCCTAAAAGACTAATAAACACTATAAATTAAATGATTCACTCTCTACACGCCGCTGTTTGTTACGTAAAAGTTAGTATCAATGTGTAATCTCGTCCTGGAATGCTAAATTCCTCAACCAGACGGGCGAAATCATCAGAGATCACATTTTATCTTCTGGTCTCCCTACAATGGTATAAACAATACATTTTTCCCAGGATGATGACAAATATCTTTGGATACTAACGGAGTAACAATGGATATAGCATGTCCTCTAGGGCCTTTCACAGATTTTGGATTTTCACTTGTGATCAGCAGTTTCGGAGGTTTCAGTAATCACTAGTCCAGATGGAGGCGAACGCAATTAAACGATTCATTCACACAGTCAGTCACTTCCCCCAGTTGTTTCATGGCATAGGCCACAACAGTAGATGGTTACGTAGCAAGTAAGAGAGGAGCTATATCGATTTTCATTTCAAGAATCCTTTCCAACCAAAGCACCATAATAGCGTGTAAAGTTGTAATTTTCGGATCCTGCCTGCTGCCTGCAGAGTGCATTATTAAAATGATGCGCATTCACAGTGGGAACCAAAGAATGATGATGATGATGGGTCTACCAGAGCCAATTCTCGGGACAAGGACTACAGGCTTCACTTTTCTATACAATACTTTCCCCATGTGCAATCCGTGTTGCAGTAGCACCGATTTGAAAAAGATTCCGGGTTTTCCAAATCTCAGTGTAATGAGTATGTGTGAGCGAGTGAGTGTCACTGCTAGTAAAAGTAGCTAACCACTACACAAAAAATTGCTTAAATAGTTCGTGTGTGTTATGGCGAGTGAACGCCAAGTTTGATGACAAAAATCTTTTTTTGGGTAAGGTAAAGGTATCTACGTCTACTCACTACTACCAAAAAGTATTTACTATACTACACTACTTTTACTTCCTTTCACCAAGTTGATTCATTGGTGCAATGATTTCATAATTTCTAATGACCGAGATATCATAGATTGAGGAATGCTACCCATCTCCAGAATTTCACCAGTCATATTCAGGGAGAGGAAAAACTAAATTAGGCACACATTTCCAAAAAGCAGCATCAAATTTTATAAATGAATCAACTTATTGAAAGAAATCCCAAAAAACACGGCATGGAATTGTAGGGTGCAACATTTTGACGAGTCAAAGCAACGAGCCTTATTTGCCAATGTGAATGCAGCTAAAAATTGTGTACAAGTCCTATAGAGCATGAATAGAAGGAACGAAAAAGGAAAACATTCGGGCACATATATAATAAATAGTACAGTTGTTGTGGTGCAGGCAAAGGATGCACTATGGATGCAATTACTGGTTATGAACTGAAATGAATGCGCTTCGGAGTGTATTACATACTATTAGACAAGACTGTGGTCAACGGTCACATGATGAGTAGGATAGTAGTGTACAACTATTATATTATGGAGTCCAAAAAATGCATATGTAACCACACGAACAGAGTATAGAAAAAGAGAGACAGATAGAGAGAGAGAGAGAAAGCACAAGGACTTGACATTACCCAATGTGCACTGGGTGGTGGAAAAAGCTATAGTAGTGGAAAAGGGAAAGTTACAATTAAAAGACGACGGTATGAGATATAAAGATTAAAGCGTACTTTTGGAGAAACGGAGCGTACGGAGAAGACACATAAAATTCAAATCGGGAGAACGGAGCAAAGTTTATTTACTTAGTCATACACGGAGCGATACTACAACTACACGATCAGAGATCCTACAAAACGTATAAGTTCCAGAAAAAAACTACCCTACAAACTTGTCTCTCACAGCTACAAATATATATTGCATTTCACAGCTCACTAATCAAATGAATACACAGACAGACAAAAAAAAGCTACTCTCATCACTGATTCACTTCTCATATGTAAAATACGTTACTTAATACGTACAACAACTCTAATTATTACAATTGGTTCACTACTATTGGTTCTTCCCATGTCATCAGAGGACTCACAACAAGAACAATACTTATTCATCATTGTAGTATTCTCACCCATAGAGCCACTGACTGCTGGAGTCCAATCTAAGTGTACTAACTAATAACGTTAATCAAGTTCACAGGTAAGAAGAAATTAAGACGAACGATTTGGTAACTCTACATTTGTATATCACAACAACAACAACAACAAACGGTACTTAGTGCTCTATATAGTAAGTTAAAGTATCCAAATAGTTGTATAATACAGAGCTCTAAAAGAAAAGAAACAACAACAACAAAAAACTCTTTAGTCATCTAGCTAAAAGTGTATATGTTTTCTTTCCCTTTAAAAACTACTCAATACTATATGGCGGTACGGACTCACTCACTGATTAATAATGACTAAATGTAACTTTTTTATACAGACTCGAGAATTTATATAGGACAACTAATAAACTAAATACTTCGATATTCACTCACTCTCCACTCAGGGTACAGAAAAAAGGAAGGAAAAAATCTATATGGGTTCGTTCGCTCCCAAAGTCCACAATAGGCATGTATGGAGAGTGCAAGAAAAAAATACTTTCTTTTTGCTATAACGCCCAGGTAGACGACTGTGAATTCGCCAACAGAAAAAAATGGGAAAAAAACCAAGACCCGCTGACTGATTATTAGCTTGTGGATAACAAAACCTTCAACTATACAATCATAATGTTACTTCATAATCAAATTACAAGCTGCAACTGTAGAGTTATATACTAGAACAATATTAGGTATTATATGCTGCGCTGTCGCCTCATCTATACAGCTACTACACACTACACATTCTAAATTCATAATAAAACTTGGCCGTATAATCTCTAATAACATAAAAAATACCCCTTTTCCTCACAAGAAGTGTTCTCCATCTCAAAAAAACAACACAGTTTTTTTTACCACCAGTTTGTGATGAGAGGGAAACAAAAAAAATTTTACAACCAGCTTTTTTCTTCTCTATATGTGTTCTGTGATTTGTGAATAAATAAGTCTTCTTGTTGACATGATGATAATGATGTGGCAGGTGAATGAAATAGACTTGTTCACTAACTACACATAAGGTTAATGATCATCCTGATTCCTTGCTAACAATATGCCAGTCACAATGGACAACGTATAGTACACAGCAGTACCTATACTAACTAACTGCACTACTGGTTGGCCTAAAAATGCAATGTTCGCTTCATACACAATGTTTACCTCAAAGTGAGCTCACTTTCTTTTCCAGTATAAAGCTTTCCCTCAGAGTACACAACTAGGGAAGGTCTTTAGCCTACAAATAACATGTTTTAGACTCTGTGCATTATATTGTCCTTTGATACTATTCCCCAATGACTCTACTCAACAAAGCTAACCAAACAGTTTACCAAAGCCTTTGCTACTGCATATATAGTAGTAGTAGTAGTAGTCATTGATTTGGATGGATACTGATACCAATAGATGCAATTAACTCGGTTCTTTATGGACAACCATGTGTACAATTATTCCCTACTGGTATCATTATCATTTGCCATAGGACGGCCGATAATTCAATTAGACTTAACACAGGAGCCATAACCTGACATAAATGCGTCGCTCTTGTGAGCAAAAAAAAAGTCAAAAGGGATATGCACCAGAAAAGAAAACAGTAGTAAAAGTTATTATTACGGCATGAAGCGTACATTATACGTAACTAACAACTATAAGTAGTGAGTGAAGCCAGTAGTATAGTAAGTAAATGTGTGTGCTTTCGCATAGAATAATGAGCAATGCGTGTGCATTTTGAAGACCAAACTAAACCAACTATAGCTAACTACAGTGATAAGAAAATAATGTTGCTTCTGAAATGAACTCCTTCATTCACCAGACAAACCAGCAGTGCATTCAACTTGGAAAAAGACTTGGATAGATTAGAACTAACTAACACTAATGAACTACAAAACGAGTCCTACAACTATTATCAGTGGAGATTGGTTTTCATTATGAAAATTGTCTACAAAACACAGAGCAAGGATCTAACAGACGACTAAAATATGGGTTTAATCTCACTATATGATTTTTGTAGCCTAAAGACTCCATGGATCGTACCACTAGACTACATAATGCTAACAAACTAACTACGAACTATATGTCTATCGCTATAACTTCACGTCTCCAATAAATCGTATAAAATGTTCAAAAAAGTATACAACGTGTGATTGGCAATTGAATCGATCGTCAGTTCATAATGAAAGAGCACTACAATTTTGGTCATTGTTTGTGGAGGAAGACTTGACAAGAATGGCTATTATTGCTTATTGCACTCTATGAGTAACTAACTAACTATAGAACTATGCTAAACTAGATTTGTTCGTTTTATTGCCTACTGAAAGTCCTAAGGAGAAAGGAACTTTTACACCACACTGGATGTAAAAAACACTTACAGAGCATGCAGTTCGTAGGCATAGTATAATAAATACTAAAAAATACTTTTGTTTTTTTGGCCTCCTGCTAATTCCTCACTAAGCTCTTTCTTTGGTGAGCAAATTTAATTTACTTTGGTATACAACAAGGACGTAGTTCAATCTCATCGTTTCCCTATATAATAATAAAATTGGACTAGAAGAGTAAAGCACACAACATACATACGTACGTACGTCCGTAGATCTCTATAGACAAGGAGAGAAAACGAGATGATAAAACAAACAGATTAAAACGATCTGCTACCACTAATCTTTAGATACGGTACACTCTATGATGATGATCCATCCGTCTACAAGATTCGATTGAACCGAGACAAAAGAAAATAGAAACAGATACACTTCTACTAACAAACTAACTAGTAAATACATTGTGTGTGTGTGCCTTACACAAGTTGGCAGACCGATACGGTCATACAGAGGAAGAGAAAAAAAGTACGACGGTTTCCCCAGTTAGGACGATTCAATTCTTTGTCTTGGAAAATGAGATGTAACATGGCGAAAAAGTTCCTTCACTTTCACTACCAATCTAACTATAATATCTAACAATAAAACAGTATCAAAATAGACTGCTTATCCACAACCATAGTCTTTTTCCATGTCTTTTATCGATATTGATCGTTGATCGAGGCGGAACTGAAGTATTCACAAACCTATTGTAACAATGATATCGTCCCTGGATATAAAATACAGACTTTCTAACGTCGATATGCCAGATCATATGTATCAATGTGTGGGTTCGGGAATTTATCCATAATTACTATTGGCACGGTGTCCGAGCTTATACAGCCGCCGTTTGAGCTCCAACTCACTTTTTCTCCTAAAAATGCGAGCATCAATTTCACGAGAGCACACAAACTACTAGTTTTTGTGCTTTCTCTTTGAATTCCCCCTTTTTTGGCCAAGAATCACTATATATTTCACATCTATAGTAGTAAATAGCATCTACCTAACTAACTACAACCTAAATATTATAGATCACGGCAAAAAAATTGTAGTAGATACTAATCGATTTGGCTCTCTGGTTAAATTGGTTAACTGGGCAAACTTTTTGAGACTACTAAAATCCATGCTCAAGTTTCAACTAGGCAAGAGACTCACAGTTAAAAAGTAATGCATTAGCAGCACTCACTAAAAATTACCGTAAAGAGTTCAACACTATAGTTTACTTACTTCCTACTCATCATAGTCATTAGAGTAGCCTAGAAGAAATAACTGATCATGATAGTCCCTATTATAGTAGTTTCTACTAGAATTCCATATGGGATAAAAGCTATAGATATTCTCATCAACTGCAACCTTAAGAAATTCTCTACAACCCCATTTACCATACAACAATGCGGAGAGCAGGTGACAATAGGCCGGAAAACATGGAAACGTCGGACTGACTATGTGTGTACACTACACACACTAAAATAAGAATAATAATATGGTTGAGTTCGTCCCATTCTATTAACACAATTCTAAAAATGCAATACCAAGTAGCAATTTGGCCTTTTGAACAATGCCCCGTGTATGAAATACTGCCTGTGACATCCCCCGTAATAATAACATGTACCTCAGTCCACAGTTAGCGCACGCAGTTAGCGAAACAACCATCGTTCACAATAAAAAAATAATGCCAACGCACTAACTATAAGTAGGGATGCACAAAGACAAAAAAAAAACCTTTCCGTATACGCAACTGCAACAAATATACATAACCTAATGAGGGCCAAAGGACCTAAAAACTTGGAGTCAATCCATCACATGTAAAAAAAAACCATACCCTCATAATAAATCCTATCTAATAACAGTACTCTCACTACGCGTCACTCCCAAAAGAAAAAAGTCCACTGTTCGTCGATTACGGACAAGAAACATGCTGAGAGGAATGTTGATGGACCACCTAACTAACCAGCCAGCTAACTTTGTATACCATTTCACTCATTCTCAAACCTTAAGGATTGCGTACATTGTTCCTCTATCATTGTCATAATGACTATGCTCATACATATGTTTAATATCTCTCGTAAAAACACGAGTCTAAGTAACTTACTAAATAAATAACATTATAATAACCTATACACAAGAACCTTTAAACTTGCTCTGCAATCTGAATATAGTCTATAGATGAGAAACAACAACAAACAACGATATGGACGAAAAAAAGAACTTCATGCTCCAACTAACCAACTATCCGTAATGAGTAGTTAATCATATGCAGCAAATATGTCCCCTACCATGCTCTATGAATTATTATGATGATGCGTGTAAATGGAACCATCATTCATCTGAACCTAACTAACTCACTGACTCACTCACAGATCCAGCAATTATAATTATATTAATAAGTATGTATGATCTTCATGATTATGATGATGCTTTTATGACGATGCACGCATTTTATACCACACTAGGCCACAAGGCTACCGAAAATGTCCTTTCGTTTTTCCCTATATCTGTATGGGGAGCATGGTGACACCCACTGGATTGATGGTAATGCCGGTGGCTGGATTTGTAGCATTCGCATGGTTTGTAAGCAAACCAAACACATTCTTATGAGCCAAGTATGGACTGGCTGTATGTTCAAGAGTGGACAGGATGTGATGCGTCCGGGCATGCCCGGACAGGGAAGTTGAATGTGTCGCAGCCGCCGAGGCTACAGGGATGGCGTAAGGAGTGTAACGGATGGAAGCTGGCGCCGCATGGGTCGCGGTCGTGCCTATGGCTGGAATTAGAATGAACTCACCATAGCTCGCACCTCGAGTAGATGCCCGCGTCTTCGCTAAAGTCGCTGGTAACATGACCTCCTTGGGTTGAGCCTTCTTGCATTCCACCTGAGCAAATACAACGAGTTCATGTCATTGTCATGTACAAAAGAATGAACTAGCTATGAATAGCTACCAGTTCGCAGTTAGGCTAGTGTTATTTGTCGTCTATAGCTAACAAACTGTGCGGTACATTCGAAGACAATTGGTGGCAAGCACATTCGCGCAATGCTAACTAACTATAGTGACTTAGATAATATAACATTAATCATTCTTTGCATGAATTGAATGCACAATAACCAAACGAGTTGACGGTTCTAGACTACTGTACTTTTTGCCTCTTGGCATTCCAATTTTTTTTCCTTTCCCATGTTGATGCATGCAAAGTCACAGATGTCAAATATGACGCAGAGGAAGAATGCTTTGTAGTTAGAAGTAAGTAGGTAAGCTAGTTTTAAACATAAGTACTATTCTGTTTAGTTAGTTTGTTAGCAACTACAAAAGTATCGGATTCAAAGGACTAAAAAAAACGGGATAAACATACCATTTTGTTGTTGATTTCGTGGAAATGTATTTCGCATACTTTATCTACCACATCCTCGTTCTGGAACGTCACGAATCCAAAACCTGCAAAATTCAAAATCCATATAGAATGCATTGAGGATAACATTTACACCGCGTAAATAAACAACTTTTAAAAAATTATAGGGCTTTTCAGGAGCGGCAACATGGAATAGCGTAAAAGGAATGCAAAAAATAATACTGGCAGGAAAGATGGGAGCGAAAAAAATTACAGTTCGTTCATGCAGATTACCGAGACAGAGAAGTTGAGAAGTTTTTTGTGGAAAAAATGTTTTCACTCAAGTCAGACTACTGACAAGAAAAACATAAGCTAAGGAGAGAAAAAGTTGGCTTGTTACAGATCGCAAGCAACTTATAAAACTATATAGGGGCAAACTTAAATACTACATTGATTAGAGTTTACTACAGACATGGTAAACATTTCGCAAAGCCTGTCTTCCATTTCCCTGATAAGACATTCTTGTAATTAGTTTTTCAGGTGCTCAACTTAAGGAATGCTCTCATTAGCATACCACAAATGCTGGCAACCTTCCTGTATTTTGCTACTGTGGGGCCAATCCCCATAACATTTATTTTAAACTATGTGGATTGCATGATAAAGTCTGCTTCTAATGTATTTTCCCTAAGCCAATTACTGCACTTCAGTTCGACATGATTTCATATTAATAGCAAATAAATAATGTATAGAAACAATTTCGCATCCACATACATGCTAAATACTGTACAAATACAAATTATTGTATTAATATTGCAATGCATATCTCTTTTGTAGCGGCTAACTTGCTAACTAAACTAACTACAGATAGAATGGCGCCAATCGAACACTCCATATGAAATTATCGTCAGAACTAATGTCTTTAGTCTTAGTTAGTTAGATCTTTATTCCTTGTAGTAGTTCAATACCACTGACTAACAAATGTCGTATTACATAAGGGGAAACTTTTGAAAAGCTCCTGAGTTTCAATAGCGTTTATGAAAACAGGAAAAAGTTTATTCCACATAACAGCAATAAGGTAACTGGAAGCACTAGACACGAATCTCACTATTTATATCCCTGGAGTACTGTAAAGGTGCCTCTACCTTGATTGGGTACCAACAAAGGATATAGGAATCCCGTTTCCCTGTAAAATGTAATCCCCAGGAATACAAAGCAAGGATTAATGTTCATTTCGACATGAAAAATCCTCCTGGTATTATTATAGTCAATAATAATTGTCAAATAATTTTTTTGTGAGAAGACTGACATTGATTGGGGATAAAATTCCAACCATGACAGGAGTACACTATACTGTGTACACGACGGGTGAAAATTTAAGTCTCGTGGTTAGTTACCGTCATAAAATCCAAGTTAATAAAGTTATCACAAAAATCATAAAAACACACACACACAAGTTTGTCTCAAGGATTACACGAAATGAACTTAATTTATAGCAAGTTGAACTTTTCTCCTTCCCTGTTGAGCCCTCAAAGGTTATACGGATAAAAGATTCTCTCTTATGACCTCCGTAAGAAAATAAGTTGCCAGCTTGGCGTACCAAAAAGGATATATTTCCCCTGAGTCTCGCTACTCAATAGAAAAACGAGTCCAATCCAGCCCAGACTATATGGTTCGTTGTGCACACACAAGTTCATGCCCACATCTAAACATCCTAGAGAAAACTTTCAGTTTAGTCTCAAATATTTTTACACGAAATTTAATAGCCGCTCATTAAATAGTTCTATAAAAGTGTTTTTCCTTACGAGTACTACATTTTGAGTGTTTTTTTACGGATGCATAGTAGCTACAGGAATGTTACGAGAGTGTGCATTAACTTAACACAACAGTGAAGAAAAAAACCAGTCGAAAAAACATTTAACTCCGATCCTTCATTTAAAACAAAGCTAATCAAAAAGTATGGAATCATCATACACAGTGTGACGTAACAATGCTCTATTACAAAGTTTGTTTGGAAATTTCCATACAACAAGCGTATGACAAGTGAAAATTCATTTTATTAAACTCTATAGCGACAAAATGAGAGTGCGGATAGCGCACATCGTTCATAGTCCAACTAACTTGCGTAAAATACAATACCAAAAAAAGAAAAAAACATAACAGTGAGATATTACGCACTCTTGTATGTTTTTTTAATAGCCCTGGAATTATATAGAATCTGCCCTTTGAAAAGAAGTTCAAGTTTCAAACAGTATTGAAATAAAGATTCAAAACAAATGACCTTAGTTGATTGAATTGAACCAGTCATTTATTGGACAGGATTCACGTTATTAAAAACCATCAGTCTTGTTCCTCCTTTCCCTACAACTCCAATAGTCCTGCATCTCACACACAAAAGTCAATTGCAATATCAATAATGTGAAACCAATTTCTCTCTTTCCATTTCAAGACACATTATCGATCGCACCATTTCTACCGCCTTTCTATTCTAGCCTCACAACTACAGCTCGCAGAGTTTCCCCTACAAAAAGTGAAACCGAATGCCAACAAAAAGTTTACATTCTAAAGCGCTAATTTGGAACAGACATTAAAGTTGAACCCGTAATAATCTTTATTACAGATGGTAAATTACAGATAAATGTCTCCTGCAATTGCGATGATATTAACTTTACAAAAAATTCTTTCCATATCGCTCCATCGTTGTTATTCTTCAATTAAATTAAAGTTGGCAAATGATCCACACCAGAGCAACATTACAATCCTTTCCTATATATACACCATAAACAAAGGCATATGAAATTTTAAAAAACAATCTTGTACAACTTGACAAGCCTTGCTATAATTACACAGCTGATGTCTAGCTAGTCTGCCACATGACGCATTTAGAACGCACAAAGTAAACCAGTTGTAATAAACTTTACATGACATTCCAAAAAGTGAATTAATCAAATGATCTCCTGTACTTTTGTCAGAGGATATCAATTAAAATTGTAACATAATCCTATTTCCCATTCTTCTTTTCAAATGAAAGCTTTGCCAACTAACTACCTAAATACTCCACTTGTGCAAATTTAATCCCCGAAGTAATTACAAATACATTCTATTAGAGAACGTCAGCTCTTCCGACAGAGCATATTCCCATTATTAATTGCTAGCCTAGAACCATAACACACTCACCCAAGAAAAAAACAAATGAAACATGTTTTGCTCGAGTGAAAAAAAAGCTCTCACAAATCATAACAACCATGTACTATATGCATACATTTCCACTCCTTCATTATAGTTCAATGTGCCACACGCAATCCGGCTGGAAATAAAAATTCTCGCAAAAATAAATTGATACACTGTGTATATGATGAAGCCACACAGAGGATTTGAGAAGCCAATTTCTAAAAATATAAAAGCCTCTCACATATATGAGGATATCATCCCTATATACTTGCCCTACACACAGACTCCTATTGTTGCTTCCTTCCTACCTCCCATCACATTCTCTGACGCTACACGTTGGATTCAAGCTTCCAAAACATATGCCTTTATTAATCTTCAAAGAGCGCGTCAGCATCATCCAATCCTACCGAAACACACATATCTTCACACCATAGAGGTTTTTTTCCTACTGACGTCCTTCAGTCTCACACACACACACAAAGTGTGTGATCCCAGTTTTAGATTCATCTTCGTGCTATATAGTGCATGCAGCCCACTGCAATTCCCTTCTTATATCTACCTTTACAATCATATTCATAAAAAACCATAAATAAATGAATTCGGGCCAAAACTGCTGAACCAATCTGCCTTGAAATAGTCTTAAAATGATACACAAAAGTGCGCAAGGTGCTTTCATTTTGAGGGCCTAAGCCCTACAGGTCATAATCACCGAAATTAAGTGACTAATCAAGTTGGATATTTATTTGAAAATTTTAGGTTTACATATAAACAAAAACAACCAAGCATAAGCATCATATATCGCACATCGCAAAAAGATGGAAACATATGAAAAAGAGTTCATTTTAATTCAAGATTTTCCTATGTTGATTCCCATAAAGTAATTTAAAAATTTATTCTCACTATTTGAAAACAAACGCCAGTGAATGTCAATACGCCCTTGAATAAGCTGACAACAATCCTAAGTTACATTGAGTTTGTAGCAACACAAAATTCTTCAGTAGCAAAACACAATGGAAAGGTGATATCACTACGTAATTGGACAACAAAGTTAAATTAGCAGTCGACAATTATAAATCTGAGGGAAAAAATAACGGTATGATTGATATTGGTTTTGTGCTGTCCTTATTTACAGTTCCACACTGATTCAGCATTGTTTCTTTCTCAATTAGCATTTTACCATCCTTCATTTGATGTATCGCCCCCCATGAATTAACATAGCGTATTGCACTCCGAAATAACATTAGCTCTCCCATTTAGTGTGTTACACTGATTTCGCACACACTAGAGTTAACAGAGCTGTCTGTTGATGCATAGTAATTCGGAGATAAACCCCCCTTAATTGTGTGAGCTTTCATTTCACATGAGGCTTATTTTTAGCAGGCTCAGTAAAGTTTTGAAAAGTTGGTATAGACAAAACACGATGATAATTTCTGTTACCCGCCCGTAGAACGGGCTTCTTGCCTGGTATACTATACAGTGTCCAAATAGTTCTACTTTCCAATCCGCTAGTTCCCGTTTAACATGAACTTACATCACTCTCCTTTTCATGACGCATGTACAAACAACTCACCTATTCAACTATTTTCTGGGTCTAGTCTGGGACCTGGTGCTCGTACGCGTCTATAATTAAGACGTCTTGAAATGAATTTTCCGGCAGTAGTTAATTACGACGCATAATTTTTAAGACGTCTTTATTGATCACGACAGTTTCAAGAAAACCAGTTTGATTTCATTTTCCCGACACCATAACGAAGTCCCAAGAAGAATTTTTCGAGTTTACGACGCGTCTTTAGCATGTTGCAATTTCACCATTGCAACATTTCGACATTATTATTTTTCGACCCAAACGAGCATCAGGCACCTGATTGCCCTCTAATTGCTCTCTTTATAAAGATTGTTCATAGTTATGCTATAAGCCAAGGAAAAGACATCCTTACACATCCTCCTTTGTTTTTCTATGATTTGTAGATGCGATAAAGAGATCAAACTATCTGGTACACAATTCGGGAAAAGACAAGAGTCTATTATTATCGTGTTTGAAATACAAGTAACCAATAATAGGGATAGCAAAACAAAGGCAGGGCAAGTGTAGGAACAAAGAAAAAAACAGCATCATAGGTAGTCAAATATTGTTCCAAAAATAGTTTAAAAATGAAAACTCACCTCTATGTCGATTCGTCTGTTTGTCAAACATCAGCATAGCGTCCTCGATCTGTAAAAGTAATAGTGACCAGTATTTTACAGATGGGAAAAAATTTTATTTCCCATAAAATTAATTACATCTTTAAAGCGGTTGAAATTAAACAGCGACCCTTAAAACGTAACTAACTGCACTAAATTAAGGAATGAGACCCCATGTTACACATCTAGAAAACTCCCGTACATTTTAAAACCGACTGATACATTCCCTACTAAACTGATAAGCCTTTCAAACGACTGGTTCAATTTCTTCCCCTTTTTTTATACAATGAACAATTTCAGACATATCTACTTTAATACCATTGATTCCTGTATGAGAAAGATTCTAAGATGATAAAGTCAATCTCATAGTTTATCATTTCACACTTCATTTATCAACCATAACTGAATCGGATTTTCTCCAATATCATTCAAACGACATGGTCTTGCATACGGTGATAACCTTTGAACTCTCCACATACACAAATACAATCCTCCTTTAACGAAAATGTAATTTCTCCTTTTTAATTGCCGATAAAATGCACGGAAAAAGACAAAGACGTATTTATAAATCATCAAAAATACTTCATATCCATCTCAGCAGAAAAAAATGCAAGGATACTTCATCCTTTTTCTCTCCCCATATTTTTTTACCATCTAAAATGTGCCTAATATATGTACTGAAACAATTTTAACGTACGATAGATACATAGCACTGTCAAGCCGTACAAGACACAGTGTCTCAAATGGGATCCAACAACTCATGATGATACAAAGCACGCATAAAGGAACCAGCCATTATGCAAATCATTATGGAAGAACAAGTGAAATGAATTTAAATACTACATTTTCAACAAAATGGTTTACCAAACAATGCCAAGTATACAGACACAGCTCCACTCATGAAGCTTTATGCACCGACATGCCTATTCTAATTAGATATGGAGGAAACCTCAGGTGGAGTGGAATCGTTGAATATATTAAGAGCAAAGAAGAGAACCCCACAGAATGCATTATTGGAAATGCCTATATTCATCTACTAAATAAACACTAACTAACTACACACATAGTCATAGTCAGTAAGTATTAACCTAACTTGTAAGACATACGGGAATTCACAAAATATAAAAAACCTCTGCTTCCACAGATACATAACGTAATAACTGAGTAACGTAACGTGACTAATTTATTCATGATGGTTAGCTTCATTATAACCTCATTAACGCTTCGGCCTGAACTTATGGCTTTTCAGCCTTCAATCTTATTCACAATCCATTTTATCATTGCCATAAACTTCCTTAGAATCTACATAGTCACACAACGCATGTAGGCATGTAAGTTCGTTAGTAAAGTTACATTTAAGCCCAACAAGCTTGCTTATTGAGGGTTCCGTTCGGCTAGTAAGTAAAATCTAGAGAGTTGGATAATCAGTCAGTAGAGGGTCATCTGTTTACATAGAGATATCTTCAGAGTGGATAAGGAACTAAGCCTTTGATGAATAAACAGCATAATCCTATCAGTGATAGAAACGATCGAGGAAAGGAATGTTATTTTCAATATGAGTAGCTAGAATTAAAAGTTGCTATGTAAAAAGTGCACGATGATCCCATGATAAGAACTTTCTTCTCATTTGCATTTGACTTTGCAGTGCTCAAACCAAACTGACTGAATGATAATATGGCCAGAGTTAGAGCTAATTATGTATATAGTTAGGTTCCAATCACCCTTGTTGCAGGAACATACTTATCAAGAATCAAGATCATTATTTATGACTGCAAACAATCTTTCTCGTTCGGCGTCCTACCTAAACCATCACGTGTCCAACTAACTAACCCATAGTAAATATTTTACAGCAAATGGCAAGTACGCTAAATAGACTTGTTGGATAAGACAAAGCATATAATATTTACTTACCGGTCCAAACTGTTCAAAGTAATTTCTAACATCATCAATTGTGGTAGGGGCAGAAAGACCTCCAACGAAAATCTTTTTCGTGCGTGTCACCATCTGAGCCAAACGATATTTATCAACAAATAACTGCTTTTTTAAAACACCTGAAAACGCTATAGGAATTTACAGAATGCATCATTAGTTATTTAGCCTTCATCTCATCCCATACAAAATATTTTTTTCCCTTTCGCTCATAACCAAACTCAATAAGATATGTAATATGGAACAACAAAAGGAATAAAACTCAGCAAGAGGGTATACCGGCGAAGCCGAGTTATAAGGAATTATTTATATTA
>Ga0066648_10000324_pt1 | contig 33824 bp, 28 predicted proteins | sample CryGeyCG12114_NA_FD_59537 | JGI IMG/M metagenome (GOLD analysis project Ga0066648, IMG submission 59537) | Groundwater microbial communities from aquifer - Crystal Geyser CG19_WC_8/21/14_NA | ecosystem: Environmental > Aquatic > Deep subsurface > Groundwater | place: USA: Utah: Grand County... | reverse complement strand
GCATCACCCCATCGGTTGCGCTTCTTACGACGCTTCACGCCATCGGCAGCAGGTTCAGCTAGACGCGGGTTAGTCGTTGACCCCCACGCAGATGTGTAAGACTCACGTCTGGCAGGACTGCGACCTCGCTTGCTCGAGTACGAGTCCTCACGGGACTCATGTGAGCTACCATTTCGCGAGTCGCCAGCATCGTCCCCTCCGAACCGACGGCGATTTCCCAATGGGATGTTGTTGGAACCGGTGATACCCTGGTTGCGCCACGACATCTTGCACGTTGCGATTGATGGAAGTCTGGTTTTGCTAAGTGGAGAGTACAAAGTTGCGACGGGAAATCATGTCGACGGGCGCGCACCTAAAACCACTCTAGGGGTGTTGCCTATCTGGTCCTAGCGTCACCGCTCTGGTGAGATCCCATCACTGCTACTGAACAAGTCCTTGCATTACACGGTACGCTTTTGAACGTCTATGACGGCGGTTCACTTGATGTTCGGTCAGTTGAGATGGCGTTGATAGAACGTGATGAAGTTTAGCAGAAGTTAGGCAGTAATCGCCTAGAATTTTATGCGATGTGGTGACAGTCAACGAGATGCGCTTGACCTTGAAATCGTCTGTTGCTCCATCCAGCCATTGGAAAAAAGACAGAGGTGCTTCCTCACACTGCTCCCGTTTCTCTCGCTATCCTGCATTCTCATTGCCAGCTAAATGTTTCCTCCTCACAACTCTCACCCATCTGCGCCTTCTCCACTCACCCGTTCTGCCTCTGCTTCCAAACTTGATTTGCTCTTCCCAGTCTTTCTCTCCCAGGCTTGCTTTGTCTTTTCTCGTTTTCTTGAGTCTCTGCTTGGCTTTCTCCTTCTCTTCTTTCGAACCGTGCTCCCCAAAGCTGTAGTCTCCGTAAGCTAGCCATACCTCTTCGTCTCGTTCCAAACCACTCTTCGTATCTGTTGAAGGAGGCGCTAGATCCCAGACCCACCCACCGAAATCAGCACTCAAGGAATCCCTCCGGTTACCCTGTAGCGCCGCAGTATGCATGACGTCGAATTCAACGCCCACAATTAAGCGATCGGCAACCCATTCACCTGCCTCGAGATCCAACTCCCATTTCGGCGTATGCCAAGTCCAACCTTGTGGAGGCTGGACATCCTCAAAGAATCGTGTACCTTTTGGTCGCGAACCAGATATGCGACCTGGGGATAGAGGGTCGTACGGTGTAGGTGTGTAGAGATGGGCTTGCCATTCTGCAGCTGATGCGCTGTCGCGAGGACTGTAGATCGAGGACGACGAAGAACCACCTGGTGGCAAGAGCGCTCGGTGTTGGAGTTCAAATACCTCAACTTCCGCCGTCTCGGGCGCTGTAGAAAGTGTGATCTCGGACAGTGAGGTCAGGGTGTTCTGTACTGCGCGTGTCGTTGGGTTATTAGGTATAGGTAGGCCAAAGAAAATCGGCGGCTTTCCAGTCGAAGATGCGGCGTTGCTCGGTTGCAAGCTGTCCGAATACTTGGCCGCTTTGCGCTCCACTCTTTTCTGCTGTTTGACAAGCCACTTTTGTGCTCGAGGATGCCCGGAAACGACAGCGAACCATCCTCCAACCAGGAGCACCCCACGGATTGGAAGCAACTGGGCGGATATGAAGAGGACGCACGTCATCATGGAGAGGTAGAGAAATATCATCGATGAGTAGACCTCGTCTGCAAAATTGGTAGCTGGCGCTATGTGTTGGACGAGAAGATCATGAAGATTCGAGAAATCGGCCATTGAATTCTGGAGGTCGCGCATGTTGCGGAAGAAGTCCTTGGAGGTTTCTGCTGCTGGCCGGATAGTTCTAGCAGGTGCAATCGGAGGTCCGCTGTAGCTGTAGGTTGTGAATTGGTCTGGGTTGGCCGAAGACGATTTGGTCGGTGGAGGCGGCGGATGGCGAGCAATGAATGCTGGCACCATAATGAACAGTAGAGCAACAGTCAGTGGGAGCACTATCAGTAAGTACGGGTCAAGACAGACGAAGGTGTAGACAGCGAGGAATGAGAGCGTATGTGTTGCAGTCCTCCACGTGAAAAGCCCGATGAGGCGGTTCTGGAAGACGAAGACGATCCCGATGCGTGCATTGAAGCGCCGAAAGTTGTTGGACATGGTGGTCAAGCTGAAAGCTGGCCGGCTGACATACTTGGATGACCGCCGATCGACCTTGGAATCGTCTGCAGCCTCATCATAATCCTCGGTTGGAATCACTTGTTCCAGGAGCTTGTTAAAGAGCCTGTCCTGAATGGATGCCTTTCCGGTAGGGCTATGGGCGGCCTTCTCAGACGTGACGGCGTGAAGTTGCTGAGCTTTGTCTCGTATGTGGCTGGCAGAAAGCCTTCGTTTCATACGTGACGCTCGAGACACCCTGCTCGAGTCTGTGTCGGATGATTCAGGATCAACGTCATCGTCAGTCACAGTAAGAAGAGGCAGAGGCTCATCACGGTTGGCGAACGTGTCGGCCGTGGATTCGTCCATGTTGTCGAACAATTCACCATCTGATGACTGTCGTTACTCTCCCTCGGTCGGATTCGCTATCTTCCCAGATGAGTGATATCAGCAAGCCGAAGGATTATCGCACGTTTATGTCAGCGCTGCGAGGCACGAGGCTGTGAAGCGAGCCGCACTGCACGGATTGCGAGGTGTGGGGTTGTCGTGAAGCCTAGCCAGAGTGAGTTTTCGCCCAGAACATCCGCTTCCACTTGCAGTCGAGTTACGCCCTCCCGTACGCTTCGGCCCTTCAGGGGTTGGGAGATTGTGTTGACCTTGTAGTGAATGCAGTATCTCAATACCAGGATTTGGTCTCGGGCCACGGATAACAGTAATCGCAAACGTTCAGTTCTAATACTAGAGCCATCCTGGCTTGACCGGAGATGGATGGACAGTCTATTTCTTGGAGATTCTTCCTTGCGTTAGCTTTTACGGAGGAGGGACCGCACCCCACCGCACCAGCTCGTACCTGGTAAAGTTTGAAGAGCATAGTCGTTGAGAGCTGGCACGGTGAAAATGCGTGAGCTCGGATACACGTGGTACACGGCTAACTGGCAGGAACGCATGGCATCAGCGCCCTTTTAAGTGATAGCATTCAAGGTAGAGGCAAAGGAATCATGAGATGTGCTCAACCCTGTACTAGTCAAGCGTACAGCACACTGTGGTGCTGGTACAGCTGAAAGTACAAGGAATGGACCACATTAAGTTCATGGCTAGGTGTTTTATATCTCTTTAAACCTTTGCAGAGCCGTGGCTATTCTCGCTGTATGATCTACTCCAGGCTTCTCTTGGGGACCTCAGTAGGCACTAGTGACCCCTGTAGGAGCTCCGTCTTTAGCACCAAAATGACACTATCAACACCAGCCAAATGCATGATAGTCGCTTCTCCACCCTGCCAGTGTCTAGCACCCCTTGGAGATCGGGATTTTGTGTTATTGGCAACCTCGATCGCCAGTACATCGGTGTGCAGTACCTGCATCTCCCTCAGATTCGACTATATGCCTGCCCTGGGACTTGTTGGTACACAGTGCATGTTACGACAAGACTTGGCCGACCGCCAGCACATCTACGACCGACATCGATTCACTCGCTAGCAAATTCCTGGTCGTGATGTCCGCAGAATGATCCTTGCAGACGCGATTCCTTGACCGACCCCCCCATCACCGTCACCATCACGACTGGAAGGCAGCCAGAACATGTTCATGGCATGAGGCAAGCGCTCTAGGGCTCACAGCTAGCAATAGCAGTGAACAAGCTCTCGCCTCACACAACAGCCACAACAACCATGTCTCTCCGATCCTCGGCTTCGAAGGTTACGCCTGCACAGTCCGACCCACCACGGGCATACCATGGCACGAGAAGAGCTCAGGACGGGGATGCTGGTAGCACAGCCTCTCCGAAAAGGTCCACGAGATTTCGGATATCTGCAGCTATGAATCAATCGATGGCCGACGTCGACGGTGCTGCTGATCCATTGCATGCGCATGCACACGCACAAGCACGGAAACCACCACCTCCTTCCTTCGTCCAACCTGGCATGACCAACACTGACCAGTCCATCAACGATACGACCCAAATCGCTGGCCCCAAGACCTTCCTGCAGACGAGAAGGAGGCAGCCCTCGACGAACAATGCAAGGTTGCCTCATGGACCACGTCCCTTGGACCTGCAGGGCTCGAGTAGCAACCGGTAAGTTGGTCGTGCTTGCTGGGAGAACTGAGACTAACAGGTTGGTCAAGAACCACCAGTACCACCATGCCACCTTCCCATAACTCATTTGGTGATCCGCCCAGTTCAACAACCGGTAACGCGCTGTTTCTCGAACCTATGCTGAACGATGTGGACGACTTCAGCTTTGCGACAATTGATCCTACAAAGACCGTACCGCAGGAACGACACGAGTTGGATGATATACAGCATGCTAAGTTCCAGGAACCAACCTTCAACTTCGACGACTTTCACGACAACATCTCGACGAAAGAGCCAAGTTTGAGCCACTTCCCGCTCCCAGGCGCTGGCCCTGGCCGATCGGTACAGTCGCAAGACGCATCCTCGCTACCGCAGTCGGAGCACAGGAAGGTTTCAGGCCACACCACCATTCCTGTGCCTACACGAAAGGTCTCAGCTGCAGGAGGGGGCTCGATCTCCCGTAAGGACTCGTCTGCATCAACAGCTACCCGAGCCTACGTATCGAAGCCTGATCCAATAGCTGCGGCGCCGCTTAGTACAAGCTCTGCACTACGAGCACGGCGGCAAAGCCATTTCCCACCTAATGCTTTCAACAACACCGGTACACCACCCGCAAAAGCGCCGCGGAAATCAGTTGGACCAGGCACATTCCTCCCACCAGAGGACGCTGATGTTGACATCAGAAGGCGTCCCAGTATTGGCCGCAGGGACTTAAGTGCTGAGAGCACCATATCTCGCAAGCAAGGCAAACCGGAGGTCCAGGTGCATAGGGATGGCTCTAACTCGCCCAGACCTGTGAAGTCCAAATCAGTTCTGGTGCCTAAAAGGATCTCCTCGAAAGATTTGTTAACTCCTTCACGCACGCCAGACCCGCAGAAGACGCTCTCTATAGTAGGCCAAACAACTCCAGGAAAACGAAATGGCACTCCTGGAAGGAATACCACCCCTGGAGACTCGAAAAGGATGTCCATGGCTACAGGCCTTGGTGCGCGGACCATCAGCCCTACGGATGCTAGGCGTATGAAACGCATGTCGTTCATGCCCACAGCACCTCCTGTGCCTCACAGACGCATCTCTGAAGCGCCCCCAACACCACAACCTGAGCCGGTCGTCATTCGACCTAGATCGACTGCGCAGTCTCCACCTGCGCAGAACCGCAAAAATGTGACAACTCCGTCCTCCTCGAGAACGACGCCAGACCCCAATCGCAAATCCTACAGCTCTGGACAATCTCTTTCGTCCAGCACAAGTTGCAACTCGACCCGTAATTCAGCGCATGTGCTACCACGTCTCCATCAAAATCTGTCTACCTCCAGACTGCCGACACCGAAGCCTCGAGCTGATAATGAGGATGAAGTGCCGCCGGTGCCTGCAATACCCAAGTCATATGACTCGCCAGCCAGCGAGATCGACCAGCCTTTCTTTTCGGCTCGGTCGTCTGGCGTCCACCAAACTCCTGACATGCCAGAACTGACAACGCCCGCTGCAGACATAGCGAACGCCATGTCTATGCTCGACATCCCGAGACTTTCCAGCAACTCGCCCTCCCCCGTGTCTGGTCCAAGCGACCAACCAGCCTACCCAGATCAGTTACTGACGAACGTGCTCTCGAGCACCCAGACAAATGGGTCGCCTGCATATCCAAATCCATCGCATGCTACTTTCAGAGTCCCTGACAGGACCAGAAAAAGTCAGCCTAATCTGCGCTTACCACCAATGAACCTACTACCGTTATCCACACCGACAACGGATAGAGTTCAGTCGTACAAAGACTCGGAAAGCGGACCGATCGAGATACCCTCTACTCCTCCAGGTGCACGTCCTCTGAAGACTCCGAGCACGCCAATGACAGCATCCAAAGCAACTTTCTTTTCCAGAAACAAGAGAGCGGTTGAGGAACCCCAGAACTCGATCCGCAGCAGCACTTCTCATTATGCGCTTCGTCACGGGGCCAAGCGTTTGGACGATGATAGTCCAAGTCTGCCGCCGTTCAATTTCGAGGCTGATAGTTCCACTCAACGAAGCATGTCGCCGTTTGTCACGGCTTCTTTGCCGAAGGGTCCGGATGAGTTCGGAAACTTCACACGACCAAGCTACAATAATGAGCTAAAGCGTACAGGGACGCAACAACGGCCGAACGGGCCACGAGCACCAAGCTATTCAATTCCTGTAAAGGCGGATACATCAACACCTGTGACGGACAAATCTAGCAGCAGCACGCCTTTGACGGCCGTGAACACATCAGTTCAGAACATCCAGAACAAGAAAAGCGAAACAAAACTGGCTGATCTGTCGGGCAATGATTCACAAGCCGCTCGTTTCGATAACATGCCGCCGCCAAAATTACCCGCTTCCGCTACGTGGTCTAATCTTTCTGCAAAACCATCTGTGAGCCCGACGCAGAAGCCAGGATTCTTCAGGTCGAGGCGCAAAACTTCTGCATCGAGTACCAATACGTCGGATCGTCAGGACAGCGCTGAAAATACCATGGTCCTTGGAACAGCTACTCAACCTTCTTTGGAGTCGATGCGCTCGTCGATCATGACGCATTCTAACAAGTCGGGTTCCATGCTGGGGCAGAATTCCTCCATCACCTCCAAGTCTACGTTACGGCAAGGCTCGACAGACGAAAGTGCACCCGATAAGGATGACCTTATTGCAGAAGAGGAGATGCGGAAACTCGCTTCCAAACGAAGGGATCTCGAAGCTGCTGCCAGGAAGCTAGATTCTCTGCGGGCGCGGGCTCGACCAGCCAAGAGAGTCTCTGCTTCAAGTGCCCTGCAAACGAACAACCTTAACATCTTCGAGCGCGGAGAAATCGTGGATCATCCTGATGTATACTTCACAGGAAGCAAGATGGCTAAGAAGATTGTTGGAGACCTTTCTTCCTCTTCTACAAACTTTGGGTACGATGACGAACGCGGCGACTACAACATTGTTGAAGGTGACCACCTGCTATATCGTTACGAAGTGATTGATCTCCTGGGCAAAGGAAGTTTCGGTCAAGTCGTCCGCTGCATCGACCACAGGACAGGGCAACTTGTCGCGATCAAAATCATCAGAAACAAGAAGCGCTTCCACCAGCAAGCTCTTGTCGAGGTCGACATTTTGCAGAAATTGAAGGAGTGGGATCCGCGAAAGAAACACAATGTCATCGATTTCGACCAAAGCTTTTATTTCCGAGGACATCTGTGCATATCCACCGACCTGCTAGACATGAACTTGTACGAGTTCATCAAAATCCACGACTTCAGAGGTTTCTCGCTCAAGCTCATACGAAGGTTCACTAAGCAGATGCTCGGAAGCTTGGTGCTTCTGCATCACAAGCGTGTGATCCATTGTGATCTCAAGCCAGAGAACATCTTGCTCGCTCATCCTGCGCACGCCGACATTAAAGTTATAGATTTCGGCTCTAGCTGTTTCGAGAACGAGAAAGTGTATACTTACATCCAGTCGCGGTTCTATCGGTCTCCTGAAGTCATTCTGGGTATGTCGTACGGGTTGCCGATCGACATGTGGAGTTTAGGATGTATCCTAGCAGAGCTGTACACCGGTTATCCCATATTCCCAGGTGAGAACGAGCAGGAGCAACTGGCGTGCATCATGGAAGTGTTCGGACCTCCAGAGAAGCATCTAATCGAGAAGAGCACTCGCAAGAAGCTGTTCTTCGATTCAATGGGCAAACCACGATTGACAGTCTCTTCTAAGGGAAAGCGACGTAGACCAAGCTCAAAAGACTTGCGCGGTGTCCTCAAGTGCGATGATGAAGCATTCCTCGACTTCATTGCTCGATGCTTGAGGTGGGACTCATCACGAAGACTAAATCCACAGGAGGCACTCCGTCACGAGTTCATCACTGGGGTCAAGATAGTACCTGTTGCAAGTCGTCGGAACATCGTGAGTTCGGTCAGCTCACCTATGAAGCGTAGCAACACGACTGTGGTCAACGGCTCTGCTCGGCCGTTGCCACAGCCTCCAATGGCTTCAGGAGGTTTGCGGCCACTGACGTTGGGCACTGTTGCCTCAATATCACCTATCAAGAGTGCTTCACGTAGACAGTCAACAGCAGTCAACAATGGCGCTAGTCAAGCGAAAAGGGCTTCACACACAGCCGTAAACACATCTGGCGGAGCAGCTGCGCAACGTGTTTCGGTCAAAGCGGTCAATAGCGGACGTTCGGATTTCGCTGCTGCTGCCGCTGCTGCAAGTTTGGTCCGATGAAGCTAGCCAACTAGCAAAATTTGTGCGTCTCAGTGACGGAAGTCGAAGCCAGTGGTCAGCGTGAACTGGTGGTGCTGTAGTGCTGCAGCGTCGGCCACCAGAGCACACACTCTGCACGCATCGATCGATGCCTATTTTCGAGGTGATTGGGTTTGTCCAAACTTGTGCAGACTTATGTCTATGGGATATCGCGTTCATGGGTTAGCGCAATTGCGCACAGTTCCAAACTGTATGGCCTGGTGGTCAAGAGCGCTGTCGTCGCCATTTGGAGTTTTTTGTTTTGCAGGAGTCGTCAGTGAAGCAATGGACATTTGCACCGAAGAATTATGGCATTTCGAGGCGTATCTACGCATTACACAGGTGGTCGACGATTGTCACCATGCATGCATTCTGGTGGGTTAGGACAGCATGAATGACGAGGGCTGTACATAGAACAATGAAGACCATTCGCGATTCCCCTAAACCATGTCCTGCCGCTGTTGTCCAGGGTCCTGACATTAGCCCGCGCCGTTGTTTAGCGTATCGTGTGACGACGATATCTACTCGTGGCGAGCATGTAGATAGCAGCGCGACGAGTGGTGTTTTTGTGTCTAAGAAGTCCATGAAAAAAGGACCGGGAATAAAAGTCACAGCACGCCATCGTTACGAACTATCCGGGTCCAAACCACCGTATTGCAAGGTTGCTACCATCGTAATGGATGTTGGCGAAGAAAGAACAAGTCAATGACTTTTCGCGCGAGCGAGCCTGACCGCTTATCAAGTAAATGCTATGTTCAGACTAGGACCGGGCTGGAGGAAAAGGAAGAGTAATGCATGTCGAGGGTGCCTACTTAGGCAAGGCTGACTCCCGGATGCGGTAATGACATGTCAAAGTCGAGGACCGAGGGAGGAATGTCCAAAAAAGCTCCAAGCTAGGCTCTAAGCTGGCTAGGTTGGAGAGCGCAGGAAAGAGAGGTTCGCAAGTATATGGGCACGAAGTTGTACTACATGTAGATAGAAGGCACAGTAAATCGTCGCGACAACAGCCGTTTGTGTGACATGGATCGCAGAAAGCAGTACGGCTATCGTCTCATGAAGTATGGGCCGTTGTTGAGCGTCGGGAGTCGGCGCTGGGTCACACGCAGGGAGATACTGGATGTTATTCCGTCTCCTGACTTTCATTCACGCATCTCTCGCAGCGACAGTTCCCTCCAAGCACCTCCCTCAGTCTCTCCCTTCGTTCTTGCACAGGCAGTCTGATGTCCGTGTAATGGCTAAAGACCTCCTCGCCCGCCTCGATACCCGTCCACTCGGGCTTGCGACTTCCACCTCCACCCTCGCGCTTGCAGTCCGCCCGCTCCTGCTGGGTGCGCACGAAGAACTTCCTCGTCCCCTTCGGCGTCCATGTGACGTTCGGGTCGCAGCTGTGGTTAGCCAGACACCAACCCGGATGCACGGACGCGATTTCCGGTTTGCCGTCGAAGGTTGATTGTGTCGCGTTGGCGACGCCTCGGAACTTGGCAGTGAGGGTCTGTAGGATCCAGAAGTCGAAGTTACGGAGCCAGTGCGGCGAGTACGGTGTTGCGCGGGGTTCGGACAGGGACAGGGTACTGAAGTAGTCGAGGGTGTATTGGAGGTTATGGACGAAGGAGAACGGAAGCGTCCGTTGGTAATTGTGGTTCGGGTCGAGAGGGGTGTTCGGAGCGAAGGGTGTGGGGTTGAAGTCGCCCCAGAGGTACTTTGTTTCGGGTAGGGAGAGGGGGTGTGTGGTTTGGGTCAGGGACATGGCGATTGTGCGTGTTAGGAGGAGGAAGTATAGGTCCCATTCTGGGGTTATCGTGTTCGTGGGTCGGCCGATGAGGGAGAGGTCGGTGTTGCTGCAGAAGGGTGCTGGTGGGGTTGTCCCTGAGCGCTGGGTTTCCTCTCGTTCAACCGTCGCGTTCTCCGATTCGTCAGCTTCGTCGGCTGGAATCTTGCCCACGTTGTCTTCTGTATCTTCTGCATCTTCATCATTCTCGTCTTCATCATTCTCATCTTCTTCATCGCCGTAGTCGTCTAACCTTGGCCGATGGTACTCCTTTTCGGCTCTGTCCTTGCATTCTTGCGAGCAGAAAGTGATATCACAATCATCGCCATCGCACTGTCTGACGTCCTCAAACGGGATCTCTTCGAGCTCCTGTCCGCAAGCATCACAGATAGCGTCTTCTAAAGGTCGAATTGCAGTCAGAAGTGATTTCTCGTTCAACACCTGTTGTCCAGGTGGCAGATTCGACTTAGCGAAAAGCCCGAGCTGATACGATTTGTCCCCAGTTGCGTTGCCGGAGTCATCGAACGCCGGAAGAGCTGTGACCTTGGCCTCGAGATGAGAGGAGATACCTGAAAGATAGCTGTTGAGCTCATTGACTGACTCTGGGGTGTTGCGAGACGGCTCGTAATCTGACCATGGATATATCTCGCGCCGAGAGTGACCAAATTGGGACAGTATTGCTATATCAAGGTTCTCAGTAGCCCCATCCACGTTACGTGGTGGACGGAGGAGTTCTGTCCAGAAGGCAACTTTCTGTTCCACCCATACATCGGTGTCTGATAACTTCGAAAGCACAACATCTTCCTCGAGTTCCTCTCGCAACCTTGCTGCATCCACGGTGGCCCCCAGATCCGTCAAACACCGCACCAGGATCGCAAGTGCTCGTACTTTCTCGCAGCGTGCCTCATGCATTCGCCTCTCGTCACCACGTCGATCGCTGATGTCTTTTAGCCACGGTCGACCGTCTAGGTCATGAGCTATCAGATCAGTAACAAACTCATCGCTGAGCTCCTTCTGGCACAACGTGTATACGGTGTAGGCATCGAAAGCGGCGAGGTCGGGGTACTGTAGCGCTTCATAGACACGTGCCCGCTGTAGAATGAGAGGTGGATAGCATTTACCATGTTGGATCAGCTTTTCCGTCAGCCATTCTCTATGGAGCAACAGCTGGAAGAGCCTGGTCGCCACTGATTTAGGAACTGGCGAAATAAGGGTCTTCAGGTCATATAGAGCAGTGTGAACATGGTCACTGTCCTGGGCGTGGGAAAGAGATGCGTCTACACGGTTAGCCTGTCAGACGTATGGTCGGTGCATGGCAAGCCTGGAACATATGGTAGCGGCTACAAAGCTTGCTAGAGTTCGTGCAGGCGTTGCTCTATCGCATGTATCAAGCAGCGATGCACAGCAGACAATGTACACACCTTGAAGATACTTTGGCAGAGCCGAGACGTAAATGCTTTGGTTGAATTCCAACAGGGCTAAGTCTGTATTCGCATCACTTGACGGTGTGCCGTCCTGCATTGCGGCTTTGTGCTTGCGCTGTTATGAACTGCGAAGTCTGTGCTGTAAAGTTATTCGGAAGAGGAAGAATTTTCCAGTATTCCCTGATACTGGTAAGTCATGCTAGAGCAAGATAAGTGTAGTGTGGATTCCTCCGATTGGTGAGCTGGATCAACCAGCGAAGTTAAAAGGTGAGATCACCTTCAGCCAAGAGCGACGCCTGGGATGTTTCTGAACAGGCTAGACAAATCGATCATTAAACAGAGCATCTGCATCTTGACACCTTCGATCTATACTTGGAGGAAGAGCATCTTTGGCGTTCTGGGTTTCTGCTGTGTTACTACTTTACTGCTGATTGATCTCGGCGGTTGGCTTATCAATCAGTAACTTTCGTTTGAGATCGTTCACTTCGCTATACGTTGTACATCAAGTGGCTTTTGGCATAGCGACATACCTGTACGTGATCGCAGGTAGCGCCCGGGAGCACGGCCCGGAAAGTTTGGACCTTGCATCTTCTTGGTACAGTTTACTTGATCATTGAGAGGGAGAGATGGCGACCCTCAGCGCCTCAACTTTATTCAAGAAACAAGAGGGAGTTTTTGCAGTGACAAAGGACAAGACCTCTTTGTCATGGACACCAGCACAGACTGGCGCATCGCCAGTGCTGACACTGGACGTGGCCAAAATCACGAACCTGCAACAAACTCCTCCGGACAAGCCTAAGGCAATCCTCAAAGTCGTGTACGCCGAGCCTGGTCAGACAGAATCCGCCTCTTATGCATTTCAGTTCACAAGCAAGACCGATGCCAGAGGAGAGATGAACGTTATCAGAGATGTGCTCTCAGAGGCCATGGCTAAAGCAAAGCAAACCAATGTAACTCAGGCAACAAGCAGCGGTGCGTCTGCAGCAATGACCATCGCTGCAGCAATTTCTGGAGGTAAGGGTAGCACATGGGAGGATGATGAGAAGCTCATATCAGATGTGCGGTTGCAACAAGGCTTGCTGAAAGACAACGCCGAATTGCAGAAGACTTTCATGGAAGCGCGGAGTCTGAAGCCCGAGTCCCTCTCGCTCACGCAGTTTACAAAGCAGTTTTGGTCCTCTCGTGTACATCTACTGCGAGCCCAAGCCCTTTCCCAGGCGCAAACCAAAGGCCTATATAATGTCTTCTCTGTTGTCAAGTTCACGGGAGAAGGCAACAAGCAGTTGAATCTTACTTCTGAGCATATCAAAGCCATATTCGAGCAATACCCCATCATGAGAATCGTATATGACGAGGTAGTGCCAAAGAGGATTAAGGACGACCGAGAGTTCTGGTCGCGATTCTTCCAAAGTCAGCTATACTCGACACTGCGTGGTCTAAAGGTCGATCGAAGGACAGAAGCTCGAGATGCAGTGATGGATCAGTATCTCGATCATCCAGAATTGACCGGAGCCAGACCAACGCCCAGCGAGCTCCACATCCCGAAATTCATTGATCTCGAAGGCAACGAGGAGAACCACAGTCAGAGGAAAGGCAACCGTCCAGACGCTGAAAATCGTCAGAGCTCTCTTGAGAAAGGGCCTATAATACGGCGTCTCAACGCGATCAGTGAAAGACTCATGGCCGCAGTCAAACCATCGGATGTGGAAGCTTCAGCGCCGATCGGGATGGATGAGTCAGAGTACGAACAGCTACGTCTTCGCGATTTGGCAACAAGAGATGAGCAGCAGCGAATAGCCTTGAATATACGAGACCAGTCCCATTTGTTTTCGGAAACCAGAGGGACAACGGAAGATGCTGAGGTCGCACGCATCCGAGGACTCAATCCTTCCAAGGCGATTCAGAAGGTAACGCACCGGCTCGATGATGCTTACTCCAAACCCAGCAACGCTCCCGTCATCGAGATCGAAGATGACGAGGACGAATATATGGACGAGGACGAACTTATGCAGTCGCAGGCTGAATCTGGTTCGTCCTTGGCAAACAAGCACATCTTCGAACTCATCAAAGCTCACCGCGACCAATCTACCGAAGCCGAGAATTCAAGCAATAACCCCAAAAGTTATGGCGGTCTCTCGGAGCAGGTTTACGAGCGCCTCATCCTCACCCATGCCACGACACTCGAGTTTTTGCGCCAATTCTGGTCGGCCTTCCTTTCCGGTGACCCGTCACGAGCTGCTGAGATTGCTTCTCTTAGTGAATCGCTCAACCGTGCACTAGACCGGATCAATACAATTGCGGCAGACGCACAAACCGAACGAGCAGAGAAGATCAAGACTTATGAGGGACAGGCAGCACAGATCTTCAAGCAGACGGGCAAGCGTAGGAAAGTGGACCGTGCCGCGGTTGGAGGAGGAGAGGACGTGGTCAGGCAGCTCTTGGGCCCTTGCGTCAAGTCTTTGAAAATTGCTGTCGACAAGTACAAGATTACCTACGAAGAACAGATGAAGGAGCTCCAGTCTCAGCAAGCAGGAGAATGAAGTAGCATGTTTTGCTGCTCGGTGGACTGTCACGAGGAACAAATTGAACCTGCTGGGTGACTCACACTTTGGCCCAAGTCTACACAAGGAGCCGGCATCAATCCTTGGTTGGAGCACGTACTTGCGGTGTTACGTTCTGATCTGCTTCAACCTTGTTGACTGCACGTTCGTGGAGTCAGATCCTCAGCCACAACACCCATTCGACAGAACTCCCTCCTGCAGTGACTCGTCTCTTGTCTACAGCATATCTTGGTCACAACCACGTGTACTTCTCGGTCACAGATGTGGTCAACAAGTAACAAAGGTAGCGCCATGGCAGGCGTCAACCTCATGTTTGTGGCTCAGTATTTCCAAGGCCTAGCTGAAAGTTTTAAGCTCGAATCTTATCGTTATTCGATGCCTTCTCAGTTGTTTCGAGTCCAACATGACGTACTGCAATAGTTGACCGCTTCCATGTCACCATCGACCCTATTGTTCTTGGGGTTGCTGGCTTCGCCCAGAAGTACACCCTTTGCCTGCCTGGCTGAGGCAGCAGTAACGTTCAGTCACCCTTCCAGATGAGCTGCTCGAGGCGCTGCTCAGTGACCGAACGGCCATTCGTACTCACGAATGGCATGCAATCCAAACATACTAGACCAATACGTATTTGTCCATACCTGCGTCAACCTTGCTGGTCGTTGTATCCTTTACATTCAGCCTCCTCGGACGAATAAACTTCCCCACATCACGTGCTTCCATCGGTTCCTACCCCGGACACCGACTCTCCTCACGAGACTTTCGAGATCCGCTTGCGCCCTCTCGGCAGATACCTCGGCCTATCAATGCTGATGTACTTCCCCGTCCTGGCCATTGATAGTGGCAATACTCGTGCTAGTCTGAAGGGGCAGGAAGGAGTAGATATGGATCGTCCGAAAGATATTTGTACTCGTGTGTCTCGCCTTGGCTATTCCCAAGGCCTCAAGCTTCGTTCTCTTTCAACACCGCCGTCCGAACTTAACCATCTTCCAGCGTAGGTCTGACAGCTCCACAACACTCACCCCTTCCCCTAGTTTCGCACTCAAACTAAGATACCGGTCCACCGCAAACTCCACCCACCACACCCCCTAGTACCTACTACTACGTACCTACTACTATACTACTACTACTACTACTACTACTGCTGCTGCTGCTGCTGTACCAACCAAAATCATGGTGCCCCGTCCCACCTTCGACCCAACCCCCTACGTACACCCCCTGATCTCCGAACGGGCCATCGACGCCCCCCGCCCACTGCGCGTCATCTACATCGGCGCGGGGATCTCGGGGATCGTAGCCGCAATCGTGTTCCCTCAGTACGTGCCCAACATCTCGCTCGCCATCTACGACAAGAACGCCGACCTGGGCGGCACGTGGCTCGAGAACCGGTACCCGGGCGTAGCGTGCGACATCCCCGCGCACACGTACCAGCTCAGCTTCGAGAGCGACGTCGACTGGAGCTCGTTCTACGCCAGCGGCGACGAGATCCTGCGGTATTGGCAGCGCGTCGCGCGCAAGTATGACGTGAGGCGGTACATGCGGTTCAGCTGTCGGTGTGTGGGGGCGAGGTGGGACGAGGAGGCGCGGCAGTGGACTGCGAGGTTTGAGCGCGTGGACGGCAAGGGGAATGTGGTCGAGAGCTTTGAGGATGTGGGCGACGTGCTGATGACGGGGACGGGCGCGTTGAATCAGTGGCGCTGGCCCGAGATCCCGGGGTTGAAGGAGTTCAAGGGCAAGTTGATGCATAGTGCTGATTATGATGATTCGTATGACGTTACAGTGAGTGCTCTCATTGTCCCCTCCCCCAAGACACAGGAATGAGAGAGAGAGAGAGAGAGCGCTTCGTGCATAAGCTAATGGGGATCGTCTCGCTAGGGCAAATCGATCGCAGTCATTGGCGCCGGCAGCAGCGGGATCCAGATCGTGCCGACGCTGCAGAAGAAAGTCTCGCACATGGACCACTACGTGCGTGGACGGACGTGGATCGCGGCCACGTTCGGCCACGAAGTGGTCGAGGCGCGCAACAACGGCCAGGACGGCAACTTCACCTACACGGCGGCGGAGAAGGAGGCGTGGCGCAACGACCCGGCGTCGTACATCAAGTACCGCAAGACGCTGGAGGTGGGCATGCAGAGCGGCTTCTCCGTGACGCACCGCGACACGCCCGAGCACACGCAGGCGCGCGGCGTCTTCGACAAGGCCATGCGCGACCGGCTGAAGACGAAGCCCGAGGTCGTCGAGCACATGCTGCCGGACTTCCCGCCGCTGTGCCGCCGCCTGACGCCCGGCCCAGGCTACCTCGAGGCGCTGTGCGCGGCCAACGTGGCCGTCATCCCGCAGCCCATCGCGCACATCGACGCGGCCGGCATCGCGACCGCCGACGGCCAGCACCGCCCCGTCGACGCCATCATCTGCGCCACGGGCTTCGACACGTCCTTCCAAGGCCGGTTCCCCGTGCTGGGCCGCGCGGGCCAGAACCTGCAGACCCGCTACGCCACGCGGCCCGAGACGTACCTCAGCGTCTGCACGGACGGGTTCCCGAACTACTTCCAATCGCTGGGGCCCAACGCGGGGCTGGGCCACGGCAACCTGCTGATGCTGATCGAGTCGATCCACGGCTACGTGGGGCAGGTGCTGCGCAAGCTGGCGACGGAGAACGTGCGCACCGTCGAGCCTAAAGCACAAGTCGTCCAGCACTTCACCGACTACTGCGACGCCTTCTTCAAGCGCACCGTCTTCTCCGCCGAGTGCGGCTCGTGGTACAAGACGTCGCCGCCGGGCACGGACCCGGCGCTGCGCGGCCGCGGCCGCGTCACCGCGCTGTGGCCCGGCAGCTCGATCCACGCGGTCAAGGCGCTGGCGCGCGTGCGCTGGGAGGACTTTGAGATGACCACGGTCGACGACAACGCGTTCGGCTGGTTCGGCGACGGCTTCGGCGTCGCCGAGCGTGAGCAGGACGCCGAGGGCTTGAGCTGGTATCTGAACGGGACGAGGTTTCTGCATGAGGACCTGCCGGATCCGCAACGCGTCGATGGCGAGAACGTGCGCGCCGACGGGTTGAAGAAGGGCGAGATCGAGGCTGAACTGAAGACGCCCGAAGGGGTTTCGGAGCTAGCAAGGTAAAAAAAAAAGGTACGTGATGGGCTAGATAAGCATTGTTGTGGATTAGATGGAACGGCCCTGGGGGGAGTCTTCTTCTTTAGAATTTCTGATGTACAGTTGCAACGTTGGTGCTGATCACATTGATCCATCTGCTTTGGTTTCATCTAGTAGCACAGGAAGCTGACTAATCACTCAATGTCCTGCAAACACCCACCTAGAACGCCTGTCCTGAACCTGTGCATGCGCCTTCGTGGCGCGTGTGATTTTCAGTCCACATGGCCGCGGCGTCGATGTTGGTATACGCGGTCTCCCTAGACGTCAGCGGTAGCAACATCACCCTCAGCGCTCATCGGCCCCGCACCCAAAGTGTTTCCATTGGCAAACCCAAACCCCGTGCCCATCATACCGTCTCTCATCGTCTCAGCAAGCATCTTCATGCTCTCCTGGGCGTTGGAGCCACCGCCCATGGACATCTGCTTGAGCTGGGCTTCGACGTCTCTCACTCGTTTCCTGAAGCGTAGCTGGTCCAGGAAGAGCTGTTGGCGACCTTTTTCGAGGTCTCTTCTCTCGGCTTGTACTATTTCCTCCATCTCGGCGAACTGAGCGAGCTTCAGCTCGTACTTCTTGAGGGTCAAGTTGGTAGCTGCAGACACCAGGCGTGTTGCTTCTCGCTCTTCGTGGGTGGCAAGTGCAGCCGACCGAGCTGCGGAGACTGCTAGTGCGGTGGTGGAGAGGTCGGTCAGCACGTGTGGCTTGTCTTGGGAAGAGGCATGCGCGGGCTTGGAGGTGGTATCGACGTCCATCGAATCCTCTGCCTTGACGTCTCCTGCTTTCTGGCCTTCTTGTGCCGCGGCCTTGGATGCGTCTGCGGATTGGCCGCTTACGCCTTTCTCCAACTCTCTTCGGAGGTCCTTCTGCATTTGCTCGATGGACCGCTGTGACGCTGCTGCGACGACTGCGGGATCGTGCATTTGGGCGAGAAAACTGACGACCGACATGACCGGGTTCTCGAGCTGGCTGATGGGTTCGCGTCCGCCGAGGGCTCGGTACTCGACTGCGGCCGGGCCATCTTCCATGTATTGATCTTGAATGTCTAGCTGGAGGAACTTCATGACACACTCTTCTCTCGTCCGGGTGGCGACGTGACTGGCGACTTCGTCCCAGTTGGTATCGAAGTTCTCCAGAGCCTCGAGCAGCAGGAGTGTCTCGGTGTCGGTCCAAGGGGCGTCTTTGTCGGGTATGTTGGTGTGTGCTGGCTCTTCCAACCTGGTGAAATCGGAGGATCTGTGGGTGCTCGGCATGCGGGACTGGTAGTAGCAGTTGGGACACAGGTCGTATTTGACATCGTTGGCGGAGGGGTTTTGGTTGCCAGTCGGGGGGTCGCTTTTCGCGTAGTGGAACCTTGAGCGTGTGCAATCAATGCCGCAGGAGTAGCAGTTGATGGTCTTCTTTTCTTGTTTGGTGGCATCTTGGATGGCCTTGGCCGCATCATCTGCTGCTGTGCCGTTTGCCTCGCCGTCGGCTTTCTTGCTTGCATCGTCGGATGACTTGATCTCTTTCCCCTTGTCGTCGTAGATGTTGCGGCGGACTTCGATGTTGAGGTCAGCTTTGCTTGCTGGAGTGGCAGATTTGGCCCGTTCAGTGGCAGCGTGGGGCTTCCCTGGGGTGGTGGCTGTGTTGGGGCCGGGCTGGAAGGGCTGGAGGCCTCGAGGGGTGTCTACTATGGTTCGGAAGTGGCCCGTGAATGGCGGCCCGATGTTCGACGGTCTTGTCTGAGGATCGACCTGAGCTGAGTTAGTGGGTGGGGGATTTGTTGGCCGACAGAAGCCTTACCTGATAGTTGATCAGCCCCCACTGCTCGAGGAAAGCGTGGACTCTCATGATGGCGCAGACATCGCCAGCCAGATTCCTCCGACACGCAGTCACGGTCAAGTACTCGACGGGGTTCAGACGATAGGTATTGAGCATGAAGTCACGGTAGTCCTTGTACACGGCGGGCGTCTTGCTTCGATTGCGGTTGTTGAAGAATTCGGGCAGCGACTTGACCTCGATGGGGTGTAGCTGGTGCATGTCGAACCAGGTGCTGTAGCTGGGCAGGATGATCTGGTGCGTCTGCTGGATCAGATGCGATCGGGCGGCAGCTTCGATCGAGGCTTTGGAATGTGGTTGGCCATCTGCGTCGGTGCCGTTGGCGGGCGCCGGGGTCTGTCTTTCCAAGGCCTTGTCGGGGCTGCCATCTTCCACCTTGGCCTCGTCGTCTAGTCCACCCATCTCGGCATCTTCGGGGTCGGCATCGTCGTCGGCTGGGGCTGATGCTGGCTCTGGTTCCGCGTCGCGGTTGGCGCCTATCGCGTTCGACTGGTCAGGGAGGGTCACGCCAGAGTTGTTGGCCATGCCAGACTGCACGTCGCTTTCTACCTGAACGGGGTCCGTGTTCTCGACGGCGTCGTCGAGGAGATCCATCGATTGTGCTTGGCCTGCGGGCTTGTCGTCTCCTAGGGCCTCCCTCTTGACCGTCTCATGCTGCTCACTGTCCATCGCGCTGATGAGTAGCCAGAAAGTGGTTCAGCTCAACGCATTAGGGGGGCAAGTAATGCGAGTCGCGCAATGCCGGCTTTGAGTCGTTGTCGCAAAGCGCCTTTTTCGTGATGGGCGTCGCGACTGGAATCAAAAGCGCAACTCGGGTCGCGTCCGCTACCACTCCAGGCGGAATTGGTTGACGCGTGCAAACAGAGCAAACAGAGCAAACAGAGCAAACCCGTGACCCAAAGCCACTAGTGCTAGCATGGGAGCAGGAGCAGCTCGATCTGGCAGGAAATGCAAGGCAATGAGATGTGCTCCATTCTTCCAAGCAAAATCTGGCATAAAAGGTGAAGAATAGAGGGCCTTCACCGTCTTCTTGTCAACACTGCAACTATAGGCAATTCTACATCATGAAATCGCAAAACAACATCCAGGATTCGGCCTCCCAAGCAAGGCATCACACTGGCTCATTCTCCACGGGGCTCAAACATTTCCCAGCCCAGGCCTTGTCTACTAGACCAATCTTCTCTTGGTTCAATCGCCTCCACCAACGCTTTTATCAGGTCGTATGTGACCTTCTCGTTGACCGCACTATCGTGCTTGTACTCAGCGTGCTCCGACACGTACTGTCGAATCCACTTCGCGTTGGTCCAGAGTGTACCGTCCGCTCGCCGCGCGATAAGTTCCAAGTAACGCTCAATCTGACAGCGCGTAGTTACAGAGAGGTTGAGAGACGACAAATAGTGCTGCACCAGAGGTATGAGGCCAGGAAATTGATCGGTCGATGTCGATGAGCCAGCCGGTGGCCCATTGATGACCTCGGAAACAGTGTGCAGCGAGTATTCCTCCTCCACAGGCCGAGGGCTAGGAGGTCGGCTACCAGACCTGCTGGCCCCCGTAGTGTGCCTCGTTCCGTTCACCTTGGCACTTTGCTCTACATCTGCTGGCTGCGATGGCATCTCGCTGTTGCTCGCCTGCGGCCGCAAAAAAGGCGAGGCCGACGGTGTTGTCCTTTGCGGGAACGGGTCTTTCCTGAACCAGAATTTGTCGTCCAGCAAAGCGTTCCGTTTGTGCGCCGTCTCCATGTTTTCCGTCGTGCGCGCAATGGGTATGTACAGATTCAGGTCGAAGGAAAGGATCACTCTCGACAGCAAGACGATGAATATGCTGAAAGCTGCATTCTCGAAGTCCGTCATCTGAATCTCCATGCTACGGAACTCAACTCGCCATCCGATGCTTGGATTGTCAGGTGGTGGTGGCTTGAAACGCATGTGCTGCCAGTTGGTGGACTGCAGGTTCTCGAAATGGTTCGAGCCGTTGACGTCCAGCTCTTTGAGATCTTCCGAGAAGATGACCAACGGATCCCTGATAAACAAGTGCGCGAAATGCGTGGCAAGAAGATCGTCCATGCCGCCATCGATCAACCGCTGCTTAAGCTTCTCATCGACGACCAGGTCGGGATCGAGGTATTCGGGCCTCAGTCGGGCATCTTGTGCAATATAGGTACTGTTCGACGCGTACCGGGATTTAGGTATACGCCACCGGTCGTGCTGGAGTGGAGCTTCTCCCATTTCTTCTCGTGTTCGGTCGTCCACTGCACGGCTGATCTGATTCCATCTTACATCGGTGTCGACCAGGAAACCTTTGTATATCGGTGTTGCTGCTGTCAGCGCCAGCAAGATTGGACCCAGCGGTGACAGCTGATCGTAGAGCCGGCGACCTTCGTTAATGTTCTTCGCTTGGAAGGTGATCTGCAGACAGCAGCTGCCCATGCCGAAGGCCATAGCATCCATGTACACACAGTTCTCCTTGGCAGCCCCATTTCTCACGTCGTCATCTTCAGGCCAGTTGTGCATGTCGTAGTCTACAGTCGGGTCGTGGAAGGGCCAAGGTGTTTTTTCGTCTTTGAAGACAGGCACGTTGAGCTCTACTTTCCTTCCCCTCCGTCCTCGTATATTGGCTGCCAGGGTAGGGAACCTGATGTGTGGGTTGGCGATCTCATCAGGCACAAATTGAGATCGCAGAGCCGGTCCGGAAGGCGGGTAGTACGGTGTGATGAAATCGTCCTTCGTGCCGAGCCGTGGAAAGGTGGTCAGTGTCACTGGGTAGTGGTCCTTGCCCATATGCTCCTTCGCAATCACTCGTCGCCGCTTCATGTCCCCCTCGACCTCAAGAAGGTCCTTGAAATCAATACTCCACGGCTTTCCAGGGGTTGACTCGAGCATGAATCGACCAAACTCCGGGTGGAACGTCGGCAGCGTGCAGTTGTTCTTAGCCTCTTCGCCCCCCTGTAGTTCTGGCACCATGGAGCCATGCTTCGCGAGTTCTTGGTTTTCCGCGAGTGCTTGTAGTACTTCAGCCTGACTCAAGGAAAGTCTCACCTTTTGCTGCGACTCGTCAACAGCGATTACGAGGTATTCGACCTCGTCACCCCACAGAAGAACGGCGCGCTCCTTGTCCTTGTTGTTACGCCATATGGTCAGCAATTGCTCTATGCCCCAATCTCTGACCTGAGCTGCGGCTCCTTTGGCTTGGTCCCATTGCAAGGGAGTACCCAGCTGTAGGAGACCCATAGCGTGGATTCACTGCAGGCTATCCTGTCGGAATAATTCGAGTTCTCGAATGTGCAACAGCTGCCTCAGGTCTCCGACCTGGAGTAACGAGCGGTTGGTGAGAGGTCGCCTCTGACAGCTATCATTGATAGTTCTTGGTGGCCGAGGAAGACGCTGTTGGCATGCGGATGATCAGTAATGTATGAAAGTCGCGATGGCGTTATGGCCGGCCAATCAACGTTTGTGGGTCACGTCGAGAAGGGTTCCGAGAAACAGAGAACTCGGAGCACGACGCTCGAAACCGAGACGAACGGAGACAGGTCATCTTGGAGACTAAGTTACAACCCACAAGATAGATCTGACTTCATGAGTAGCCGGTAACGTCAAAATTTCTTCACTGACGGGATTTCTAATCATCCAACTCTGGATATTCTCCCTATTGGCTAGGACCTCCTTTGAGACAGCACTGCTGCATAACACCGTAACTACCCGGTCCGTATCTGGCAGGTGTAATTCCTGCTTATCAACTTTGGCTCTTCCAACGACATATTGGCTACAAAGAACGACGAGCAGGTATGGAACACTGAGCACGGTCAAGCATGCGAATGACGAGCTATTGTGCACAATGCTGAGGGCGAGGTTGTGCGACAGTCACATGAGCTATTCGAGGTAAGGATGGTTAGATCTTGCCCATAGACGTTTTGCCAAGGTCAGGAGTCGTCTATTTTTGGTTGACTCAACGCATCGGCCTCACGTGGTCTTTGCATATATGATTCTGTACTTGGATGAATATCTGCCTCTCTGCCACTGGCTTGAATAAGCTAGAGCCTCATATAGTGCTGCCCAACTCGGCCCAGTCGAATCCATCTGGGCTCGATAGGTGATGGCCGCCCGCTGGGGGGGCCCCTGAAACTCCTCGACGCCATTCACATGCATGTGCTGGTGGTGCGTATGTACAGCTAGACCTCATAACCCGTAGTGGTGGATGGCATCTGCCTTGACTCAGTTGCTTCTCACCCCGCCTCTTGCTGCTCTGATCTCGTCCATTTTGGCCACCCGTTTCTTGAACTCGTCATACTGGCACTTCTCGTAGCTGTGTCTCTCGTCCTGTCGTCGCTTCAGTAACCTGGCCCCATGCGCATACATTCGAGGCTCAACCTACCACACACTTCCAAGGCAGGTAGAATTCTTTGTACCGACAGTTGTTCAGCGGGATGAGCAAGTGGGCGCAGCTGTCGCGGTAAGCTAGCGGCAGTTTGGCATCTGACATTGCCTGCCGAGAGGCCGGGGCAGAGGCCGGGGCAGCTGCACGGCGTCAGTGACAACGAGGTTCAAAGCTTGAAGAGCCTACCAGGGTGGCCATGACCATCCAGCCCTACGGTCTCCTTGATCGTCTCGGCCAAAGTCATCGTAAGGGGTGAGGAAGAATGAGTCGCGTGGGAGTTGCAAGAGGGGACTGCAATCAATGGCCCTCTCGTCGTCTGCCTTCACTCGAGCTCAGTCGCAGTCGCAGTCAAGCTAAGCCGGATCTGGGGGCCTCACTGTGACGTTGTCAAACACGACAAACATAACAAACGTCGTCAAACACGACAAACACAGCAAATCCCACCGACGCGTCTACTGCAATCGCGCGTTGAGTGAGACTCACCAAAGTGACACGACACATCACTCTCGTGGCAGCCCAGGTTGGTGGAGTGCACCAGCAATAGCAGCGAAGCGATTGCGATATGCAGTGACACTCCAAAGGAGCATTTAGCCCCTCGCGATACTTCGAATTACTGCATGGCTGTCTTCACCACATAGTCCCACCCACATAGCTCAGCGTTCGTCATCATGGCCGACCCTACAGGAGACATCTACTCCGCTACCTATAGCAATGCAAGTTGGGCCCTCGCACTGCGCAAGAACGTTGCTGACAGGCGGTACAGGTGCCCGTGTACGAGCTCAAGCTTCCTGGTAACGACCATGTTATGCGCCGTCGGTCCGATGACTGGATCAATGCCACTCACATCCTTAAGATAGCTGGCTTCGACAAGCCCGCAAGGACGAGGATACTGGAGCGAGAGGTGCAGAAGGGCGTACATGAGAAGATCCAGGGAGGCTACGGCAAGTACCAGGGCACCTGGATTCCTCTGCCCGAAGGCAAGAACCTGGCTGAAAAGAATGGCGTGATTGAGAGAATCACGAAGATCTTTGATTATGTGCCCGGAGACCGAAGTCCTCCTCCTGCGCCAAAGCACACCACTGCTGCTACTGGTCGCGCCAAGGCGGCCAAAGCTGCTGCTGCACCACCACAGCCACGACACATTCCGAAGCCTCCGCCGCCTGTCTATGCAGAAGCGAGTGAGGTCTATCCTGATCCCACCCACTCTCAGCAGTATTATGAAGAGAGCCACGGCCGTGCTACACCCGACACACAGTCCTTCATCGCTGAAGATGATTTTATCCCCATGTCTCAGAACTCCACTGTGTCGAGGAAGAGGAAGCATGATGGCGAACTCGCAATCAACCAAGCCGCCGAGCTGGAACACTATGCTTATGGCGACGAACTGCTAGACTATTTCATCACGGCTGGTGATGATCCCGACAGAGCTTTTGTCGACCCCCCAATGCCGCCTGACAATTTCGATGTTAACAGACCCATCGATAAGCAAGGCCATACCGCTTTACATTGGGCCTGTGCTATGGGCGACGTCCAGGTGGCGAGAGATCTTCTAGCACGAGGTGCCAATCCGAACATCGGCGCGGGGAGCTCCGAGGAGACTCCTCTCATGCGTGCAGTGCTCTTTACAAACAATTATGACAGACAGACCTTTCCGAAAGTGGTGGCGGCACTTGCTGGTAGCATCGTAGAGAGAGATCGCTACGGTGCCACGGTTTTCCACCACATTGCACAAACGCTAGGCTCCAAGAGCAAATGGAACTGTGCACGCTACTATTGTGAGGTCCTCATCAACAAGATGCAGGAAATGGGTGTCAATTATGTTCAAACACTACTTCGATCTGCCGACAGCGCTGGCGACACTGCAGTACTCATATCGGTACGCCACGGCTGCATGAAAGTGGCGAGCTTTCTGCTGAACCACTGCCCTGAAGCAGGCGATCAACCGAATCACAATGGCGACACAGCCAACGACTACCTTCGTGCTTTGAAGGAGAAAAGAGAGTCCTTAGAACAGCCCCCATCCTCGCCCCCCACATATGGCAGTTTCACCGGCAGCCGACGCAGTCGCAAAGTCATGCCACCCAGAAAAAATGCTTCGCAGGCCGCTAGCAGTGTGCTCTCCAAGGTCGAGTCTGCAGCTCAAGAGGCTAGCAGCAAGCTCGCGACCTTGTACGAATCCGAAATCAAGGAGAAGGACGCTGCCATCGCCGAAGCGAAGCAAGCCCTATCCGACTTTGAAGCACAACGCCATCAAATCCGACAAGAGAGCTTCCACCTCACAGCCCAAGTCGAGGCCGACGACAACGCACAACAGCTCGAAAGCGAGTACGAAGCTCTGCTCTCTGAGACACAGTCTCTCCTGGAGCAGAAAGACCACGCCGTTCTTCAGAACGATGTTCGACAGAGAGACCAGTTGACAAACCCGCAGGCATTCCGATCCGCGAATCCCCGCGGTCTAACACAAGACGAAATGGCCGCTGCCCTGCCGTGGGCAATCGAGCTCAATAATCAGCAGGGGATCCGCCGACAGTTGATCAAGGACATCGCTGACCTGACCGCTAGTGCCGGTACAGGAGAGCGGATCGGCAAGCACCGCAAGCTTGTTGCGATTGCTACGGGGCTGAGAGAGGATGACCTCGATCAGATGTCGACCGAGCTGTTGGAGAGCTTGCAGGCGACGTATTCGCCGGACAATCCGCAGACACCGCAGATGGTGGCCCAGATGCAGGTGGTCTAAGTACCGCTTTGGCAGGCACCTGCGAAGTAGAGGCTGGGTGGCCGTCTAGCTGCACTGCTTGTGCACGACTTACTTGAGGCCCGAAACGGCAGGATGGAAAATGGAGAAACTTGCCGTGCAAGGTGGTGGAAACTGAATGCGCAGTGGAAAAGAACTGATACCAAGATACCCCAAAACGATAATTGTCGATGAACCGCAACGAATCAATCTATTTGTTCGTCTACCTTGTTTGCTACGAGCTCACGACCACAGCGTCGTAATCTTCTTCCCGCCGTTATTCAGCTTCGCCCTTAGGATCGCGCCCGGCCACTCCCTCAGCCCGAGTGTTCCACCAACGTTGTTGTTCCATCCTCCTTGATAAGGCAGTTGGTTTATTATCATGTAGGCGTATCCGTCTGCACCGATCACCATTCCATCGGGCCAGATGATCCTGGGGTCGCGCACGAAACCGTGTGCTTGCAGATCGCTCGGGTCGTAGTAGTAGATGGCGTTGTGCGTTGGCATGCACATGTAGATCAGGCCGTTGTTGTCGCCCTCGAACCCGTTTGCTTCGCCGCCGCGCATGCCGAGATCGGTGACGTTGTTCGAGGCTTGTTGCTCGGCGAGCGGTGTGTCGTCGTCTGTCACGAGAAGGGAGGTTGTGGGTACCCGGTAGAGGTGGCGGCTGTTGATGGGGCTGTAGTAGATGTAGTTCCCGTCCGGGCTGATCTGGATGCCATCTAAACCTTCGGGTTGATGGCTGAGGGGCTGGCCGGGCACGCGGTAGTAGAAGGGGTGGCCTTGGTAGGATGGGACGTCGTTGTACACGCGGAGAGTCGTTGGGTGCTCGGTGAGTCGCCGCCAGGAGCTGCCGTCTGTGAGGTTGAGCATGATAAAGCCGGTGCGGCCTTCGCTGGAGGAGTCGACTATGTATGCTACTTCTCGCCCTGGACGCAGGTCGAACCGGATATCGTTCATGTAGCTGTCAGGGAAGTGTACTGAGGGGGGAAAGGCGTATGTTTGGTAGATTGTGTCGTTATCCAGAGAGACACCGATTATCTTGGGGCCGCCTGGTTGGGCGTACGCCATTGTCTGAGTCATACGACCGGAAGGAGTCATGGTGTTGATTGTTGGACGGCCTGTGTCTACAATCCACAGCGTCTCTGGTCGGGTTGAGGTGTTTGGTGTAATATAGAGGGCCTGTGCAGAGATAAGACCGGAGCTGTTGGCAGATCCGAACGGAATAGTGTTAAAGGTTGTGTTGAGCTGGTCTACTGGCAGGTTCGTGGAGGCGTCAGGATAGGGTGTTTCTGCTGTCATGTTGACCACCTCGCCCACGGTATAGTCTTGTTGACCACGAGTGTAAGTCACGAACAGCCGACCCATACTAGACACTGAAATACCGATTGGCCAATACTTGTAGAAGTAGTGGACTTCCTCAATCGGTGGGCCATATGTGCCATTGTCCACGCGCAGTATGGTGTCGTACCTAGAGGTGTTCGCCACGAGACCTTCGGTAGCAATGGTGTTCCCCTGCTGTAGGCTCGCATAGCTCGAGTCTTGGGCTTGGGCTAGAGCTGCTAGGAGCAGAAAAGCAGTAGCTAGAAACATCTTGCAAGAGAAACAAGAGAAGCTTACAGGCAAAGGGTAGGAGACAAGGACGAGCTCGACGGGCTGCGATTACTTTAAGTAGCACTTACCTTTTGCCGGAGGGTGATATCACCCACACATGGCGTGTCGCTGCCCTCGTAAGCAGTTCCATAACCTTCAACCACGGACGGGCGAAGGTGCAGTAGAATGTAAAGATCATGACGATACACGGCAGATGAGGTCAACGAGATGGTGATCCGAGATCCACTTGCAGGGGGGCTAACGGAATTGAGTCGGCCAAGCTCCGGGGGGAAAGGATAAATCAATGCTTATCACCTCATCTCACAAAATGTCCGTAAATGCACATTGTTGGTACTGTGCTGATAGGTGTGGCTAGTGGTATGGAGGCGGTAAGGTCGGTGGGTCGTGGAAGGTCGGTATATGTAATGATCAAAGTCGTAATTGCCCTACAACGCGGTACGAGTGCCTACCTAGCACGGAACTGGGAATAGTACAGAGAGAAGGAGACGACGAGATCAAGATCTCTATAAGCCCCGACTTTCGCGTCTGCGAGTGACCGGTGCCAATTAAGAAGAGGAGGTGTTTCCCTGCACGTGAGCAAGGTTGCGCTGTTATAGCAGACTTGCGTTTGTTGCTCGCTCCGGGCAATGAAGTCGACCGAAGCACATTTTAATTAAGTGCCCCCTAATGTCTTTGAAACAAGGCGACCACACACATCTACGACGTTTATCCTCCAACGACAACGATGGTTCCATCCATAGCGAACGCGCCGGTGTACGGAGTTGCTACTGCGGACTTGGCAGCCCAAGACAAGTGATTTCTGCATTGCAACCGCCCTCACCTTCCGCGAACCTCCATCTCACCTGCACCGGGTGAGCAGGTGTTCGTACATCACAGGATTCCTAGCCTGGTGCGCCGTGTCTCCTCTGATGTGGCGCCAACCCCAACACCGTTGTTATCACGCGTGTCTTCTGTGATTCTTTCCAATCAGTAAATCCTTGATTCAGATCACGAGCAGCGCTTCTCAGGCGGACCACTTAGAACGGTATTATGGCCATCAGATCCGCCCTTATGTTCTTGTGTCCTCGGTTTCTCAGCGTTGATTCTGTCATGTCCTTGCTTCTCATTGATCGAGTGATCAACTGCTTCTTCTCCAGCAACGAGTTCGATCTTTTCGTCAGCATGGGCCAGAAACGCCTAAACCTACGTGTGCGCACAAGCATTGACCTGATGTACGCAGACTATCTCAAACATTCATAGTCCGCCCTCAACTCCTTGAATGATGAGGAATGGTGGTGCAGCATGCCCCAGATGTTCACAGCAAGACTTGCTCTGTCATCCCCAACAAATTCACCAGGTTGATCGGGAGCTGTCCCTGTTCAATTGAGGCCAAACCTTGACTAGCAACCTCCATTGGAATACAGCCATGATCGATGACGTTTTGAACCAGTTTATCGGCGTCGAATAGGTTACCAACAGCTTGATTGCTTGCACCAGAGATCACCAGATCGAGAGACGGCACCCAATACATCCAAGTGTGCCAAAAGCCAGTGTGACCCCAGGCATGTTGGCCAGCGAAAGAGTAGTTAAGGATCCCACATCCATAAGTTCCTGATGGTTCCAAGATATACATGAGCTGCATAGTTGCTTCATCCAGCAGTCGACCTTTGTATAGTGCTCGTCCGAAATGGTTCAAGTCCTTGGAATTGGTCACCAAACCACCAGCTGCGTATAAGTCGAAGCTTGGATTGAAATGTGTCACATTGATGGTATCGTAATACTGTCCTGCACGCTGTAAGGAGCCTTTGGGCTGGGGTTCTAGGAGCTCCCACCATGTAGATGGCATATCCAGCTCGTCGAGGCCAGTCAAATCACGGACTGCAGCTGCGAGGTCAGTCCATGTTATGTTCTCCAATATCAGGCCAAGGAAAGTATAACCCGTGTCAGTATAATGGAAAACTTCCCCAGGGTATCCGACGGACGTCGAATTGGCTGTGGACCATTCGATTACGGTTCGTTGAGTCCACATGTGTTGTGGCATAGCCATGACCTCTTGCACCCATTGCGGATCAGTGGCGAAATCACCCAGTCCACTTGGGTGATGCAAGAGCTGCCAAGTCGTGATTCGACCAGCATTGACAACTCCTTGTGATTGCTCGAGCAGATCAACAGCCCAGCCGGGAAGATATTGTACAGCAGGAGCGTACAGGTCGAGCTGCGCTCGCTCCGCGAGCTTTAAGATTGCCACAGCTGTAAAAGTCTTTGTGATACTTGCAAGGCGCCATGGGGTGTCATCGAACAGAGCTGGTTCGCCGACGAATTCGCTGGCTTGTGATTGAACACTTGTTGTGCAATCGAGCCCGCAGTGCGGCGAGGACAGTGTTAACTGTATACCAGGCCAGGCGGTAGAATTGGCCAACGTCACCTCCAGCATCGATGTCACCCATTGTGGGCAGGCTTGAGAGTTATTGCCATGGATGAAGAATGAGATGGCGAGGAGAATATGTATATGAATCAGGAGCAACATGGTTCGGAGTACTGACAGGGGATCGTAATCTACAGATTGTGACGATGTCTACTGGAGATCGCAAGATACGTTTAGACATCGGGATCAAGTCTTGGAGATTGTTGGTCTCTGGGGTCTTGCAGGTACTATATGCGATTGGGATCCTAGCACGCTGATGTCCATGGTGACAAGTACTAGATGTGGTGAAGTGCAAATTTCCGAGGCACTTATGCACCTTTTCTCCCCGTGGACTGCTCTTTTAAATCGTGGCGAAGACTCGATTCCTTCCACCAACGCATGAAAGGCATGCGACAGGGCATACTCTCATTGACTTTGTATGGCTGTGCTTCCACGCATATGCTCCGGGCGTATACTTGGTTCATCTAGTATGGTATATGGGGCAGGTTGAGCAATGCGAGCGGAGCTTTAGCAAAGTAGCGAACACATCGACATTGGACCGGGACCCATTGTGATTCATGCTGTATCAAGCTTTTACAACAACCCTTGCAGTGTGGGATCAGTTGCAAGCATAACCGGGAGCGTTGGTGACCATAAGCTGCTATCAACGGCACGACCGTGGTACAGAAACTCGAAGAGTCCCTCCCAGAGGGCACATAGGAGGGAGCGCGGAAAGATTGTTGTATCAGCTCGTTCACTTCGCTACATTGTACGATAGGTGGTACGGCGCTGCGCATAAGACTGTCTGCAGCCCGCCCTAGTGCTGCTTGCTTGTCAAGGCCTGCCAGCAGCTAGCTACGGTGAACAGGGCGGCAAGATGCGCTCATCTTAATAAGTCGTACGTGGTGGTGTTCGATGCGTTCACAAGACGATCTCAGCTGATATCTAACATGATTTGTCTGTCCGACCAGCTTCAGTAACCGTTCGCCTCAACTCAAATGCACTGAGCATGCAACGCCTCCTATCATGGACTAGCATCGCACGCTCGCTGCGTCAAAGCAGCCCCAGCAGTAACCCAATTTCCCACTTCCGCCCCCATCAATCCACGATTGCACGACCACGATTCTTTACGTCTTCACCATCTCCACACCAGTATGCCTCGCCCTATGAGGCTGCGCGGGCAGCAGCAAAAGAGAAAAACAGGACAACAATGTACTACGGCGCCTCATTGATCATTGGCACCGTCGCGCTCTCATACGGTTCTGTGCCTCTATACAAAATGATCTGCCAACAAACGGGATGGTCTGGCCAGCCCGTGAAAGCACACGACGTGGAGTCTGATATTCCGCAATCCGAGCGCCTCAGGCCACTTCAAGATCACCGCCGGTTGAGGATCACTTTCAACGGTTCGGTGTCAGATATCTTGCCATGGAAGTTTACGCCACAACAAAGGGAGGTGAGGGTTTTACCAGGAGAGACCGCATTGGCTTTCTATACTGCCACGAACAGAAGTGAAGCGGACATCATTGGTGTTGCTACATATAGCGTGACACCCGCGCAGGTTGCACCATACTTCAGCAAGATCCAATGCTTCTGCTTCGAAGAGCAAAAGCTCAACAAAGGCGAGACGGTGGACATGCCAGTATTCTTCTTCATCGACCCGGAATTTGCAAACGATCCAACCATGAAGAACATCGACACAATCACGCTGAGCTACACCTTTTTCAAGGCAAAGTATGATAAGAATGGTGTTCTGACCACAATACCTGGTGCTATGATGGCTGCGTGAACAGTTTGAGCTGTCAGATGAGATTGGAGGCATATGTCAAAAAGAAACGTCGTGTCCAGGCAAAAACCCTTCTGCAGGTTCGCCGTAAAGTCATAAATGGCATGTTAAGACGACCGGTCATTGCCATGTCACGCTATAGCAAGCTGCAAGTGGATATGCTTAAACGTATTTGAAAAGCTATTGAATGAAGTCGGAAAGAACGAGTACCACTAACAGGTCGTCATCGCCCAGCGGGAAATGCATCAAAGGAACATGACGAGTGGAAGGGGCCCACTGGGCTCACCGAAGCGTCTGGTGAAGGAGAGAATTGACATCAAGCATCAGTATGAAGCACATGGGTGGTGGGTACAGAAGGGTGTGTGCGCACCTGAGCCGAAAATGGGACATGGCAGTTAAAGCCTCTCACCGTGTATAAGTGGTCCTGCGGGAGTGAACCTGAGGGCGTGGGTAGAGCGATTGTGTAATTATGACAATGGACCATTGGCTGCGAAAGTTCACAGGATTTGGTGTCTTGCCATGCCTTTCATCGAACAGAAGCTTTCAGATGATCAGCAATGAGTATTGGATCTGCAACGTGCATCTCGTGATCGACACACGTTTGATCATGGCTAATCTTGTCTGAAACCGAGTTATTTCATTTCGACCCCCGTCCGTGATGAAGCAGCTGAGGCCACTTAGCTGCATGCACCTTCTGTGTGTCCCATACAAACAGCTGCCAGTGTTCAGGATGCAATGGGATTAGCCTTGCGCATGTTGATACTTGAGCTAAGGTCAGGCGAGCACAGAAATACTCCGACGCCAGTATGCGATTCGCATACTACAGGGTAACGGAGGACGCCTGCATTTCAAATTTTGGATACCAATCTGGGGTACGGCACGACATAAATTCCGGTCAGGACGACTTGCAAGGGTCTCTGGTCCTGGATCTCGCGCTCGCCTCGTTTCGGCGAATTACTGCCGCTACGCATGCGTGTCCGTCGGCTCGAGATTTATGCAGTGCGCCAGTAAATGTGGGAGTCGCGGCGTGTGAGTCAGTATGCGAGAGCACTGCTGCGAGGCCACAAACAAGCTAGAGAAGCAACACAAGCACAAGACTGTTGAGCGTTGATGTGCAATGAGCTTTCAAAACAAGACCAATATGAATGTTCAACGGAATATAACCCACCGGACCTTCCAATCCCCAGCAGATGTTCACTCTTCTCTGAAACAGCCGCCAAGCAGCTACCCACTTGCCCCAGGTCTCTCTATGCCTCCGATAGGCTGTAGCGTGCTTGACAAGCATTCAAGATGGAGCCAATGATGTCGTCGCCGCCCGGTCCTTGCACGTTCTGCAGGTACGCGGCGAGCGCGGGCAAGGGCGTTACCGTACATTGGTACAAGAGGCAGGTAAAACGTGATAAAGGTTGGTATGTAGACTCTTTTCTCCCATTACGTCTTTATTCTCAGTCACTTTCATCACGTTATCGTTGTATGATCGGAAGGGAGTAGTCTTATTGTTCAGCCGTGGCGATGTATATTCTTGAAGCTGTATTGGCAGCGCTGTCGTTCCAGATAGCTGCAGCAACACCAGTGTCTCCCCGCTCAGAGCACGCCCGGTCACCATATTCAGTCAAGGAGACACATTTTGTACCTAGAGGATGGAGTGCATCTGACCAGCCTCCGCACCCAGATCAGCTCCTCAATGTCAAGATCGGGCTGAAGAACAAAAAATTTGCTGATTTAGAGCGACATTTGTACGAAGTATCGCTTCCGACTCATCACCGATATAGACAGCACTTTTCG
>Ga0066648_10000323_pt1 | contig 33882 bp, 38 predicted proteins | sample CryGeyCG12114_NA_FD_59537 | JGI IMG/M metagenome (GOLD analysis project Ga0066648, IMG submission 59537) | Groundwater microbial communities from aquifer - Crystal Geyser CG19_WC_8/21/14_NA | ecosystem: Environmental > Aquatic > Deep subsurface > Groundwater | place: USA: Utah: Grand County... | reverse complement strand
AAGGCTGCTCATACCACAACTTCGCTAAGAATGTCAACTGCTTGAGGTGTGGTGCACCACGGTCTGGAGCTGCAATCGTTGTCGATCAGTCTTTCCCATCTCCAATGGGCCCTCCCCCATCCGACTACGGTATGGGTCCAGGTTCGATGGCAAGCACTCCAGGACCGGCACCCTACGGTCCAGGTGCCAACAACTTCGCCTCTGGTGCAGCGTTCGCACAGCCACCACCCCAGCAGTACGGCATGCCAAACATGGGAGCCCCTGGCGGCGGCTTCCCCCATATGGGCGGCATGAACCCTGGCTACGCATCTAGCACTGTCTCACACTCGTCGTTCGGACCCGCTGCGCAGGCCGCCTTCTCTGGTGCAGCCGACACGCAGATTCAAGGTCAAGGTCAGAACGGCTTTTATGGCCAGGACCAAGGACAGCCAGACCCATTCAGCTTTATGTCAGGCGCAATGGGCCAGATGAGCCTTGGCGCTGATGATTCTCAGCGTCGCAATGGACAATCTACGAAGAGTCCTGCTTAGGCGGCTACGTCTCTACGCAGTTTTGGCCGATCGCTCGATCCAAATCGATCCTCAACTGCCTCCACCACAGGCTTTGGGAAGTAGTGAGGCAAACTAAGGGCATCACTAGCAGCAGTTCCCGCTCGTTAGCACGAATCGCTAGCAAGCTCACAATACTTCTTCGGTGACGAAATCCTCGTCTATCACTGCTGAGTTGCCGATGTGCACTGTTGACAACGAATTTGCCTCACTCAAGGTTTTACCGCGCTGCGCTATGCGAGGGTCAACGCGATCAAGAGCGTTGAATCTGCTCGATCAATTGTTTACTGTCTTATTGTCGTGCTATCAGGAGCTGAATCTAAAAGTCGGATGTAATGGTATGGATGGCATCTGAAGAGGTGGATGGTCAATCTGGGACTGGTCAATTGTTATGTGACTCGGGTCAGCATAAAGCGGTGTCCGGATGTGCTTAGCGAGAGATGTGGAAACACTCAGGGTTAGGCATCAACTACTACGAGGCTGTATCTATATGGATCATGAGGCGATGGGTGGGCTGTTCGAACAAGGACGTGGAAGGAAATGGTGCAAGCGACCAATTTGACGCTAGCTGCTTGCCGGTGGGATTGTGGTGTGATATTGTTAGACAAGTGTTTGTCGTATAAGCATGTGTATTTAAGCTGGTCCGTTGCCTACATGTCTGTGCTACCAGCATCGGTGCCCCATCCTCCACGTGCCCCTGATAGCGTCTTGTCACCTAGGTGGATCATCATCCTGACGTCTAGGTCAGCCTGACAGTCTGGATCCAATTTGCTACTTTTTGTACCCTTATCGTCCATTCGTTTCAGCAGATCAGCAACATAGCAGGTTCCTTCCTGGGCACCACTGCAGTCCTACCTACCCTCTCAACCATATGCCGGCCTTCCCTCTTCACGACTACTGACTGCGTCTACCCTACTAGACCAGAACCCTCCAGTCACGCCTTCAAGTCCGCGTCCTAGCCCCACCAGCTTGTCTCCTCCCCAGCCCTGAGATGCCCGGTCGTGGCTGCCTCCTCTCCACTGCAGGCTCAGTCGTGCATCCACGGCCTCCCTGCCGTGCATGTACGGCTTCCGCATCGGCGTAGATGCTACAGCACCGTAGGGCCTTCCTTCGAAGAAGTACCTGTACGCAGATCTTGCAGCGCCCTGCGCGCTTGTTCCGATGTGAGAAGGAGTCGCGCCTGCCACGTTTGGATGAGCCGAGTTCTTCTGGTCTTTCATCCTGTGTACCTCTCCAGGAGAGGAAAGTGCTACGGAGGCGGCGCTTTTATGGGTATCTGTGATCCTTGCTTTGTGTGACGACTCGGCTACTGGTCTTGTTATTGACCCTTTACGGTGTCTTTTGGTTGTTCGCTCCTGGATGCTCAATGTTGTTGGCGTGGATTACTGCAAGTGATGTGATACCTGAATGCAAAGCGGCGAATTAGATGTTGCTCTGGTAATGAGGAGCGGTTGAGAGTACTTCACGTCAAACAAGTCATTTGTAGCCAGTGCTCATGTCATACAACCAAGATTAACTTGCTAATGCTGTACTGGGATCCATGCAGTCATTCGCAGCTTACTCCCTCCTGGCTCAAACAACGGTAAGGTCAAAGACAGCCTCGTAACCATTGTACCCTACCCCTCGCAAATTCCAAGTGCTTCTCTCAAGCTCCTGCGTGTTGCCGCCTTTGTCGGTCGCCCTTGCAAAGATCTTCTTTCCCTCACCCTTTTCCATTCTTATATCTGCACTCCACAGTACCCAGCTCCACTTGCTTGCTAGATCCGTCGGTCCGTAGTCCAGCTTTGCATCAACCCAGGTCTTGCCCTCGTCACCACTCACCTCCACTCTAGTGACGGGCCCGTGGGAGCCTTGCGGCACGGCGTAACCTTTGCACTCGAGTGTGCCCGAATCAGACAGTGCGACGGTAGATTTGTATGTCGGCACCGCCACACAAGCGTTAATCGGCATTTCGAGCATGGCTGGTACTTTGTCCCAATAGTGCTGTGCAGTCTCCTTGTCTAGAACGTTTGGTGGCAGAATCTTGTAGTCGCGCCTCTGGTAGACACATGGTGATTCTTCCTCAGATACTGTGATTCGGTCGAGCCATTTCACGCTTCGTGCCCCGAGGACGCCAGGTACTATGGCGCGGACAGGGTAGCCGTGCCGCGGTGGGATTGACTTGCCGTTCATCTGCAAACTTGTTAATGATCTGCTTCTTGTGCAGAGGTGCTCGGTAGGCTTCCACCTAGTGAAGGAAACAGATAGCCATGTTGCTTCCTTCTAAAGATGGGAGATTGTTCTCACCTTCACGGCTAGTATGACATCCATGTCTGGATTCATGGCCATCTCGAACGGGATGCTTCCACCATACCAGCTGTCATCTTGAGTCTTGGTGCCATAGCTCGCAAACTGGACATGTTGTTGCTGCCTCTTGACCTCGGACTCAACGTCATCCACGCCAGCTGCTTGTATCAACACATCTCGTAGTCGTGGGCCTTCCCATACACAATTCATCACAGCACCATCGTACCAGTCTATGCCCCACACATCCTTTATACGTGTTCGCATCGTATGTCGTCTGTTGCCAGCACAAGACAAAGCACATGCTACCGTGTGTTGAGGGTACTCGGTCTGAAGACTCTCGATCGTGATTTTGATTGGTCTGGATACTAGACCATCTATCTCGAGATCATGCTTGCTCGCAAGTTTGTGCTGGATCGGGCCGTGGTTACGGTCGTAATTGTCTTGGTTTGTGATCCAGCTGCGATCATGTCAGTTCTTGTCAGTCCTGACGCTCTTCTCGAACGGCTCACCTCTCGATCAGCTGGTCCATAGGCGCTTCTCGATTGATTGGCTCCTTGACCGTGCCATCGTTCTGAAGATCGACTGTAGCCTGTATAGGCATAGATGTAAGAAAATGGACAGCTGTCAGTAGTGAGTGGTACTTTGCGTACGATAGGCATGATGCTCATATGAGATTATAGGCTGCTGATGCAATGCTGATCGTAACAACCGATACAGCAACCCAAACAGTCGTATGAACAAGTGAAACACTGTAGAGGGGGCAGACAGCCACAAGCTCGGAGACAAGTGAATGGGAGTGTCTCGTCTGGATGCTCACATTCCCTGCTTAACCAAATTGTGACTGCCAAAAGTCCAGAAGATAACAGAATAAGGGTAGCACTGTAACGCAGCAACCCCTCCCCACCACACCTACCTCTTCGGAGGCATCTTCGCCAGTCATCTTGCTCTTTACAGTCCTCTGCGGTCAAGCTACCGATATGCCGATGGAAGCGTTACTCTGAAAGAGACTCCAAAGTCTCCGAGCCGCAAGTCCAGGCGGGGTTCAGGACTTATATGACGCCGAGCTGATTTCGTCCAGTTTGATGACCTCGTCGTCGCTACAAGGACAACAACATGCTATGAGGTTGTAGACTGCTCCAGGTAATGATGTCAGGGATAGTCAGACGCTCATAAGTTCGTCAACGTCAATTTATGGGGCTGTTGGACGACATAGAGCTGATTCTAGTTGAAGCTCTCTTTGATTGGCTCACCAAGCAAGCACGCAATGCAGCACCGGCCTACGGTCGTGCAGTAACACCTCTTGATGCAGCGACTGATTCCCCAGGCTGCAAGGCGTCAGGATCGAGTTCCGCCATGACTCATCTCCATACCCCTCAACGATAGATCTGACTCAATGTAAACAATTAAATTGTCCTGCTCACTCCCTGAAACAGAATTCAGCTGAGCACAACCAGGAGTACTCACGAGCCTTGTAAAGACAGCGGTATACTTATCACTACGTTTGCAGTGTCAGTTTTCGACCATAATGTTGGACGTTCTCGACTTCATCACTGAGCGCGGCGGCGACCCCAAGAAAGTCAAAGATTCCCAGAAAAGACGGTATGCGCCAGAAGAAATAGTGGACGAGGTGGCCCAGCTCTGGCAAGAAGCGAGAGAAACAAGATACAAAGCAGACCAGAAACGAGCAGAAATAGGCAAAGTACAGAAAGAGATAGGCCAACTCAAGAAGGCCAAGCAGGATGCAGATCACTTGTTGAAACAGAAAGCAGACCTCGAGGCCGAAGCTAAGAGGATAGCCGAAGAGGCTGTGGAGAAAGAGAAGATTAGAGACAAGAGATGTAAGACGATAGGGAACTATGTCCACGAATCCGTGCCAATCAACGACAATGAGGATTTCAACGAGGTGATCAAGACATGGGCACCGGAAGGGGTCAAGGTCGAGAAGAAGGACTGTCTTTCCCACCACGAAGTCATGACAAGAGCTGAGCTCTATGATGGCGAGCGAGGCGCGAAGTTGGTTGGACACAGAGGCTACTTCCTGCGTAAATGGGGTGTGCTGCTGAACCAGGCACTTATCAATTACGGTCTACACTTTCTGGTCGAAAGAGGTTACGATCCGATACAGCCTCCCTACTTCATGAACAAGGAATACATGGCCAAGACTGCGCAATTGGAGCAGTTCGATGAAGAGTTGTACAAGGTCGTGGAAGGTCCCGACACTGACGACAAATACCTAATCGCGACCTCGGAGCAGCCGCTTTCTGCCATGTATGCTGATGAGTGGATGACTACCCAAGACCTACCCAAGAAGTATGCTGGTTATAGCACATGTTTCAGAAAAGAGGCCGGGTCGCATGGCCGTGATGCTTGGGGCCTGTACCGGATACATCAGTTTGAGAAGGTGGGCACCTTGAGCGCAGTGCGGTCCGAACCTATGCTGACGTGAATAGATCGAACAGTTCCTCTTCACTAAACCAGAGGAGTCCTGGCAAGCACTTGAAGACATGAAAGAAACAGCCGAAGCGTTTTACCAGTCTCTAGGTCTCCCATACCGAGTCGTTGTCATCGTGTCCGGAGCACTCAACAACGCCGCCGCGAAGAAATACGATTTGGAAGCATGGTTCCCCTTCCAGGGCGAGTACAAGGAGCTAGTCTCCTGCTCAAACTGCACGGACTACCAGACTCGAGAGCTGGAGATTAGATACGGCCAGAAGAAGGGTGAAGTGGATTCTCGCAAGACATATGCACATGCTCTGAACGGTACTCTCTGCGCTACTGAGCGGACGTTGTGCTGCTTGCTTGAGAACTACCAGAAAGAAGATGGATTTGAGGTGCCCGAGGTGCTACGAAAATTCATTCCTGGTGCTCCAGACTTTGTTCCGTATACGAAGGAGCTACCGAAAGAGTCAACCTCGAGCAAGCAGAAGCAGGGCCCGAAGCCGAAGGAGAAGGGTGGTGCGCCAGCTGGTGGATCCAAGCATGAGGCCCAGCCGACTGCCAAGGCTGTGGCCGACAAGATGAAGGATATGGAAGTCTAGGAATGCCGTTCTAGCATGGCTAATGGTGAAAGCGATATCGATCCAGCCTCGAAAGAGGTCAGGGGCTTTGAGTTCAGGAAAGGCTTTGTTAACAAAGACACGATAGAACACCACGTAGAAGAGGAGAGCCATTGGTCTGACCTTGAAGAACGCAATACGAACACGGTTTATGTATCGTATCTACACAATTGTTGCGGTTCAAGTTGCACCATAAAAGCACTGTTTTTGTAGCTGCGAGTCTTTGAGGCTTTTCGAGTAGTGAGTGGAGCGCCTAAGGATCATAAGACCAACAAAGTTTAATGCTGCCTTATCGCCTAAATAGCTTCCCATGATCACATGACCAGGTCTCGCACGCCAAGCTTCCAGACTGCGCGAAATTGTAACGGACCGCTTCCACCACACTTCAAGCCCTCGATATTCCACAGATTATTTCCAGCACATTGCGATTCTTTGAACTAAAGTCGCAATCATGGCTGTAGGAAAGTAAGCAACCACCCGACAGGCGTTCAACCCCACGAAGCCGAGCAGAAGTTATGGAAAGCAGGATCTGACCTTTATTGCAGGAACAAGAGATTGTCGAAAGGCAAGAAGGGCCTCAAGAAGAGGACCCAGGATCCCTTCGCCAAAAAGGACTGGTACAACCTGAAGGCACCATCCACGTTCAACGTTCGAGAGTATGCGCATACCATGTTTGGGAGAGGAGAAAGGACAAAGGCTTACAGTTTGACAGTGTCGGCAAGACCCTCGTAAACCGAACCACCGGTCTCAAGAACGCCAACGACGCTCTTAAGGGCCGAATCTTCGAAGTCTCCCTCGCCGATCTCCAGAACGATGAGGACCACGCCTTCCGAAAGGTTAAGCTGAGAGTAGACGAGGTCCAGGGCAAGAACTGCCTGACCAACTTCCACGGTCTCGACTTCACATCCGACAAGCTGCGATCGCTCGTCCGAAAGTGGCAATCCCTCATCGAGGCCAACGTCACTGTCAAGACCACCGATGACTACCTCATCCGACTTTTCGCCATTGCCTTCACCAAGCGGAGACCAAACCAGATCAAGAAGACCACATATGCCGCCTCATCTCAGATTCGAGCCATCCGAAAGAAGATGACCGAGATCATCCAGCGCGAGGCCTCGACTTGCACGCTGTCTCAGCTGACCGGCAAGCTCATCCCCGAAGTCATTGGACGAGAGATCGAGAAGAGCACACAGGGTATCTACCCGCTGCAGAACGTACACATCCGAAAGGTCAAGCTGCTCAAGGCACCCAAGTTCGACCTCGGTGCTCTGTTGGGTCTGCACGGTGAGAGCACATCTGACGACTCGGGCAAGAAGGTTGAGCGAACAGGTGACTTCCAGGAGCCTGCACCATTGGAGAGCGTGTAAGCGGATGACGAGCGAGGGTGATTGTGCTATAGTGAGGATGTCATCAGCAGGTGAAGAAGGCGGTCCACAGTCGCTTGCCGTGTGATGATGCTGTGCGGGGGCCAGATGAGGCCAGTGTCGCAGTGAGCATTGGCGGGGTTGAGCATAGCTCGACGATCGGCGTGGTTGTCACAGAAGCATTTCGTCGGTTCAAAGAAGATCGATATACCTGTTTAGCATGGCTCTGAATGAAAAACATCAAAAGCTTCATCAACCTCATAGGCTTGGTGTCTGTTTTCATGTATAGGACCTAACCGTTGACTGCCACAAGTTGTTCTTGCTGTGTCTTGCAGGTTTGTCTATGAACCTTTTATTTTACGGTCTTGCCGGCACGACCACATCTTGCACTCAACAAAGTTCTCTGCCTACGCCCACTGCTTCCTTCGCCCATTTCAAATATCTTTCAATCAATTACCGTGCCATCTATCAGCATCGACGCCCGTCCAGCCGGTAAGACCAGAGTGCCACGGCATGTGTCGCGCGTCCCGCTCAGCCCTCTTGATCGATAACTCTCCTGGTCCAGTCCACAACGGCCCTTGTCGTCTCATCAAACGCCTCACTGACGACCCAGTGCCCAGCGCCAGGGAGATCAACAAGCTCGAAGCGGGGGAAAAAGCTGCCGAAGACCGGCAGCGTCTCATCGGCGACATACCTACTCTCTCCGCCTCTAACCACCAACGTCGGCCCCTTGAACCTTGCTTGCTCGGGGTCCTTGAAGGGGAAATCGGCCATGTGATCTAGACTCTTGGCCAGGATGTTCAGCGGGACCCTCCACACCAACTTCTTCTTGTCCTCAGGCGACTTCATGAGGTTGGTGAGGAGGAACTGGCGAATGCCGAGATTCGACTCATATTTCTCGAGGATTTTATCTGCGTCGCTTTGTTTGGTGAGGGGTGGGTCGTGGGACTCGATCTCTTGCATGGCGCGGACGTAGTTTCCGAAATCGCTCTTGAGAGCTGCGTCGACGGGCGCGTTGTCGAGGGGTACGATGCCGGAGTAGGAGGTGGGCGCGCGGAGGGCGCAGGCCATCGCGACTTTGGCGCCCATGCTGTGGCCTATGAGGACTGGTTTGCTCGTGGAGAGCTGGACCTGGTCCTTGATGAAGTGCTCGATGTCCTGGGACATGGAAGTGTAGTCATGCCGGGGGTTGTGGGGCGATGCGCCATGGTTGCGCAGGTCGACAGTGTAAACTGGGCGGGAGAGTTCTTTTGCTAAGACTCTGAGGCCGGTGGATTAGTGTTGCTGGTTGGAGAAGGGGGAAGAGAGACTGTCGTACTTACTGAAAGTGCGGTTGTTGCGCTGGGAGCCGAACAGACCGTGCATTACTATCATGGGCGGTTTGGATGTGTGTTTGTCTGTGTCGGGGGGGTCATGGCGGGTGTAGGCTAGATCGAGAGGCGAGCTTTGTAACCATCTTGGTGAGGTCGAGAAGGTGCGCCGCAATACTGGTGAGCGTGGAAGTATTATGCGCATCGCTTCGAGCTTGTTCAACGTCGCTTGCTCTACTCGACGGTTTGGTGAAGAGCTGGACGGAAATGTAGATGCTGCGCTGCGAAATGATGCTACGTCACAGCGCGTCGACTGTTCGCGCAGTCTCGCCGATTTTAAAGGAGTCCAGGAACTTTATCCCCTGCCCGTCGCTACATACTAAGCATGACGACAATGACGTTGGAAGGTCGATGAGCTACCGGCGTATTGGCCATATCTACGGCATCAAAGTGACTTCCTCACGCTCAAAATGTCACTTGAAGGGCTACGGTTTGGAGGCCGAGCCATGAGAGTAGCCTCTGGATGGGTCTGTCCTAGCTGCTCATTGGCCAGGTCCCGGCGTTCTTTCTCAAGCACAACAACCACATTCAAGAGTCCACGCGACTTGCCATATGAGGGTACCAAACGGTCAAATCTCACACACGACATCCGGTCCCGCACCACCATACTCTCCCTCATTCAGCCAACCGGCATTCCTCATCTAGGAAACTACCTGGGCGCCCTCCGCCGATGGAAGGAATTCCAAGATGAGAAGCCGTCGCCCGCCAAGAACCGACGGCGCAACCACATGCTGCTCTTTGGTTTGGCAGACCTGCATGCTCTGAACCTCAAGCAGGATCGGGAATTACGGAGGCTGAACATTCGGCAGACGTACGCCAGCCTGCTAGCGCTAGGCCTAGACCCAAGGGAAAGCAACATGTTTGTGCAAAGTCAAGTGCCCGAGCATGCGGAGCTGATGTGGATTCTGAGTAATGTCGCCAGCACGGGCTATCTCGGCCGCATGACCCAGTGGAAGGACAAGATCGGGGTCGGGGCAGACGCGTCGATGGAGAATCTCGACGAGAAGTCCCGCGAGAAGTTGAAGCTGAGCCTCTTCTCGTACCCCGTGCTACAAGCTGCCGATATTCTGCTGTACAAGGCGGACTTGGTGCCTGTGGGTGAGGACCAGAGTCAGCATGTGGAATTTACGCGGCAACTAGCGCGTGCATTCAACAGTACGTATGCGAGAGATCTCAAGGCGCCGGTGTTCACGTTGCCAGAGGCCATCTTGAGCCCAGCGAAGCGGGTCATGAATCTGCAGCAGCCGGAGAAGAAGATGAGCAAGAGTGACCCGGACGTGGATGGCAGGATACTGATCACGGATGAGCCGGACGAGATTAGAAGGAAGATAAAGAAGGCCAAGACGGACAGTGTAGTTGGACCGCTCACGTACGATCCTGAGACCAGACCCGGGGTGTCCAATCTGATTGAGATACTCAAGCATGTGACTAAGAGCCCGCAGACTTGCCAGGAGATTGCTGAGGAGAACAGGAATACGACGCTGGGTGGGCTGAAGGCGCTGGTCGCGGAGGAGATCGTGAAGGAGCTGGATGGGGTCAAGGAGCGGTACGATGCGCTCATGGCCGAGGGCGACCAAAGAATCGAATTCGCAATGTGGTATGGGAGGAAGGTTGCGAGTTCCAAGGCGGGAAACACGATGAGGCAGGTTAGAGAGACGGTGGGGCTTCCTGGACCAGAGACCTCGAAGGCACTCAAGTTGGCTGTTGGGGCCTCCCCAGATGAGCTGTGGGAAAAACTCAATACGACAAAGGCAAACACCTAAGAGACTCTGTGACTGTTTGTTATTCTGTGCCGAGATGTTTACCGCTGAGGTTCACCTAGCACGCCTCGTAATATAGACATTTTATCCCGGCCGGAACGCGCAGTCACACAGGTAGGGCTGCTCCTGCCTTTAAAGTTGCTTGCGTCGACACGCGTATAACACATCATTCTTTATCTCCTACCGAGTTTATCGTGAATGGAAGCCGATTCTTATGGCATGTCATCTGGTCCGCAAGTTCTAAGTCCTGGCAATCGTTGCGGTCGTGAACCAAGACGAAGGTTTGAAGCACGGACCTTCGTTGACCGGCTAGCATCGCCAAGATCCTAAACTTAACTAGACGAATTGACCCATGCCCACCTAGGTAGGATTCCCCAGGGTGCGGCCTGCAGGCTCTAACGCGGTCTCTGACAGTGGAGGTTGAGCCAAGCTAGGCCAAGTCGAGCGTTCACCTATCGTGATGGACTGCGCTGCTTAGGTTGGAAGGCTTGAACAGGCTAGACGGTCTTGATTCGTACAGCAGGAAAGACAGGATCAAAGGATACTCGCGTACACAACAAGCAAGCCTTTCAACGACATCGACAGCGGCTGGCAACCTGCGCGAATACGAATAGCTAGTCTATCAGGGTAGTCTAGGGGGGGCCTGAGCTATACATCAACCCGTGCGGGCGTGGTACGGAGTGCCCGTGTTTGCCTGCAACAGGTGCCCGACCACCTAATCGAGGACCGTCAGACTCTTCCCAACCACGACCCTGTGCCTGCTCCTCGCGTGCCCCTTCCACCGGCGTCGCAGTCTGAAGGACGAATGATTGCACAATAGCGGTGTCGCACTGCACTCTTCGACGCTACGATCGCGCGGGCGCGGGCGCGTCGAGTCGAGGCGAGATAGCCATGCGAGCAGAGTCGCTCGTCTGCGGCCAGCACTCCTCGTCTTGCCCTGCCGAATCGATGCGACTGTGACTGCGACTGCGACTGCGCTCCTGACCTAGACACAGACACCATGTCGGGCTACTCCAATGGCCAGCCGTACTATCAACAGAATACCTACGGCGGGCAATACCATAACAACTCTTACACCATCTCCAACAACGGTCAGCTCTCTCTGAACCGCAGGTCCAGCTTTGATGCTGGCGACGACACCCCCATGTTCGACCAGGGTCAACAACCGAGACAGTCGCAATACTATGGATATGGGCAGTTACCTCAAGCGCCAGACACCCTGCCATACAGGGCTCCCTCGCACAGTCAGCTAGGAGGATACCAGCACCAGTCCCAGCCGTTGCCCATGCCCACGCCTCCAGCGCAGTACAATCCCGCGCAATACCAGCCGCAAAACACATACAATCCCCAAGCCTATGGCAGTCCGCAGCCGAACTCTTATACCTCAGGGGGATTTCAGTCAGGCTACCAACCATATGTGCCAGCCGCCTACAGTGACCAGTCAGTCAATCGCGCTGCGTCCATGTACAACAGTCAATATGCGACGAGTCCGCAGAACCATTACACTGCCAGTCCGCCGCCTTCCCTCCGCCAGCACATGTCTCAATCCCCGCGTCAGTCGTACACTTCGGACATGGCGCAACCTTATCCCTACCAAAGCAATCAGTACTTAGCCATGCCATCCCCCCCAGCCCCGGCCCCGCCACCACATCACGACTCCTTCTCTTCCGTTCCGTCATACTCCCACTCACTCACCGGCTACAACCAACAACCGGACCACTATGCATACCAAGATCGCTCTTCGAATCTGTCAAGTCAAGCAGCGTCAGAAGTCTACCGCAACCACTCTTCTGCCAGTCGTGACAGTCATATTTCGAACCCATTCGCTTCCTCTCCACAACCTCCGAGCACAGACCCTCCGAGCCGCACCCCCTCGCAAGGTCACAACTACGGACGCCATCCTCAAGGCTCGACCTTGCCAGGCTTGCCATCCGAATCCGAGTCAGACAACGAGCGTTATGGGCCCCCTTCAGGACCAGCGACTGGCTACGATGACCTGATCAACCATATTGATGCCGTCATAGGTACTACCTCTCAGACCGAATACAGCACCGAGGCGCAAGGCGATCCTTTGTTCTCGCCCGCTTCTCCTCAGCTCGCTGCTCTTTCCCCCGACGAAAGACCAACCCATAATGGTGTCATCACAACAGGAGACCACAACATCAATTATGGCGCTTTCGCCAACGACAGTGACGCAGAGGCTGCGGCAGGCTTGGCAGCCATGCAGGCTGCTGATGAGCAGGAAGCCGCCGAGGAAGAAAGGAGGCGAAGCAGTCACATCAGCGGCACCATCCAGTCCTCGGACAGAGAGCGCAGTGACGACAGTGACTATGCTGGCTACGGTGACCTCGGTCTGGCAGGCGGTGGCCATGCCGGCACTATGCATTACGGTGGCGAGGTCCCCTCTGTGACCAGCGCGCACCATGGTTACGACCATCAACTAAATCCGCGGATGAGCTCGATGAGAAGTTCAGGAGTTTCTAGCGATGCACAAAGCTCCGGGTATGAGTATGTTGGCACTGACACATTTCCTGCCGTTCAACCTGGAATGGCGCAAGTTGATGCCGGTGGCACCGGTGGTCTCACTGAGCCTACCCTTCATCCAAGGAGACTAAGCTACGAGGACGGTGACGAAGCTGGCCTTGCAGAATATGGTGAAGCTGGCGATGGCATCCCGGATCTATTCTTTCACCCGGGTATGAGCCCGAATAGGCCTTTGCCGCCTCCACCAGCAAGATCCAGCTCGGATGCCTCTAGAGCTTCTCAGAATCTATCGCCGCATCCGTCTCTTCACCAGAACAGGTATTCCGCCTACGATACTCTACCATCCCGAATGTACCCGGCTGCCCCAGATGCGTACAACAACGACGCGTTGAGCCCCTCAATGGTGCCCCGATCAACGTCTCTGGTCAGCAACCGAAGCCAGCCTCGAGCCGAGCAACCGATGCGATCGAAGACTGACGCAGACCGTGCGCGTATCTTGAAGGCACAGATAGCTGCAAGGGAAGGATATGACCTCAAGACCCCCACTTCCGATGTTGGTGTGGGCAGCTTGGACCTGCCTGCTATACCGCGCAAGAAGCTCGATCCGAGCAAGATCAGTGTTGACACTTTCAAGAGATGCTCAGAACCTTGGGCGATGAGCTCCGTCTTTGCATGGATCCATTCACTGACCGATGAGGAGACTGATCTGAAGGAACACACACTCTCCGAAGCCATCGCTGCTCTATTCTGCAACAAAGTGCCAACCATGAGCTCCATCGAAGCAGATTCATTGGCGCAGCAGTTTGTCCAGAATATGTTCACGAGTGGTGTCCTACAGAAGGACGAAGAATGGGTCAGGTTTACTCCTGGAACGGTGTCAGGCGTGATATATCAGCTAACTGGGTTGGGATGCTACTCGTCGAAACTACACGTGCCGGAGGGTAGAGGCAGATGCTATTCCCATCTCTGCATGCGAACTGTGAAGAAGGCCGACTTCAGCATACCAGACAATGTCAATGAAACTCCCTGGAACCAGTTTTGGAATCTCACAACAGAACAGTGCAACTCACGCGGCAAGAAAGAGCTCGAACGCCAGTTCAATATGCGCGAGATCGTATATACTGAGGAAGGATACTTGTTAGGCTTGCAGATTTTGCGCACGCTGTATCGGGACAGACTCGCCAAGGCTGACGTAGCGGTCATCTCGCCAAAGAGGCTGCCTACTTTTTTGAACGACGTGTTTGGTCTTGCAGACAAGTGTCGAAGAGTCAACGAAGAGTACTTGGCACCACAGCTGAAGTACCGCGAGAATGAGCAGGGTCCGTTCGTTGTGGGGTATAGTGATATTCTGCGAGAATGGATTCGCAGAGCCAGACCGGTCTATGTCGACTATGCCGCCAAATATCCCCGAGCCGACAAATTGGTTCGAGAAGAGATGCAGCGAAACCCAGCGTTCGTAGCATTCCTTGATTCGGCTCGGAAAGAAGCCATCTCGAGCAGGCACGGTTGGGACAACTGGTTGAAGTCGCCCATTCAACGGTTGCAGCGCCTCATTCTGCAACTGGAAGTCGTCATGAAAAACACGACACACGCGTCGGAAGAGAAGACAGGATTGGCATTCGCGATTGACGAGGTCAAAGCCACCGCGCATGAGATGGACATTCGTGTGAACGAAGTCAACAAGGCATTGGAACTGACCGAGCTTGCAAGGAAATTGAGATTACGGAAAACCTGTGCGGACCAGGTGGACCTTGCCCTCGATCACCTTGGACGTACCATTGTGCTGCGCGGGGATATGATGCGACAAGGCGGAAGAGGTGTATCGTGGGTGCCATGCCAAGCGATATTGTTTGATCATTACCTTGTGTTCTCGAAGCCCGCTAGGGACGCGCATGGCAACGAAGTCTTTGAGGTGACAAAAGCGCCGATACCCATGGGGCTGATATCACTTGAGTCGACCAACGATCCTGCCGTCATGAGATCGTCTGTTCGAGGTGTGACGACGGTCGCAGGCAACAGTGCTGCAGCCAAAGCAAGCGATCCTCGTCTCGCTCGAACGACTTCTGGTCAAAGCGGCAGCACATTACCTCACACCAATACAGGGTTGACGCACGGCTCAGGTGGGTCCGGCTCTGGGTCGATAGTGACGTCTACCGTGATCGAGGAGAACTCCAAAGACGACAAGATTTATTATCCGTTCAAGGTCAAGCACCTAGGCAAGCCGGAAGTGTACACTCTATATGCTTTAACGGCCGAGAAAAGGCAGGAGTGGTGCGAAGCGATCATCAGTGCCAAAACACAACACGCCGAGGCGCTGCATGCGCAGAATGCGGAGCCTTTCAAGTTGCGAGTGCTCGCAGATACTGCGTTCGGCACCGAGAGCTATGCGCATGGCGCTCGACGGATCATCATTAGAGGTACACCCCTCGACCGGGCAATCAGGGAAGTGGAGAAACGATATTCAGGTGCGGGCCGACCGGCACCAATCAGTCGAACATCCATCAACTGCGCAACGGTCTTCCAGCAACCTGCTGGCAGGACCATGTGTGCTGTTGGGACGGACAATGGCGTGTTCATATCGGAGTATCAGAACCCCCGAGGCTGGGTCCGCGTAAGTAACGGCCACTGCACGGGTCGTATATCAGCTAACCTTTATAGTCTATCCACATGAGCAAAGTGACGCAGATAGCTGTGCTTGAGGAGTTCAATCTCCTGATCTTGCTGTCAGATAAAGTGTTGATCGCATATCATCTCGACGTTGTATGTCCGGCGAGTGGGCCGCCGGTGCCACAAACCGACGCATCGGTGCGGAAGGCACCACAAAAGCTGTCGGGCTCGAAGGATGTCGGCTTCTTCCTGGCGGGGAAGATGAAGGACCGGGTACTGGTGTTTTACCAGAAGCGAGATGGCATCAATTCGATCTTCAAGATCCTCGAGCCGGTACTGCAGAAGAGCGCGACGAGCCGGTCTCGGTGGCTAGGCAACTCGAGTCGGCGCGGGCAAACCGAGTTCTTCCGGGAGTACGACGAGTTCTACATCCCCGCCGAGACGTATGGGCTGAACATGTTCCATTCGAGTTTGGCGGTGGCGACGAAGCGAGGGCTGGAAGTGCTCACACTGGACAAGAAAATCACGTGGGGCGTGCCGAACCTGGAGAGCGATGAGAAGGAAACGCGATCGCGGCTGGAGACTATCGCGAGCCGGCTGAAAGATCTCCGACCGCTGGGGATGTTCCGACTCAGCGAAGCGGAATTCCTGGTGGCGTTTTCGGAATGCGCCGTGTACGTCAACAAGCTGGGGGACGTGTCGCGGTCGGTGATTATGGAGTTTGTGGGGCGGGCCAACCACGCTTGCCTGTCCTATCCTTACCTGATTCTGTTCAACGACGACTTTGTGGAGATTCGAGACGCGCAGAGTGGGAGGTTGAAACAGGTGATTGCGGGACGGGAGATGCGGATGCTCGACGACGGTGGGAATGGACAAGCTGGGCAGCAGGCGGGGGCAAGCTCTGGGGGAGGGACGAACGGACTTGGAGTGGGGGGCATCCACCATGGGCCGAGGAGCGTGAAGTTTGCGCTGCAGCATCCGGAGCATGAGAAGAGTTATGTTGTGGTGGAAATGCTCATGAGGACGGAGCAGCAATAATGTGAGCAAGCCCGAGGGGGCCTGGTCTGGGGAGCACGGGTGTTTAGCTTGGATGGTGGGGCGGGTTTATGATGCACATGCGACGAAGCGTTTTCGGTCGGCAGGGTGCATATGAAGGCACTGCGAGCGGCTCACGGTCATGAGGCGATGATAGCAGTCATGTTCTTTTTTCTAGTGAATGGCATCTACCGTGGCACACTGCTCTTTCTGGTGCCGGTAGTGCCCGTCGATCTACCTGGGTTTAGTGCCAGTCGAAGGGCGAATAGATGGGGTACAGTAATTCGGTGGGTCGCCAAGGCGTGTGCGGCGGCATGAAGTCAGTGTTAGCAGACGGGCGGTACGCGTCTCCAAGAAGGGTGCAGCACATGCCGCGAAGGGCAAGTTTGACCGCACCAGCCAAGCGAGTCGACAGGCCAGGACTGATGCGTGTGTGCTTGTCGCTCTCGCCCTGTTGTGTACAGTGGCAGCCGTGTTCCAGCACATGACATTGCTATGGGTGACTAGTAGCAAGCAGTAGCAAGCATGTTGAGCTCGCTGGTCCAACGAGCGCAGTCCATCATTGACCACACCCCTCTGTCGACCCACCACGACAAGCACCCTTCCAAAGCCCAGCTCTTTCGAGACCAGTTCCGCCTGCCCGAGTCGCAGCACCCCGTCGCCGAGGTCAGCGCCGAACTCTTCATCCCGCACCCATTCTCCTCCACCGACCCTGGCCAGCCGCCGACGTCAGGGGAGAAAGCTCGAGACCATGGCACCAAATACGCAGGAGAAGTCCATCTGAGCGAGTCCTTCCTCTGCTTCTCCTCTCTGCGTACCACCTTCCTGTCTTCGGCCAGCCATGCCGCGTCCACGAGTTACACGGGCCAGACAGGCGGCGCCGGACCGGGCGGACATGGCTTCACCATCCCTCTCTGCAGCATCCGGCGCGTCGAACGCCTGAACAGTGCTCCCCACGTCTTCAACCTCGCCCTGACGGTGTGGGACAAGTATGCACAGCAGCCACCAACGGCTCTCGTCGAGAAACCCCCTCCCGGCCTTCCCGTGCGCAAGCTGATCCTCAACCTCGATGGCAGCAGGCAGTCCGCCGAGCGCTTCTGCGACCACCTCAAGAAATGCCTGCGAGAGAGTATGCGCGAGTTGGACGGCCTGCGCGCCACCACGGCCGACTGCTACTCCGAATACCTCATGAACCCGGCCATCCTCCACGCCAAAGCCGCCAAAGAGCCGAAAGAGCAGAACGAGCAGAACAAGGACTTGCCCTCCCCGCCCGACGTCGGCCTCGGCGCCATCTTCAGATACCCCGGCGACGCCCGCAAGCTGAGAGACCGAAGCAAGATCCGCCTGTGGACAGACTACATGCGCGAGAACGGCAGGAACGCTACCCTGGTGCGCCAGCCCACCTTTCACAAGCTCATCCGCGTCGGCCTGCCCAACAGACTGCGCGGCGAGATATGGGAGCTCAGCTCCGGCTCCTTCTACACCAGGCTGCGCAATCCCAACCTCTACCCCAAGACCTTGGCCAAATTCACCGGCCAGGAGTCGCTGGCCATCGACGAGATCGAGAAGGATCTGAATCGCAGTCTCCCCGAGTACGCCGCTTACCAAGACGACCGCGGCATCGGTAGGCTACGCCGCGTCCTGACCGCCTACAGTTGGACCAACGAAGAAGTCGGCTACTGCCAGGCCATGAACATTGTCGTCGCCGCAATTCTCATCTACACCTCCGAAGCCCAGGCCTTCTTCCTGCTCTCAGCCCTCTGCGACCGCCTCGTCCCGGGCTACTACTCCAAGGACATGTACGGCACCCTCCTCGACCAGAAGGTCTTCGAGAATCTCGTCGAGAAGACGATGCCTGTGCTTTGGGAACACCTCGTCAAATCAGATGTCAACCTCTCAGTCGTCTCCCTCCCCTGGTTTCTGTCCTTGTACATCAACTCCATGCCCCTCGTCTTTGCCTTTAGAGTGCTAGACGTTTTCTTTCTCGAAGGTCCCAAGGTTCTCTTTCAGATCGGTCTCGCAATCCTCCGCATCAACGGCGAAGAGCTTCTCGACATGACCGATGACGGCTCCTTCATCTCAATCCTCAAGAACTATTTTGCACGCCTAGACGAATCCGCCCACCCCACCAGTCAGAACGAGAAGCTGAGAGCAATCACCAAATTTCAGGAACTCATGGTCACGGCATTCAAGGAGTTCGGCGCAGTCACTCACAGCAGTGTGATTGAGTTGCGCGAGAAGCATTTCGACAATGTGAAACAGGGCCTGGCCACTTTCGCCAAGAGGACCTCGATCCGGAACTTGGGTCCTGAGAGCAAGAAGCTGACCACCGACGACCTGAGTGTGCTCTACGATCGCTTCTTCAGCATACTGCGGCAACGCCAAGACAGGGCAAAAGCGAAAGAGGAAGAAAGGAGGAACTTGACACTGAAGACGAGGCGCCCGGGGATCAGATCACTCAACTCTGATCCCGCTGCCGATGCACCGCTCAGGGGAGATTCACCACTGCAGACCATGGACTACGACGCCTTTCGCGAGTTCCTGGCCAGCACCGCAAAGTGGGCGACGACGGATTCGCCCACCGAGCTGGGTGCCGAGAATGGCCAGCGAAAAGGCAGTGTGAGAGGCAGGAGCAAATCGGTGATGAGCGCCTGGGGTCTAGGACCAGAGCCCGCAGATCATGACTTCATGCAAAGACTGTATGGGAAATGGGATGAGTCCAACCACGGCGCCCTGACACTGCCGAGTATTGTCAAAGGCATTGCGAGGCTGAAAGGCACGACGGATATCATGAACTCGATGAGTCTCTTCTTCGACCTTTTCGATGATGATGGCAATGGCAAAGTCGATCGCGAAGGCATCTTACGCATGTCAGAGTCGTTGCTGTTTTTGTCGCGCCGAGGCTTCGACGGCGCCATCGTGGACTCGGATCCTGCAAACGGCATGACCTCACCTCAGCAACCTGCAGATCTCGCGCCAGGCCTACTTGGAATCAAGATGACCATCAACGAGAAATTCCTCAGCAGTGTCAGCGCCTTTATCAGAAGGTGTTTCGAGTACGCAGATCCGGACAAGCCAGAGGATGAAGCTGCGACTCAGGTTGCTTCCAAGCTCGACGGACTAGGTGTTAGCACAAACACTGAAGAAGAGGAAGATCTCCTGGATCTGACCGAGACACGATCACATACCAAGTCAGTAACGTCGCCGGAGCCGACAAATGTAGATCCCTTGTCGAAAGCCACGCCACCTGGCTCACCTCACCTAGCAGTGTCCGCCCAACCCGCCCTGGAACGCAGAAATTCCACCCGAGCAGTATCAAGCAATATTGCTCTCGACCCCAACAAACCTCTTCATATTACCCTTCCTACCTTCCGCATGGTCATCTTAGCAGACGAACTCCTAGAACAATTCTTCGAAACCTTCTTCCCCCAATCGTTCAAGCTAGCACCACCGCCCAATGGCTCACAGATCAGCCTCTCCTCGCCCACCAGCGCAAGCACACTCTCCGGCAACCTCACAACCTTCGCAAACATAGGCCAACCAGTCCGCAACCTCGCCTCCAATCTATCCGGGAAGAAAGACACCGTCCCAGACGTCGGTCTCGCGGGCGGCGTGGTAGAGCCCGGAAGCAGAGGCTTGAGAGGCGTGCTCGACAACATCGTCAATGACGGGATGCGCATGGCGGCCGAGATGCGCAAGCGCATGGACGAGGCACAACGCGAGTTTGAGCGGCAGGCGGCAGAGAACGCGAAGCAAGGCAGACGCGTGCCGAGTGCGGTTGACGACGAAGACGACGACGACGATGACGACGACGACGATGACGAATTGCATGCACGTCGGGGTGATCAGGATCTGCTCGAGGGCGCCGAGGCGAGTAGCATCAAAACCAGTCGGAGCGAGGCGAGCTTCCAGAGTCCACGGAGCGCGAGGGAGGGAAGCGTGGCGAGCAACACGACTAGTATCAGCGGAGTCAGCGTCAAGGGGAAAGAAGTGGACCGCAGCATGATCGGGCCGAGTATCACGGATGAGCCGGTGAACATCGATACGGAAAAGGCCAAGGTCGAATTCGATTCCAAGTTTAGTCTGGAGTAAATAACGAGACCGTTTGTTTGTTTGCTTTTGGGTCGGGCGAGCATGGCCATCAGGAACAAAAATTGCGCCTTGCTACACATGCTCGCGTGCAGGCGGGTAGACTGTCTGACGGTACGATGCTGTAAATGTTCTGTAGAACGAAGATCTATGTCAAATCCATCCATCCGAAGCGGAGCTGCAAGCCTGACCTGCAGTGTGCTGACCGGGTAGCGCGCTAGCGTGGCCCGAGATTGCAGTGGACCGACGGGGCTTTGATGGGCAGATCATCGGACGAGAGGGTGGTATTGTGCCGCACGGGGCCATTGGCTTGCATCCAGGCGCCAGAGGGAGCGAGACGACGAGAGGGAGAATCGACTTGTATCCTCAAATATGGTTGCTACAAGGGTATATACAAGCACCACTCGTCAAGGTCGTCCGCAGCAAAGGCAACGAGGTGCCTGCGCGTCACTGCAACACCTACGGCACCAAATTGTCCCCTCTCTCCTTCGCAACCTTTTCGAGTCAGTAGCATAATCACGAAAGATACTGGTCATAGATGTAGCAGAATGGGCCGGCAGTGGTACTGATCAGATCTCTGACAGACCTGCTCGAGCTGTCGAAGTACCCCCAATCTGGCTCGATCGTATCAAGAGTGACGTTGGCAGATGGCGGTGTGTTGTTTGCAGTTTCAGTGCCGTACACGTCAGACGCCTTGTCTGGGTTGTTGATCTGGTAAGACGAGTATATTCGGTCAATGTTGGTATGTAGCATCCACCAGATGGGATCCTGGACTGAGACGTGAATGGAGCTCATGAAGCCTCCAACGGTGAAGTGGCCGGCACTATGTACACCCAGCAAACTGCCACCAATGACGCCGTTGAGGTTGTACTCTAGCTCGCTGGCGTTGGCAGAGTGAGCGGCGGTCTCGACGTGGGCATAGTCGGTGTATGTTTGGGCGACGTAGCTGTTCAGATCTCGGATCAAGCAAGAGGCATTGTAGTCGTAAGCAGTTGGCGGGAGAGCTTGACCAGAGATCAGGAAGAGCGGGTCGATATAACCCAGCGTCGCCTGCCAGTCTGCGAATGGACCAGATTGAATGCAGCCACCTCCTGAGCCATGAGGAATGACGAGTGATGGGCCAAGGGCAATGGGATCTGTGCCATTTGGTGCGCCGTTGGATGACATGCTGTACTCATCACCGTTGAACTCGACGGACGTCTCAAGGTTGTCAACCGTGGCAGAAAAATCCCAGTAAGGAAAGCGGCCCTGGTAACCGCAAGTGTCGCGAAGATCTTTCTCAAATAGTGACAAGAAATGCCTGTGCCACGTGAGGAAGAGCCCACTAAGGTGGACCTTGCCAGTCCGTTCAGTGTGGACCACTGCATAGTCCTGGTACTTGTTCACTGCGGCCGGAGATTGAGCATTATCCAGATTGGATGCTTGGCTATGAATGCAATTAATTGCGTCTGTATAGGCTTTGCGCTCCCCAGGTGGCATGCTGGCGAAGCTGACTCTGGTAAACACCTGGTCTGCTGAGCATGACCAGCCGAGCCAATTGTCCGATCTTTTCGGTGACGCGGGGGCAGCCGTGGCGTGCTGGGCGAAGAGAGCGGCAGCAATAGCAAAGGGAAGATATCGGATCATGATGATGGTGACGTGTTAGACAAGAGTGAGGATGCCCGAAGTAAAGGTAAAACTGCCTGGTAACATAAAGACCCAGATGAAAAGTGGCAGATACTGCCGGTAGGATGTATACGCAAGAAATGGATGGAGAGGCACGATCAGCCTACCTGGAAATCGAGGTTATGTATCACTTTTTGCCCACAACCGCTTTGGCGTGAGCATAACGCATACACATCCTGGCCGTCACGACTTAAAACCTGCAGGTAACCACGACCGGCATGGGAAATTCAGGACCAGGCAAGATCGAGTAGCTGCACCAGTCGTGGTTGCCTCGGAGTAATTTTGTGTCCGTGGCGTCTCAGTTCGCTTGAGCATTGTGTACAAAGACCTAGACGAATGGAATGCCGGCAGGGCATCTGCAATTCAGCTAGAGGCTTTCGGACGGAACGATAACAGCAATAGATGAATCTGACCCTGAGCTAGCAGGGCGAAGTGGAGTGGTATCTGAGAAACACCAGACTCACAAGTCAAGGCCGGTGCTTCGAAGTGCTGAATGAAGTACGTTGAGTGAAGTCGATGAAAGGCTGAATCGGCCGGTGTCTTCCAAACACGGCGGGACTGGCATGAGAGCAGCCGGTAAGTGACTGAGTTGTCAAGGTGCCGACATTGAAGGCTTGCCTTGAAGCAGAGCTTGAGGTTGCGACAGACTTAGAGGGCTAGTCGCCGGAACATGCCAAGACCTTGTTACCATTAATTGGAGCTTCGTATCCTGGTGTTGGTCGTTCGCAAGATTCTGGGGCAGGTTCCTTCCTCCCGCTACGCATCCCACTTCGTAACCATCAAGCATGGAACGTTGTTGGTCCCTGGTGCCAAAGCCTAGCCTGATTTCTTAGGGGACAAGCTGATCTTGTCCTGCGACACCTGCTTAGATTGAGCTCGTGTTTGTATGCCGAGTCAGAACAGGCTGAATGAGAAACGGCCGGTGCGGCATCATAGCCGTGATGAGAGGACTGGTATTGCGGCAGCCTGCGCAACCGAAACTCCTCATACAAGGACCCTGATCACGGCAGGAAGCTTGTTCGTCCTTGTACTCACACCACAATAAGCACAAATCCACCAAAGCTACCGTTATCCGTACTCTCGAACGCTGATTCACTTGTAAGCTTGACTTGACAGATGCACCAGACGAGCGGCGTATGGCCGACTCTCGGAGCAGCATCTGTCCCATCCGCAAAGAGCCATCGCTTGTGATGGCTAATACCTTCAAGCACTGCGCTAACAATGCTAATTATTCGCTTGTCGGCGCAGCTGCCGAAGATTTGCACGAGCGGCAGCACAGCGTTGGTCAGCCTCGTGCGACAGAGTCTTTCCGCATGTGGTGTACAACAAATCTCCGCCGTCGTGCTTGTACAACGAAGCTCACATTCACCAACGGCTTAAGACTTCAACCAATTGCATCTTTCGTGCCGTGCCTTGACCACGATCTCCAAAAACTAATAGGTGGTCCTGTTGCATCACAAATTAAGCTTCAGTGGCGCAAGGTCGAGAGGTCGAGAACAAGTGTTATAGCCCACGGTGAGAGACAGCCACATACGTTGATAGCTTCGTCTGGGGTGCTCGTCAATGCAACATCCATTGGGCCAGACGATGGTGCCGCTTTGAGCTACCGCAGTGTCCAGTGTCTGTGGTGTAGGTCACACAAGGAGGGATCCGCCTTGCTACACACCAAAGAACGTCTGAGTGACACCATTGAGGAGAGTTGAACTTGCCCGGTGAGAACGTGTACTGCCGCACATACAAAGGTGATTTGCAACCGTTGGCTTCCTCAGATTACCATGCTTAGCTATGCTGACGTAATCACCAAGCAACCCCGAATGGCTCTGAAATGCAGACACAGATGCTCGATTGCGCTGCATTGCTGTAAGCCCCGAGTGCCGAAAAAGGCAAATATCTATGCGTCCGCTCGATCGATCTACAACCTCACATCTCCTCTAACCAGCTTCTCCCAATCCTTCTTCTCAAACGGTACATATGTATCGTTCTCACCAGGCTTGAGCCACAGGAAAACATCGTCCTTGCCGTCCTTCTCTTCCGTACCGATCAGATCAGGGTTGACACCCTCTTTCCGCAGAGGCACCTTGTTCTGCTTATGGTTGTGAATGTGCGCACTCTTCTGCACGATTCTGAGGAACAGTGGCACCGCATACTTAGGCAGTGTCGCCCGCGAGTATCTCAGCAGATCTTTAAGATCCAGAGCAGAAGTCGCCGTTGAATCGACGTGGATGGCGGCACAGCCTGCTCTTCCTTCATGACCGGGCACTGTAACACCGTACACGTTTGCCTCTGCAATGCCCGGGTATCTGCCTAGTGCTTCTGCGACTTCGGCCGTTGAAACGTTCTCGGACTTCCATCGGAAGGTATCACCAAGACGATCCATAAAGTACCAGTGGCCGTCAGGACTTCGTCGCAACGCATCACCAGTACGGTAGTAGATGTCGCCCTTTTCGAAAACCTCTGTGGCAAATCTCTTGTTTGTGGCCTCCTCGTTGCGCCAGTAGCCCCCAAAGGCTTGCTTGTTCGGCACTTTGACCAACATTTCACCGCCCTCCTCGTATGGCATGCGCTTGGCGAAACCTGTTTTCGGGTCTCGCCAGATGTCCCCAGTCTCGTGGTCAATCAGGACCGGCACGTAGATGTTATTGAAATATCGTCGAAAGATCAAGCCATGGTGACCAACGCACCCTTGCAGGTAAGGACCCTTGTCCCAGACTACCAAGCTGAACATGCCTTCGCTGGAGTTGAAGAACTCTCCAATCTCAGGTATGTTGAATCTATCTTGGAACTTCTTCCAGATGTCTGGTCGCAGGCCGTTGCCGTACGCCAGGCGCAGTTTGTGTTTTCGCTCGAGTGGATGTGGAGGGGCATTGAGGAGGTATCGCGCGGTCTCGCCAACATAGATGGTTTGTGTGGCGCCGGAATCGTGTATGTCAGGCCAGAAGTTTGACACGGAGAATCTAGGAGTCACGGCGACTCCGATGCCGCCCAGAAGCGCGCTTGTTGAGGTGATAACGCCCGTGCCGTGGTACAAGGGCATTGGGCTGTACCAACAGTCTCTTCCTGGCTGTGCTCCAAATGGCGGTTCCAGGGCACTGTCGAGTGTTAGACTCTAATACATTGCAAACAGCAACAGCACTTACCTTCCTACCAGATGCGACCTGGCTACCGTGAAAGGACACCCTTTCGGCAAGCCGGTTGTGCCGCTGGTATAGATCAAACAAAATGGAGCATCTCCTCGCATACCACTGCGGTATTTGTCATCAGGAACCACCACGGGTCTTGACTTGATGTCCTTCCTCAGAGCCATGTCTAACGTGACAATCCTTGTGCCCGCGCCTTCGATCTCGGTCCTGCTTCCTTCCAGCCTTTTTTGACAGTCCTTGTCTGGATCAGCAAGCAGCAGTTTGCTCTCACATACTGCAAGACAGTGCATAAGCGCTTTCCCTTCCAGGTTGTAATTGATGAAGGATGGACCTGCTCCAATGCATAGCGTGGCGAACACGATCATGAGGAAGTCGGCGCTGTTGTGGAGGTACATGGCTACCAAGTCGCCTGGTTTGACTCCCTGCTCGAGCATCCATTGTGCGTACTGGGCGGTTTGGTCGTGGAACTCCTGAAAGGTCCAGGTGCCTTCTCTCGACCATACTGCTCGGTTGTTCGGGTACTTCTTGCAAGTGTCGGCGAGCATGTACCACGGAGATACTCGGTCTTCCTTGACTGCTTTTGCATATGCTCTTTCAGCTCGTTTGAGCTTCCTTATCGTGCCGAGGTCTCTGCGTAGCTGGTACTTTCCATCGAGGTATGTAGCGGCTGCGAGGCCACCAGCTGCGGCGGCGGCAACTTTGCATCATTATCAGTACGGCTCATGTAAGTACGGGTTCCGTGAACTTACCCAAAGCCATGTTGTGGACGAGTGAATTAGACCGAAGCTATTGTACAGCTTCCAGTTGTAGTCTACAGCTTCAAGAACATGCAGCGCACAGTCAACAGTGTTTGATCCAGGAGTGAGACGCCAGTGAGCACGGAAGAGGTCTTGCACTTCACATCCTAGTCTTATCGGATCTAGGTAACAGAACAAAGCCGACCGGCTCACTGCGTACTGTCGAATAGGAAGCAGAAGTACGAAGAGCCGAGGCATAGGCCGAGTGCGAACCCCACGTTGATTGGTGCTTCACTTGAGCTTAACCATGTCAGGAATAGCTCCTGTCCGAGCATTCTGGGGTCCTCCACAATATCGGCATCCTCGGCGGCTTCTGGCAGTGAGACGCTTCGGCGCAGGAGTATCTTGCAACGAAGCTTGGTTGACTCTGCTAGCAAGGTTTCTGTCATTGATATCCTTGCGTCTACGTAAGCCTGACTGTATGCCTATGCTGGTTGATGACCGCCATGTGCTTGGCAGCCAACCACACTGACCCATTCTAACGCAATAAATGCTACCGGAGCATAAGAACAGATTGCAGGGCTCGACTATCATGATGCGGATTTCATCGTCAATAACCTGGTGGACTTGTGTCATCTTCCCGTTCTGAACATCGATTCGAGCCTGTGGGATAAGAGATTGTCGCCTGTAGAAGACCAACAGGAGGAAAGTTGAGCGCTGCCAGTATCTGAGCTGATTGGCATTGTTTTTGTGCTTCGAGGCAGGCCTGTTGAAGTCTACGAGGAAGAGACCTTCAGTGGTGACTAGATTAGGACCATCGGCATGCTGCGAGAGCTGTGGTCTGCGGACAATGGTGCTTTTGGATGAAGGCAGCCCAGTACAACATGCATGCACAAGCGATCCTCTTCGCCTTCGATCTCGTGTAGTCGTAGTATGAAAACACTTGTTGTGACTTGCGGCGACTTGCACATCTCTGGCACTTCCAATGGGTTGCTGTTCCCTCTCGAGTTTTTGAGACTATTTGGTTTGGACACATACCCGTTGGGACCCTCGGAGAAGATCTTGGTATTCGCCGCATCACTGAAACCTTGGACATCATTACTGTACTCAACCTTCTGACCTCTAGGCAGCTATAGCGCAGTGAGCTGTTGTATGCGCGGCGCGAGGACCCAGGTTACCATGTGAAGTCTTTTCGTATTTGTCTCGAGTCTAATGCTGCAGTCTCGTCTTGCACAGAGAAGTCGTACTCTTCGTGTGTGACATTATGACGATGGTTTAGCTCGGTCCAATTGCGAAAGATGCATCGGTCAATGGTTCAGAATTGGGAAGCATCCATAGAATAGGTAGCCAAAGTAGAGGTGTCCCTGACTTACGTTCGTCGATATCGCTACGCGAGAAGAGGTCATCGAGGTTGCGTGGCACGAGACACAAGGCATGCCACGCGAGAGCGTTCATGTTAACAATACCTCAATCAAATCTAACAGTACACCGAATTCCTCCGGCAGGACACAGTTCAGATGCTGTTGCGACTGTCAACATATAACATTCACAGGTATTGTAAGTCAAAGTTAGAGTTTTTGGCATCGAGGTTGTAGTGCACTGCATAGGAGGGTTGTACCTCAAGCTGGCGGAGATTCAAGGTCAATGATTCGTGTTGGGTGGGTTGCAGATACCTCAGGCACATAATCATCATTCCAGCTGCAGAGGGAAAGGCCCACCGACACTCGCTGTTTTCTAGAAAATATTCGAGACCGGCGTGGTCAACGTTCGATGTTGGTGAACAAGGGGCAGGACAGCTTGAGAAGCTCGACATCCTCCACTATTGTGGCAGGCAGGCGATGCAGTACAAGATCGAATGACGAACTCGCGCTATCACAGTGGCATTCAGACGCAGCCCTTCCGTCTGTGATGCCAGTGACATCGAGTCATAGCGAACACGCGGGCCTCGAATGCTCGATCGTGATGTATCCAATCTTTACCACTGTGACGCGAAATCTAGAAGCCGGAGACGACATCCAAGGCTGCGCTATGGTCGGAGAAGCCAAAAGATCGGATGTGGCGCTTGTGATTGGCTCAGGCAAACACTCTTAACTTCAAACCAAAAAAAAGCTGCGCGCGCAGCAGCAACACATCACTCACCGTACCTGCCACGCTTCTCACAAGCGTGGTTATTCAGGCGCATAGTATTGCTCTGGCCTTGACCGCCTTGTCACGGCTCTCGAGATCATGCTGTCTTCTTGACTACTGTGGCAAGCGCCATGCAGCAAACCACTGCAATACCCACTCGTCTCACCTTCTCATGTACCTTCTGCGTTCGACATGTGCTTATCGCCTCGATTTTCGCGCAAAATTCGAGCTCTAGCCGTGTCCAAGTCCACCTCAGTCTATCCACATTCGCGGTACCGCCACGATGTACCCGTTCACCTCAAACAGCATGATCTTTCCATTGGCTACCAGCGCCTTAAATACTTCTGCATGCTTTTGCTCCAAGGCCGCTGCTGGTCTTGATCCGGATCCGGCAAAACTCTAACAAGAGATTACACGTCTATACTCTCTTGGGCACCATGGAAGCGCTCGACTGTGACCGGACCTACCGGCAAAGTGTTGTCTGATGCCTTGAATCCACGCCTCCTGCCCCTCGGGCGCCTTTTGCGGCTTCGTGCTTTAGTCCATTCCCGTCGTTCATAGTCCGACTCGAGCGTTCTGCCAGACATACTGACCATAGCAGTACTGATAACAACAGACACCTATCACAGAAATCGAGAAAGCAACGCAGTCAGTTCGGCAACATGGCCCCCTCAGCAGTCACACCGACGCCGATCGTCGAGAAGAAGATGAATGCAAGACCACAGTTGGCACGGTCCAGTACCGCAAACATGGGCACAAAGAGGAAGATAGTATGCTTCTCAGACTTCGACGGCACGATATTTTTCCAGGACTCGGGGCATCAGCTCTTCGACAACTTCGGCTGCGGCCCAGACAGAAGAGCTGTGCTCGCAAAGCAGCTGGAAGAAGGAGATCGAACCTTCAGAGAGATCTCCGACGAGCTGTACTCCTCTCTCAACGTTCCTTTCGATGACGGCTTCGAAGTTATGAAGACAGGTCTTGACATGGACCCAGACTTCAAGACCTTCCACGAGTTCTGCGTCAACAACAACATCCCATTCAACGTCATCTCAGCTGGTTTGAAACCCATGCTCCGCAAAGTCCTCGACCACTTCATCGGCGAAGACGCGAGCAAGCACATTCAGATCGTTGCAAACGACGTCAAGATCACCGAGAACGAGCACGGCCACAGCTGGGAAGCCGTCTGGAAACACGACAGTGACCTCGGCCATGACAAGGCCTTGTCTATGCAAGAAGCACGAGCCATGGCCGAGCTCGAAGCCGACAACGGTACCATTCCCATGATCGTGTTCATCGGTGATGGCGTCTCCGACCTCCCAGCTGCACGGGAAGCAGATGTCTTATTTGCACGACGAGGCCTCAAACTCGAAGAATACTGCATTGAGAACAGCATCAAGTACATCCCCTTCGACACCTTCGCAGACATTCAAAAAGAGATCATGAGACTCGCCAAGGTTGACGATGAGAAGACCAAAGGCCGTGGTATGCCGGCTACCTTCAACCCTCGCGCCAACATGTGGAGAAGGGCCAGCAGCAAGAACGCTGTCCCTGTTTTCTCTGCTCTCAGCCCGAGAAAGGAGGAGAAGGCTTTCATGTGGCCTGAGGCTTTCACCGAGTCTACCAGGCCGGTCGCGATCGCCGAGGCTGCGGAGGCTGCTTAGACACAGCCTGGCATGGCCCCTTTTTTGAGTTTTGGTTAGCGTTCCTGGGTCTGATCACGAGTTCTTTTCACTCCATATGCCATCTCGTTTTGTTGCACATGATGCGTGCGATGAGGAATACAATGTTGACGATGTTGGCGATGTTTAAGCCGTCACGTCCCAATAGATCACACCAATTTATATAGATCGACATAGACTGCTCATCTGACAAAGAAGCTAGAGCTAATAGACGCGTTCTGTCTAACGACGTTTTGCCCTTGTTTAGTGACCCTGTCACAGGAAGACTGAGTCATAGGATGTTAGAGGATGTTGATTGATTATCACAGACCCTGTTTTGCATATACTCTGGACCATTGGTTCCTCTCGGTACAGCTCAGCCATTATTTCCTCGGGATACAAAATTCTTAGAAGACCAGACTAGACCCAGCGACCGAGGCACGGAGACAGAAGCAGGTGGATCAATGAACGAGCACCCGTCCCACATGGAGTCGCGACAGACCGGGCCAGTGAATCGCTTCTCAGCCAGTGCTTCGGGCCACGACCGTGATCTCTGGGGAGGTGCGATGGTGCAGGCGACGTTACGACGCTTTCGACCTGAAAGGCGGGCCGGCTGAAGCGGCTCTGCCTTTGCTTTCGGGGGAAGCGTCGTTAGCAGCGGGTCGAATGAGCAGAAGAAGGGGATGTGTGGATGAGGCGACTAACGCACATACGGTTCGAGAGGGAGGTGAGCGCGAGGTAACTGGAGACGGGGAGGAACATACGAGGCGACGTTCGACGGAGTGGAAACAATGACATGGCGAGAGGGAAGAATGTAGACATGATCAGATATTGGTGCAGATGCAAAGAGGGCTGTGAGAAGATGTTGGCAATACTCGGACATGGTCGGCAGTTGTGGCAAGATCATCCGGTACCCATTCTCAATCCTACCAGACGAGTCTCACATGCGACCTTGACGGACTGTGCCGACTTCGTTTGACCGGAACCTTCACGCCCAGGCTTTGGGATCAAGCGATCGGTCCTCGGATCTACTTCTCGACGTGTCGTTCTCCTGCAGTTCCAGCTGGGATCTTCGCTAAACCGTCGCGAGCATATCGACTACGAAGCAAGCCGATACGGTCGGTGTGGCACCAGATTCGTCAAGTACGTGTACCTGTAGCTCTCCGCATACCCTGATTGACCAGCATTAATGACAATGTTGTAGGCTATCATATTGCCTTCTACGCCTAGTATTTGCGTACATCCCAGCGACGAGCGGGGTAGACGCAAGCCTGACAGCGTCGCCGATGTATACCCCGTTTACGATACCCGTCTGCACTACTGCACCATCCCGGCATACTTCGATTGGGTGTAAAGTGTGACGAGTATGTGTAGCCAATGCTATCACCAATGACTCGGACCGATGAAGTTAGTACCGAAAGTTTGACGATGATACCGATGCGGCAGACGACCGCTATGATGATAGACGCTTGTACAGCTATGCTTCTGATACCGCGGCCACATGGGACATGCATGTTGTCGCTTTTGCTAACAGCGAGCGCACAACATCCCGTAGCCTTGAGATGCTGTCGCCAATTACGATTGCCGGCTTTCGAAAGGAGAGAAGGCTAACGACGGCGCTTGCGAGGATAGAGAGGCCAATGGGTGTTAGTTGGACTAAGCAGCAACCGTGGCCGGGAGCCCCATTTGTGTTGCTGCCACATCACAGCATGGACTGCGATAATATGAGCAGCGAAGCGTGGCTGCGACCAGTGCATGTTTCTCAAAAAGAGCAACATCATTGGATCCATGGTTGGTAGTTTCGAGGACAGAGACTGCCGGAGCGGCGTTGCTCAATTGTCGAACTCGTGATAGCCAGCATCTATTCGAGCTTGAGCTATCAACCACGCACGAAGCAACCGTCTTTCGGGTCACCGCTTGTGACTTCCCTGAGCCTTCTGAGCAATCTGTTCAGTGATCTGATCTAGCCGCTTGCTTTGTTCCTGTCGGCTCTCACCCTCGACTTTGTTCGAACCCATGCAGGTAACCAAGGTGGCAACTGCGTACCGCTCTCCTTCCATGTCGATAGCGGTACCACCGTCAGGGCCAAAGTGGGGATGTGGCACACCCTGCTGAACTGTCATTGCCTCTGGGTTACTTAGAACAGCGACGGCGTTGTTGATGATGAAGTCTTCGTTCTGTCCTTCAAGATAACCTGTACCCCAGCCATCAGTGGAAACAAGTACAGAGTAGACAGTCCCAGGCTTGACCATCTGTGTGAAGGCTATATCGCATGAGGAATGGGGAAGTTCGCTTAAGTTGTATTCTTTCATGACAGGTTCCAAGTGCCTTTTGGCAGCCTCGAGCATGATGGTGGAGATGGCGCCGCCGTGAACAGCATCTGGCCAGCCATCGATGCCGAAGCCGGAGAAGAAGACAAGCATGGAGATCTCCAGCTCGGGGTGGCGGAAGTGCTTCATGGTGAAGCCTTGGACTCCAGATAGAGTATCTTTGACCAAATGCTGGTCTCCTCTAGAGACGGTGTTCCCTGGTGCTGAAGGTCGGACTATTGGAGTTTCAAACCATTTCATATCCCGCAAACTTTCACAAATAGGAGCCCCCTCTAGGATGTCATCGATCTCTTCCTGCAGCTCTACGTATTCTTCAGAGCCTGGCTCGTAGGGTGGTTGCACATATTCCCAGGCTATCACGGCTGCGCCAGAAACCCAACCCAGTAAGGAAAAGACCAATACCAGGCAAGCACTTCTGATGCCGCGCCGTATGGGGCTTGGATGACTTGTTCCCACCGTGGTCTGTGCTACGGCGGGTTGTGGCACGTAAGATGAGGGTATGTTTGGAGTAGGCTGTAGGTGCGTTGGGTATTGCGATGGGTGTTGGAAGTACTCCTTGTGTGGTCCATTGCTGCCATGCTGTAGCCGTAGCGGTATACGGGGTCCGAGGGTGAGGGTCTGCGGGCGTAGGCGAAGAGGTCGCCCCAAGAAAGGTCGGAGTGGTAGCATTGGCGACATGCTGCGTTGGAAAGTGAGACGCGCAACTCCTGCTGTCCCGATGCCCTGACGTCCTCGGCGTGTTACAGGTACGATGAAACGACCAGAACGGAAGCACCTCAAGTTCCTGGTCGAACGAAAGCCGAAAGCCCACTGCACGAATCCAGCTTGAAGCTAGAGTGACGAAAGAAGACAAGACGTTGTTATTGCTTACTAGTACTGGTTGCTGCGCGTGGTATCTTGGACAAGCCACTCGTCGGCGCATCATGCTACTGTCGTCAAAAAGCAGTCAACGATTCCAAGTACTTCGGGGACTACACATTGGTACGATGTCTAGTAGCTTTACACGGTCGAGCACGCTCTAAGAATGGAGTCCCTTGAGGCCGTTGCGGTAGTTGTGGTAGTAAATTCCTACAATCTGACATGGGCAGCGACATTCAGAGTCATTGGAAACACGCACTGGCCAGGGTTTCCTCTGCGACTCAACTGAGGACGATGAACGACAGACCCTGCTCCCATACTTCTGTACTGCTGGAAGACGGAAGCTGTGGCTGATGCAATTGATACTCTTTCGTATACTGCTATGTCTTCGACCACATGAACGCCTGGCGTAGTGTGTACACCTGTCCCATCCTTGAACTCATTCCATGCTCGAATTCTCGGGATGGTTCTCAATGCTGCCGGTTCAGGACACGCAGATCTCAAGCGACCGCTTTTGCAGACGTTTCCATCCTTCTCAATCGACGTATCGCATGGATTTTGATTGCTAACCGTGTCGTAAAAAGTACATCGTAACGATCTATGCGGTCGGGGCTGGGTTCATCTAATGTATACGTTAGTTCCTGGCTGCAACATGGCGGCCTTGGTGAGTGTTGTACCTTTCTCTTGCCGCCAGTCATCGTGACGTTGACGAATCGTCGGGTGTACACCATTCGCTTCTTCGCTCTGCCCTTTGGCAGCTTCTTCTTC
>Ga0066648_10000320_pt1 | contig 34115 bp, 23 predicted proteins | sample CryGeyCG12114_NA_FD_59537 | JGI IMG/M metagenome (GOLD analysis project Ga0066648, IMG submission 59537) | Groundwater microbial communities from aquifer - Crystal Geyser CG19_WC_8/21/14_NA | ecosystem: Environmental > Aquatic > Deep subsurface > Groundwater | place: USA: Utah: Grand County... | reverse complement strand
GGTCCCGGCAAAGCCGGATCCAACCACAATCAAGTCATACTCTGTTTGCATAGAACCCATCTTGTTTGTGTCTCGCCGTATACAACCGGAAATCTGGTCTGAAAGATCTTACGCTCGTGACTAAAGAGCACCTGTTGCTTTGACGTCCACCGTTCTGTACTCTGAAGTCTCACGACCCCTCTCGCACCGAGTCAGCGACCTGCATAGCCTGCTCATGGCAGGCATAGCTTTAGCAAATCATTTTCTTCCAGTAGCACGTTTCGAGAATGGAAATATGCTGATCCTTCCGAACCCCGCAGAAACGGGGAAGTTAATTTTGGCAAAGCGGTGCTTTCGAGATGGTCTGAAGGATTTCGAGATCAACTCAGCTCCCCGCATGTACCTTTAGCACGGAAGAGGAATTGCAGGGTTAGCTTCGAAGCGTGCAGGATGGTGAAAGATTTAAAGAAAGTTATTGAGTCATTGATAATCAACAACCGATACTGAGCCTGATGGACATGAAGCCTTATGTTCTTGTGAGTGAACATTTCTTGAGGGAGTCTGGGACTGTCCTAGAGGACCTGCCCGCAGTCATTCAGCGTGCTTGTGATGCAAAGATGCAATGTCTTCCGGCCTGTTTTCTGGGATGCGTGACTGGTAGCGGAACGTCCACGCAGGCCAGTCAGCAAAGCCTACTGTACAGGAAAGTCGCGACCCGCAACTCTTTTCATCGCGCGTCTGACCAATCAACACGCTTCACTCAAGAGTCCACTCCACGGCTTACCTTTGAAGTTATGTTCCTCTCCGGCTTTGCATGTCTTCTGTGTGAAAACAATGCGTTATCTCATGGAACACGCTGTAGGCTCCATTTGAACCCTCTTAAGAACGCCGGATTGCAGATTGCAGCATGTCAGGCACTTTTGCTACACCCCCGCAGGCTTGGCTGGTTGTTTGACCAACGAGAGGTGCAGCAGCCATGGCAGGCTTGCCTTTCCTCCGTGGCTGTGTGGCAGCTAGACCACGTCGTCAGCCTATTTTTTTGCTTGACTCGAGCGTCTACCTAAAAAGCTATGGCAAGACACTTTGATACCTCGTGAGCTGGTCAGAACAGAATGGCAGTGGCTCCCAAAGCGGCTGGAGCTGCAAGCAGACAGAAGTTTGAATAGCGCGACCTTCCACTTGTCGAGCGATCGGCTGAGCTGCTAGAGATGTGGCTCTTGAACGTCACCACCCTCAAGCTTGAATCTTTCGACGGTGACTCAGTGCCTGAATATGCGATACTCTCTCATAGATGGGAGAGCGGCGAAGTCACCTTCAAGGATGTTCAAAAGGACAGACAGAAGCACATGCCGGGTTGGCTGAAGATTGAGAAGTGCTGTCGTCAGGCTCTGAAGGATGGCCTCTTCTACGTCTGGGCAGACACATGTTGCATAGACAAAAGAAGCAGCGCCGAGCTCACCGAAGCAATCAACAGCATGTATTTGTGGTACAAAGAAGCGGCTGTTTGCTATGCTTACCTTTCCGATATCCGATATGACGGTTTGGGGGAATCTACCGAAGACCAGTGTATGAAAACAGGAGGAAGTAATGACGATGGTGTTCGCTGTACCTCTAAACACTTTCATACCACATTTACCGAAAGTCTGTGGTTCACACGTGGTTGGACATTGCAAGAGCTTCTTGCGCCTGCAAAGCTCATGTTCTACGATTGCATATGGACAGCTATAGGCTCTAAGTGCGATTTACGTTATGAAATCCATCGACGTACTGGGATCCGTGAACACGCGTTGGAGAACTTTTCACCTTATCCAGGATACTATTCGGTGGCGGAGAAGATGGTCTGGGCAGCCGGTCGCAACACCACTCGTCCCGAGGACCGCGCCTACAGCCTTCTTGGTATATTCGATGTGAACATGCCCATGCTCTACGGTGAACGCCAGAAAGCCTTCCAACGACTTCAAGAAGAGATCATGAACCGCACGAACGATACGACCATTTTCATCTGGAGTCCAGCCTTTCCCTCCAGAAGCGTCGGGTTACTAGCAGAATCAACAGAAGAGTTCATGCACGATGAGTTTCTTACTGACAAACCACCGGAGCCACACCAGCGGAGCTTTTCTGTTGACAGCTCGTGGGTCTCTGGACGTTTTGTGATTCAACGCTATGTTTTTGACATCTTCGCTGCAGCGATCGGTGAACAACATTACAAGTACGGTGCTTCTATGTGGATCTGTTTGTTTTTGCAGTGGGATCCCTACGAGCAATCGTTCCATCGTGTGACACTGGATGATCGAAGTCTGGTGATGTGCCAGTCGAACGAGTCCTTCCGCTCTCCGTCCGCTATGCAAACAATCAGAATCAGGAAAGATGGACTTGAACATGAACGCTTAAACTCGGCGAGCTTCGCCTCTTACTTTACTCTAAACTCGTTTTCAGCGCCACTGGAAGTTACTGTCCGCCCAGGTGTCTGTCGTGCTCGAAGTGGTCCTACCGTGCTGCTCGACAGTAAGCTAAATCGCGACAATCATTGCAATGGCTTGTGGGTCAAGGAATACTCCCTTGATCAACCAGATCCATGCTTGTGCTTTAGTCGCAGATCCTCACATCGGATAATACACGGCGAAGATCTCTGGCATCGAGCAGTCATCTATTTTGGATTGAACATCGAGCAGAAACCCGCTGTCTACCTACGTGAACTTCCTGATTCTAATGAGCCATTCTTGGACATTTATCACGATACGAGCGTGCCTTCCTGTGTCGATATTGGCTACGTCTGTACGACTGACAACAACGCGGACCGCCGAAGATCATGTCAGGATGTCAGTGCAGGTCAAGCATCATCAGCATATTCAACGGACGGCACATTACATTTGACCGAAGCCGAGCTTAGAACGCAGTCAGCCACAATCTTCGGCTTCAAAGACATTCTCACGGTGTATATAATTAGCTTGGATGAGGGTTATCGCGCATTCCTACAGTTCAAGGAATATGTTGACGGTATCGAGACTATACCTGAGTCGTGGCTAGTGAAATCGACACATCAGCGAGCGGAGAAATCGATTGCGGAAAGGAAGCTCTCTAGCACGAAATTGAAGTCAGAAGCAAAGAACTCGAAACAGTCTAGGAGTAAAGACATACATTCTCAGCACGGGAAGCGACAGTCGGCCTCTGCAGTTTCAAATGTCATCAAGCTTTCTGGCAGACCAAAGTAGCAGTGCCTGTTGCTCGGGGTTCCGGGCGACATGTCTGATTACAGAAGCTGTACATACAACATAGGAATTCATACCGTGGGCAACGTTGACTGCAGATAGCAATCCAACCAATGGAATCCATATAGCCACCAGTAGTAGTACCAACACCCACGATCGGCTGCATTGCACAACGTCTTCGCACCCACTTAAAAAGTCCATGAGTAATCCGCTTTTGCACTGGCGGCTCGCTCTTCTCAACACGCCACAGCCGCAGGCAAGGGGCCGAGAATCTGGCCACATGGGCAGCCTAGACAAATCGTAGGACGGCGCCCCTTTTACAGGCATACCTGTGAAGCCTGTCCCTCAAGGAGAAGGTGTGTTTGCAAAGGACGCTGACATGGTATGACTGTATTTAGTACAACAGGACAACTACACGTGGTGACGACACACACACGGATAAGTGGACTGATCAAAGAAGACGTGGCCCGATAGCACCAGCCTTCAAGTTGCTCGTGCATCCCATATCTTTGGATTCTGAACACATGCTGTACAAGCCAGTAAGGCGCTCCAACTAGCGAGCGGGATAACCCTTTGGTTACGTAGGTGGATAGCTACGCGCCTCCTTTAGGCTCAATGGTGTCATATCTCTACGAACAGTATGGTACAAGGTACTGCAGATATCACAGCAAGACCTGACGCCTGGATACCAGTACAATCACTTACTGTAAGCCGACTGACCGCAGGCGAGGTGACTACGAAACAGACCTAGCTCTTTCATATCGCATTTCATGAGCGAGGTATGATAACTGCCGACGCCAAACTCAATGCGCTGGCTCTAGGTGACTTGAATCTACGTATTTCACCCGGAGTTCACATCGAGCAGGCCACGAGCAGCTGGAATGATGATATCGTGTTATCAGTTACAATTCATCAAGACTCTGATACACGGGTAGTCGGTCAGCAAGGCAAGTGTGTCAGCAGTCGAGGTCTGTGACTTTGTAAGGCCTACAGGTATATGGGCTAGAGAGGGGTAATGGTGTAAGACAGTTGTAACTGTACTGTGTAGGTTCAAGTTCGAAGTAATGCTACGGCAGTGGCGGTGCTTGCCAGGCGTCCGCCTTGCAAAAGAGTAACTAAAGACTGTAACTCATGGCTCCCTACTGTTTTCTACCCCTTACATGCGACCCTCTGCTCATGTCATACTATCCTAGAGGCGTTAATAGTTCCTTTTCGATCTTGATTCTCTCGGATTCAAGAACAACTTCCTCGAGACGTCTATCCGAATAGCCATTCGTGTCTTCCACGATCCTCAGACGGGTTCCGATGTGCTCACTGTCTTGACCCTCTCGACCTTCAGCCTGCTGGTTCTCAGTGATGCGTTTCTGAATTCGCAAATGTAGTATGCCACCTGCAACACCCCCTGCTTGCATGATCCTCTTCAGCATGATCCTGTAGGCGCCTGGTCTGCTGAAGACGAAGTCTTCTGTGCCATTCTCGTTAACTTGGGCAAGCTCGTGTGTTGCCAGATCTATGCCCTTGCCTGTCTCAAATTGGAACTTGTCGCAGAGTGTCTGCAGATCGAAATGCTGCCATGAGATAGGAACTTGCATGGTCTGGGGTTTGAGATCCAGCATTGGCATGAGTACTGGTTGATGCTCGTTGAGAACCGTGGCGTTGATATGCACCTCAATATCGTCCCAGTCCGTAGAGCGTGGCTTTGCAGTGTCTTCGTTGGATTGTGCCGATTTCGCGCTCGTGGATCGTTGTGGGGTTGTAGCTCGTACTGTCCTGCGCCTCTTCTTTGCTAGTGTCTCGCTCTCACTTGTTGATGAGCCTTCGTTTGAGGACGGGCGGTAATCAGACTCGTTAATGACTTCGGGCTCCCTTGCACGGACGGCACCAACTGATGACAGGTCAGCAAGCGGATCAAGGTATGTGACCCATGCTGTATATGTTTGCAGCTGCTTCTTCTTTCGCTCCTCGGGCTCAGTCTTCTAGCCTGGCCAAAAGTTGCTGTCGTCGAAGTCTCCCATCAGAGGTCGCAGACATTGTTTGTAATGCTTCCATTTATGCTGAGGCCTCTCGATACCTGGAGCAATGACTCCTGACGGCCATGTTTGTTGGATCCAGAGAGTGAGCGTCGCTTTGCGATGTTTGAGTGTCTCGTCATCGAAGCCACTTTTCTGCTTGATCCACGGATCTGAGAACTTTTCGAACCCTACTTTACCAGCGTTTCTACGCCTACCCATAATTGCAAATGGTTGGTGGAGCTTAGCAGGTCGTAGAGACCTTCGTGCAACGAACAAACACGTTCCTCGGCGATGACCGAGGACATCAAACGTGACACTGAGGTTTCTGGAAGTCAAAGTCAGTGGGGGAGTTCTAAGAGCATGAAGGTGCCACCAAAGTCAAAGCATTGCTCCACACTGCCAAGACCGTGGTTAGGCAGTCGCGCCTTCTAGAGCGGCCTCCTAAGCCTGCCTTGCCCTATCGTTACAAGCAACGAACACATTAGGCTAATGAAAGGAATTGTGTAACACTGAACTTTACTGCGTTGCTTGCCTGCCATAACAATTATCTCGGTCGTCTGTCTTCCTGAAAGGTGAGATATCTACCGAGTTTGAACCAGCCGTAACTCGTAGTTCTCATAGACGACCATGAAAACAGCATTCCATATATCTTTCTATCTTGGAATACTGGAGAACGACATCGAATTAGAAACACCAGTGTAGGCTGATAGAGGTGAGATCATGCCATATCTATGTTTATCATACTGACATGTACTCAAAGTTGACTCTCTCATCGCCATCGAAATCCGTGATATGGTCTTGCGGGCATTCAAGAACGACGTTTCAGTCTCCGACGTCATGAGCGACACGGCACGCACCCACTCGGTCACATGACGGGCAAGGTCGTGATCAGGAGTAAGCTGGTCAACGCCGGATCAGGGCTTAGGGAACTGCACAGGATTGAAGCACAGGTTCATACTCGTGAGAACTGCAAGTGTAGTTAGGCGTATGAATAAATTTGTTCCTTCTTTCATTACTGTTGTACAAACATCGCTCCATTTCAAGTTCGCGATTAGTAGCTCAATATATAACTCCACTATGCAAACATGGTTGATGTTTTACCATTATTTCTGGACAGGTCGCTTGGCTGAGCTCTTGTCTTTTTCTAAGTTGGGAACAAAACCGTCAATTGTGCACATCATGTGGTTAAAGGTGCTCGGACGATATGCGGACGAGTTGAGCGCACCGATACTGATGGAGTAGGCAGTAGATGACCGGTAAGTAAGAAGTTATCTGGCCGGCGCGTCGATCACATGTCCTACAGCGGACAGGAGTTGTGCCGAAAGTGGCACTTCGGCGACTTTCCAGGCTCGAGACGAACTGGAAGCTTGGCTTTTCCAGCCTGGAAGCGAGTCAGCACGAGCTCTACCACATCTAGGGCGCAAAGACTTAGTCACGATTGGATAAGCCTGTCATCGTAACGTTCTGCTTTGGAACCTGACGATGGCTCCGGCGCAACATTGGGTAAGCAGCAGCAAGAGATACAGGCAGCCATGAACGTTCAAGACCAGTATAAGAATGCTCAAAATGAGTTGCTCTATCGACGACAACAAGAAGGAAAGAACTGCAACAACACCACGAAGCAGCACAATCTCCAAGCAGAACCTATTCTTGACAATAGCAACAATCATCAACAGCACTCACCATGAGCCTTAAAAAGATTGCTTTGGTCGGTGCAACTGGCAACCTTGGACCTGCAATCCTTGCGGCTCTACTTGATGCCGGTTATGAAGTTACGATCCTGTCACGAGAAAGGAGCACCTCGACCGACTCCCTCCCAAGCCACCGAAACCAGAAAATCGCAAAGGTCAACTTCGAAGACGTAAATAGCATCACCGCAGCACTCGAAGGCATCGAGGGTGTAGTCTCCAACGTCGCCAGCCATGCGCTCTTGTCGCAAAAGAAGATCATCGACGCTGCCATTACTACCGGCGTTAAGCGCTTCCTACCCAGTGACTTTGGCTCCGACCTCAGCATCGAGGCGAACAAATCGGTCCCTTTCAACACGCCAAAGGTCGAGATCCACGAGTACCTCGAAGAAAAGTCAGCGAACCATCCAGACTTCAGCTACACTTTTGTTTACACCGGACCCTTCTTTGACTGGTCCCTGGTTTTCGGCCTCTTCGGCGACCTCAAAGCCCATGACGCGACGCTTTGGGATGGCGGCGAGACAAGAGTCTCGACCACGACGCTATCTTCAGTCGGCAAAGCTGTTGCAGGCGTGTTCAAGAACCTTGAAACAACCAGGAACAGAGAGATCTGCATCGCAGACACGACCATCACGCAGAAGCAGATTATCGAGATGGTGAAGGAGATCGATGGCAAGGAGTGGACGACCAAGACAGGCGGCACAGCTGAGGCGTACCAGCTGGGCTTGGATGAACTCAAGAAGCCCGAACCGAATATGCAGGTTGTTATCTTTAACCAGCTCTACCGGATCATTTTCAGTGACGAGCACGGCACTAACATGGAGGACAAGCTTGATAATGACAAAGTTGGTTTGTCTATGAAGACGGAGGAGCAGGTTAGGGAGGTCGTGAAGAATGCCTTGGCACGAGCTACTATGTAGTTCCATATCGAACATTCAGTACCGGCAATGACAAAGATAATCAGAATCAGGCTCCATACACAGATAATGCTTGCTGGTAGCTGAAACCTGAAATCAACGTCGTTATGTGATTGAGGACTCTGATTTGTACGAACTGCATGCTGCTACTGGTATAATCACGCTCGTCTCCCCGAACCCGAGCACCTTCTTAGAAATCGCAGCGCGTTCTGTGAAATGACCCTACACTCTGATGTACTTCCTCTAAAGTAACCTGCATAATAGGCACTTCAGACAGAGCCGAGTTAGCAAGTGATAGAAATGTCCTCACCTCATTGAGGCTACAAAAAGGCTTTTAATTCATTGACAACATAGTAATATCATGCACTAAGTAGCTCAGCATCAAGGCCCCGCTCCTCTCCATGTACAATGCCTGGGCGTTACCCGTGCTTGTTTCTTGGCCTAAATCCAAGATTCTGTCACACACAGCTGGAAGGTGCGGCCGGCAGAATAAGAGTTGCAATTGTGGTACAGCAATAGCGGTTGACAGACTGTTCCATGCAAGTTGCATCAAGCTTGTAGTCAGCATTGTCCGAACCGCCTTTGATCGCCGCGAACTAGCTAGCTGTTGGCACCATACCTGTCGAGTGCTAGAGTTGCCTTATCCGAGGCATCATTGGCATAGTCAACGAGCCAAAACTCGATGGATAGCCCACGGTCCTCAAGCTCGTTCAGCCGGGCCTCCACCACATCCACCAATGAAAGCAAAGGCTGAACGTCTCCGAGCTTATGATGATACCGGTACGCTGTTCTCTTCAGGTCTCGGCCACAGGCGAAAACGCCTACCAACCAAGAGTGGACTGTCCGGACTTTGATATCATTTATACTCTTGTGACGCTTTGTGATTTCCTGAACCTGGTCATATCCGTCCGAGAGAGCTTCCAACGTTACATATTCAAAAGGATATCCTATGGAGTCGTTTGATTCTGACACTTGACCGCCATTGTGTGGTGAGTTACCGCCGAAAGAAACACCAAAAGCATACGCTCTATCCCTGTGGAACTGTTTCTCGACAGCCCCCACTTCGAAGACCATCGTTTTACCCCTGATCTCCGTACCACAAGAGATGGGACCCGTCATGTGTATGCTGCGCAACTGGCATACTTGCATGAGCTCGTTATACCACAACAGACCTCCCATTGATGCGTACTCTTCATCCGACATCTTCCCAACGTAGCCGTATTTCGGATCCATCTCAGGAATGAATTGTCGTGAGAGCTTCTTGCCCTGAGCAATCGGGATGAGCATTTTTATGACTTGTCAGGGAGCAGATGAACAAGGAGTGTGGTGCGAAAGCTGTGGAAGGGGTGCAACATGTGTAGAAGGTGGAGAGGCAAAAGGTGTGGAAGAGAAGGCCGCAAGACAATCATAAGATATCGGCAGCTGTACATGATATATGAAAATCGTTGTGATACCGTGCCTGGTGACACAAGTTGAGCCTTGGTACACAGAGATGGCTTTGTCCATGGAAGCAGTATTGGCTTCCAGTCACAACATACGGGGTAGTCTGCTGAGGCGGTCTCGTCCTCTTCCTGTGCATGTTTCCGAGACAAACTCTAGCCTTTTGTACCTCGTGATAAAATCATAATGTTTGCTATTGTATATCCGAAAGGCGATCTGCGTCTCGCGTGATTTCGTCGGCGACATGTGGAACATCATTTCAGGCGGAGTTCAGTCCCTGTTCAACCAGAATATGACAGTTCTACCATAGCCTTCGTGATAATTGATCAGAGCTTCGAGCTTGCGGTAGCCACGGTGCGTGCTGTCGGGACATCGTGCGGCTGCTAGCTCTTCACGTGCATTCCTGCCCCAGGCCGGAATTCTGACCAGCATGTCTGATTATACGACGATAACGATCACCGTCACCATTCTGTTGACCGCGCAGATGCCCTTGGTGGCATGCAGGGCTCCGAGTGTGGCTTCTATGGTTGCCCAATGTCGATGATCACGATGTTCGTAGCGTACCCTTCCTGTTCTGTTGAAATGAGACCCGCGACCAAAATTGACTTCCCAGACCATGCTGTGAAGACGGGCGCCATGATCGCATTTGGATCTGCTGGCTGCAACGACCAGCGAGTGATCCAAGACTTGCAGCTTTGAAGAGTTGGGACCTGTTGGTATGGTTAGCCTGTAAGTGGAAGAATTTCTTGTACGAGCTATAGTGAAGCAGGCCACGCCGCTCACGTTTGGGAATAGCATAATTATAGCCGAACCGAGGGTCTATCGATGGTATGAAAGCTCTGTTAGGCGTCATGTTGCTGCAGTAGTCCTTGTTTGGTGTTCGTCTCGTGCACGATGATTTCTGGTCAAGCAGATCTCAGGCATCTTGTCTTGCAGCGAGAGGCATATTTAAATCAGTAAAAGGTGCTATAGTGTTTCAGACCCAGGAACCATGGATGTTGAACGACGCCAACTACCTTTGTTGGCAAAGCAAACGACAGGAGGCCGTTGTCGTCCAGACGGGTTGTTGCAGCTGACTTTTTGTATGGACGAGTGGCCTGTCGTGTGGAAGAGTATGATGCTTTGTTGGACTGTCTGAGACACGAAACCGAAACATTGTCCGGTGCACAGCAAACTGCTTAAGACAGCCATGGCTGTCCTAGCTGATGATGATACATTGCACAAGGCACTCTAATAGATAGCTTCTAACAAATAAACGACGCCGAACACTAAGAAGGCGATCGCGCCTCCCATAGTGACTGTAGATTTATTAGCAAGAGAGCGAGTAAGATCAGGTGGAAAGTGGGACTTACCAGTGCGCAAGCTGACCTTGCCTGCAATAGCTTTTCCTCCAAGGACAGCAACCCCAGTACAGATGGCATGACCACCTAGAGCACCTCCCGTCACCCACCAGTAGTCTGAACCAGCAGCCATAGCGATAGTCGCGATTTGACTTCTATCACCCCATTCGCCCAAGAAAGTCATAATGAAGGTCTGGACCCAAGCAGGGCTGAGCAATAAACTGCAAAGATTATTTACACCTCCTGTCAAGTTGTCCCAGGTGGATCGTCCAGATGGCGAGGCAGATCGCGAAGACGTTTCGGAAATAGGCGAATCAGGGGGTGATGGCAGTCGACCAGTTTCTGACCTACCCTTGCGGATGCCGCCTCGGCCAGATTCCAAAACGTATGGCGAGATGGATGACCTTCTGCGCGACCTCCGCAGGGCTTCATGTTCTTTTTCCTCGAGTTCTTGTTCGACCTCTTTCATTTCTTCGCTGACACCTTCGTCAGGGCTAATGCTTCGTGCTTCTAGCAGCATCTTGATGCCGAACACGAGGAACAAGCCAGCTGCGAGGAAGTTGGTCAACCACTTCGGAATGAGGGTAGGCACCGCGTGTCCTAGAACGGCAGAGAGGATGGTCATGGTGATCAGAGCGGCGTAAGCGGCAGAAAAGACCAAGAGTCTATCGTGGCGCATAGCCATCAGACATGCGACCAAGAAAGTCTTGTCGCCGATTTCCGAGACCATGATCATGGTGAAGGCAAGGAACATGGAGTGTAGAGGTTGAACAATGTCTTCTTTGACTGGCAATGTTTCGGCGATAGGTCGTACTGCGGACGGGAGGTTGCTCAGTCGAGAATCGTCGTTGGGAAGCGCTTTATCTCTGGACGAGGATGGGTTGTTTGGCATGGGCATGGAATGTGGCTTCTCTGGCAGATCAGATGGCTTCCCGAGCGGTTTCGGAAAGTCGTCGTCGACAACAGGCTTAGGAGCATTGACAGTGTCTTCGATGCCTTGCAATTTTTCTTTCTCGCTGTGCGGTAGCGGTGGCTGCTCTTTGGGGGCATCGGGCCTCTTCTGGTCGGCAGAAACAGGCTCCTTGTTCTTGCTCTTCTCGGTAATGCCACCTTCTGTGCCACGAGTGCCTTCAACAGGCGCCGAGCGAGACTTGTCGTCCATGACGCCCTCGTTACTTTGTGGGATCTTCGGAGCGGTCGAGTCTTGCTGATGGTCCTTCATCTGAGAGTGTGAGATTTGCGCCGACTCATCGTCGTCGACCAGCGTTGTTTTGGCCTTCTTCCGTGTCCTTTCGGCGCTTGTCTCGACCCAGGGCCCCTCGTGTGGTACGCCATCCTTGCCGTCGACTGGCGCGTGTTCTGTGCCCACGGGGTTTGGCTTGATTCCCGTCTTCAATGTGGATTCAGTTACATCTTTGGCGGCTGCGGCATCCAATACTGCTGCCGGTGACGCAGTGATCGATGTGACGAGGGAGAGGAGCGAAAGTGCACAAAGGAGCTGACCTCTGGGGTGTATCCTCATTTTTGTTTTGTTGGCGTGTAGTGATGTTCAAACCGTGTTGGTGGTGTTGGCGTGAGTTGTCGCGATCCAACAACTAAACGAACGTGGTCGCGTGCTAAGCAAATAGTAGTGGAAAGGAAGTCGCAACGATTATAGGTGGTAGGATTAGTAGTACAAAATCACAGTACAGCGGTGGGCAAAACAAATCAATGCAGGAGAATACTCGTATGGGTGATGTTGGGACGATGCTCGACTCCTTTGCCCTCGAACTGCAAAGCTCAGAAGCAACTTAGTGCCACGCAATCGGCTTCAACGGGGATCCGCATAGCCGCAGCACTGGCAGCGTGTAAAGTGGTCGCGGCAAGCGAAAAGCCTAACTCAACTTAACCTCCGCAGACGACGCAGGCACGACCCACCAGTAATTTGGCTTTTATGTCCTGGCCCCTTTCCACCAGCAATTTGTTTCGACGAAAGCAGGCTTGAATCTACCTTACTTCCACTGGTGATCAACGTCTGGAAGGTTTCATGACGTATGACTTGAGAAGATGTATTGTAGGTGAACGCCATACAGGACAGTACCCAAGACTCCAAGTTTCATTGCTCTATCTTGCCAGCATCCCACTCTCTAATCTCGCCTTTACGAGACCACTTGACACTGCTTGAATCACCTCCACGTTCATGGTTGTTGGCGCCCTTCTCCCAGGTGGAGATCTCGCTCTCGCCAAATCCAGCTTCCCGCATTCTGGATGCTTGGTTCTGCTTCCACTTGGCTCGATCGCGCATGGCTTCGAGTGCAAGGTCCCAATCATCGTCAATGTCGTCGCCGCCGTGATCTGAATCTAGCGAGACGTCGTGAGACGGATCATAGCCCTTGGTAAAATGCTCATCGATGCCAGATCTTGCTTTGTGAGCACCTCGACCACGTTTTCGTACAGGTTCGGCGTCCTCTCGCTCTACCTTTCCAGCAGGTCCTGCCCCACCCAACTGAATTCGAGCGAGCGAGTCAGAGGAACTCCTTCTTCTCCTGGATCGCGTGGAGCTATCTGGAGACCTTTGTCGCTCCCCAGAACGCCGCCTGCGCGCATGTCCTTGTCGACTTGATTGTGACGAGCTGTCGGTGATTGTACTGTGACGCTCCCGACCACTCCTTGACTGTGCGGCACCTAAGACGTCCTTTAGCATACGGCTCCTCTTCCGCTGATCGCTCTCGTCTGCTCTGAGCCTCTTGCGGAGCGGTTCGCCGGTAGTATCGCGCAGCGCCCGCAGCCGTCGTTCGGCTTCCTGCTCCTCTTTCCTCTTCAGCGCAGCATTATGATGGTCGGCTTCACGCACGATATGGCTCAAGAATCGAGTGTTAGGCTTCGGCAGGTCTGCAGCCCTGCGCTTGGGCGCAAATGCTGACAGCCCTTGAGCAGCATATTTGTGTGACGTCCTCTTCGCATCCTCTGCTAGTAACCTTGCAACGTAATCATCATCTAGACCCGTCTCGACCGGCATTTCACATGGACATTCGCTGCGACTGCGCCAGTCAGAGATCTCAAGAAGCATCTCACTACCGAATTAGGTCATGTACGTGATGCGGTCGGCAAACTTTCCGTACATGACGTTGGCTGTCTCCTTGACGCTCCAGATTATGCGCGACGGGCGCAGAGGCAGAAAGTCGCCGGCGCTCTCTAGAATTTCTGGAGAGTTCAATGAATACATCATCCAGCCTCATCAATTTCTGATAAAACGACTCTCTCGCACCATCCTCTATCTTGACCGCGAAGTCGCGAGTGTATGACGGCTGGATCAAGTTCATGTCATTTTCCTCTTCAGCGCATCGGCCTCTGGCAGGTTCACAACCAACGTCCGACGACAACCTCGTAAATACCTCGAGAGAGACGGGAGACGTTGTTCCCAGTCTACAAAGTCAGAATGCTCGACAGCTGACAAGCGATGAGCCCAAAGCAAAGCCATGGGCTCACTTTGTCGCAGGAGGGTTAGTATGATCTTTCCCTGGCTCGATGGTTGACTTGTTTAACCTTTTCCTTTCGCAGGCTTGGTGGCATGACAGCAGCGACACTCACTTCACCACTGGATGTATTGAAAACGAGACTACAATCCGACTTCTACCAAGCCCAATTGCGCGAACTGCATGCACAGCATTCCATCCCTCAGAAAAGAACCCTCTTCTCGGTGCCACGTGCCGCCTTAGTTCATCTGCAAGAGACTGGCCAGATGCTAGGCTCAATATACAAGCATGAAGGTTTTCGCGCACTATTCAAAGGTCTGAGCGCAAATCTTATAGGTGTTGTTCCTGCGCGGAGTATCAACTTTTTCGTCTATGGGAACAGCAAGAGAATATTGAACGAGCAATTTAACCCGCAAGGGAAAGAGAACGTCTGGAGCATCCATATTGCCGCTGCAGCCACGGCAGGAATTGCGACCGGAACAGCCACGAACCCCATATGGCTTGTCAAAACCCGACTTCAACTCGACCGAAACAGAGCAAGTAACGATCCGATGAGAGGGAGGCAATACAAGAACAGTTGGGATTGTATCAAACAAACCGTCAGACACGAGGGCGTCAAGGGTCTCTACCGAGGCTTGACGGCCTCCTACCTGGGAGTCACGGAATCTACCATGCAGTGGGTCATGTACGAGCGCATGAAGCTGGGTCTAGCAAGGAGAGAAGCACGAAGATTGAACACTCCCGGTTATCAAAGGACTTCCATGGATGGTGTCGAAGAGTGGGCTGGAAAGTTTTCCGCCGCAGCTGGTGCAAAACTGATCGCTGCTGTCGTCACATATCCTCATGAAGTGGTACGCACCAGATTACGGCAGGCACCAACCACGATATCAGATGCTGGGAAGGTGACAGTCAAATACACAGGATTGGTTCAGTGTTTCAAACTCGTCGCCAAGGAGGAGGGCATGGCTGGCCTCTATGGCGGCATGACTCCACATCTTTTGAGAGCTGTCCCGTCAGCTGCCATCATGTTTGGTGTATATGAGGTCTTCTTGAGGCTATTTGGTACGACGGCGTAAGGGACAGCTGGCCTGGGCTCTTCACTCAGCAATTAATCATTGTACAACAATGTTGACGAAGAATGTCTTATTATCATCGAGCAACCTTCGGAGAGGCTGCAAAGTTTCGCAAATGTACAAAAGATCTTGAACAGTTTCAAGTGAAGAATGAATAAATAGAGTATTAGTCAGTATAGAACATGGCCTTCGCTCCTCTGATTATTATCTAGCAAATGAGCAGTCGCGTCTTACACTGCCCTTGTGAGGACCACGTTTACCCATGTTCGCGATGATAAGAGTACCGTTATTCAAATGCGGCCCAAGCCGTCAATTTTGAGCCGAGTCGTCAACTCGCTGTCAGCAAAATTTGGGGTAGGTACAACATAAGCACGTCTGTGCAGCAGACGAACGTCCTCTAGAGTCACGGCCGCTATCCGTGTACTTTATGCATGACCATTCTAAGCAGTACGTGTGTACCTTGTGCCGGCATGTTTGAAGGATCGGCATGATCACTGCAGCTACGCACTTCCATCACCAATCATGGAGAGGGCCTTGACTCTTCAGCTTTGACTCACGCACCAAGAATAAAAGATCTTCATCATTTCAGGCTTAGATCAGGTTTCTGCCGTGCCTCCCAGACAAAGCTTAAGGCATGATTGCGGGGGCAGATCATGGGGTGGTAGAGGGTTCCTGGCCCTTAGTAATTACCTCCCTGGTCGATCCATCCGCAGCTCGACCTATGGCGGAAGCTAGACACGTCGTGCACCTTGCTCTGGGGGCGCCTTGCAGTTTTGGGTCGCAGGCATATCGTTCTTCCTGGTAAGCGATCTTCAAGCATGTAGACGAGGAAATGCAAGAAGCACCTAAGATGCCTTCCTTCCCATCCTGCGCGTTGTTTCTGTGCTCTTCCCCTCAACCTGCGTCGCCCTGCCATCGTATACCATGGCGCACCACTCAACCAGCCAGCTGAAGCAAGGCTTTAACGCCTACAATGTGCTTGTGCTTTGCGTCCTCGGGTTGGGCTCGATCACATATGGCTACACAGCATCCATTATAGGGACTACGCTGGGTGCGTCGACCTTTGAGCAGACTGATTGGTCAGTAACTGATGTTCCTAGGCCAACCCTCCTTCATCGCCTACTTCGACCTTGCTACCCGCAAGAACGGCACAGATCTAATCTCGACAACAAACGGCCTCTTTCAAGCAGGAGGTGTCATTGGAACTCTCTCCCTACCCTGGTTCGCAGACAAGTTTGGTCGTAAATGGGCCTGTGCACTTGCAGCCAGTCTGGCCCTCATTTCAGGCGCCTTTCTGGCCGGCAGTGTCAACATAGGCATGTTCATTGCGTTCCGCTTTGTCGCTGGAGCAAGCGCCTTCATGATTCTCGCCGCGGTACCCATTCTCATGGCCGAGCTGGTGCCCGGTCGATTCAGGGGGGCCCTTGTTGACATCCACGCTGTCTTTCTTATCATCGGCTACGTGATTCAAGCCTGGGTGGGCTTCGGCTTCTACTTCTGGACTGACGGTGGAGTCAACAACACATGGCGTCCACCCCTGGCACTCCAGTGCTTCTGGCCCCTTCTGCTTCTGATCGCTCTTCCATTCCTGCCCGAGTCCCCCCGGTGGCTCTGTATGCAAGGTCGAACAGAAGAAGCCCGCAAAGTCCTCATCAAGCTTCACAGCAACAAACACGACCCGAATCATGAAGGCGCCGAAGCAGAGTTCTACCAGATCAAAAAACAGATTGCGATTGACCGCACGCTCGGCAGCTCTTGGGCAGATATGTTCACGAAACCTAGCTACCGAAAGCGGGCGCTACTGGCCATTGGCACAACGGGCATCATACAGTGCTCAGGCGTCTTGGTGATTAACAACTACGGGCCAACGCTCTACAAGAATCTCGGCTTCAGCCCCGTCAAGCAATTGCTGTACCCAGCCGCCTGGCTCCTCTTCTCGTTGGGATGCAACATCGGAGGCATGCTTGTTATCGACCGCTTCAATCGGCCGAAGTTCATGGCCTTTGGCGTGACTGGCTGCATGTTAACACTCATCATCGAAGCCGCGCTCGTTGCAAACTTCGTGCCCAGCAACAACAGTGCAGCCCTGCAGGCCGCGGTCGCCATGTTCTTCATCTACCAGATCTTCTATGGTGCTTGTCTAGACGGCACACAATTCAGTTACCTTGGTGAGCTCTTCCCCACGCATCTACGCGCGAAGGGCGTATGTTTGGGAGTCAGTATGATTTCGCTCATGAATATCATGTGGCTGCAAGCTGCGCCAACTGCGTTTGATACCATTGGATGGAAATTCTATCTGTGCTTCATCATTCCAGGCAGTATCGGGGCGGCGGTTCTGTGGTTTGTCTTCCCGAACACAAAGGGACTTCCTCTGGAAGAAGTCGCTGCGCTTTTCGGTGATGCTGATGAGGTTGCGGTATACCAGAGAGACATCGAGGTCGGTGCGGATCACCATATCGTCGGTGGTGGTGGGGAAAAAACCGGAGTTGCTGGCAGCAGTGATGTCGAGAAGGTGAATGCGGTGCACGGCGAGAAGGTCCTATAGGCCATCAAGGGGAAGCAGGGATGTCTGACGTTTTGCTGTTTTCCCACCTGATACATGAGACCCCTCTGACGCGGCAATTCTTGGAAGGCTTTTCCGAGTTCATGCTGCCAGATTCACTGCCACACAACAAGTTGGGCCTCTAGGTTCATTGGAAAGAAGAGATTCGCTCCAAACTTATTAGCACATACATACACACTTCGTCAAGAAAACACGCAGTTGGAGAACATATCTATACACCTCCCATTCTACAGTACCCACACCAGCTAAGAGTCCCTCGTCCATTCCTCACGACTACACCGCAGATCGGCACATCCAGTCCCCCCGAGTCAAAGTAGACAACATAATATCTACAAGGCTACCGTAACGGCACTACACCGCCGCTCCGAGAAAAGCCACCACAGAACATGACCTCCACACGTCGTCTGCATACCTCCCTAGCCCAAACAACTTAGTTAGCAATTCCCGTTGCGAACATTGCGCATTTTTGCTGTCTCGCCCCGCAAAGCCGTGGCGTGCACGCATGACAGAAAACGACTTCATACCCGCCGGTGTGTTCCAGAGACTGCAACGACCGGATCAAGCAAGGGTTCGGGGGCTTTCGTGTGTGTCCGGCATTGTACGTGCTGTCTAGATACTTGTCGTTCGATGAAGGCCGAGCACCTGTGCCAGAATCAGTGGGATGAAACCGGGGAGAAGTCATGTGGGATTGTAGGTAGGCTTGCAGGCCCGGCAAGTGCTTTTTTGATATTACACGGTGATCAGTATTGACACAGGCTGAGCGAGAGCCAGAAGTCATTTTTGAATTCATGTGCGAACCCTAGCCGTAGCGCCAACGCTTCTCGCAGTCGCTCTGTTCCACCGCGCACGCAGACAGCTTCTATTCATCCTCGTCCTCATCCTCCACCACCCTCCTCTTCTTCCTTACTTGCTGGGGACTTTGCCTCAGCAATTCGTCGTCCGGCTCACCCTCGGCGTCCTCATCTTCATCTAATTCATCCATTCTGCTTCTCTTGGGGGTTCGTTCCCTCTCTTTCCGCGGTCGATCTTCCATTACGGTCTTCTTGCCCTCTATCTCGAGGTCATCTTTGTCTGGGTCATCCTCTTCATCGTCGAGCAACTCGTCATCGCCGCCGTATTGCTCTGGCTCCTCGTCGGAGTCGGCGAGGAAGTCATCCTCTCGATCGTATTCATCCTCCCTCGTTCTTCCACGGGGCAAAGTCTCATCTTCATCATCCGAGTAGATCTCTCCGTGCCTGTTCATCTTTCGCTTTTGCTTCTTCTTGCCACGCGAGAGCGGCATGCCCATATCATCCTCCAGGCCTGCGACACTCAGCCCACCGCGTCCGGCACCTAATCCGGCCCGTCCGAGTACGTTGTTCCTCTTCATGGTTAGGCGTTCCTCTGCATTCTCCCGCTTACGCTGAGCGCGCATTCTTTCCTTCTCGAACTGCTCGGCTGCTTTCCTGGCTAACTCTGGATCTTCCTCGACTTCTTTCGAGCGTGCTAGCGAGATACCCTCCTGCTGCGTCGCAGCCATGAGCTGTTTTAACCTCAATTCTGCTTCATTCTGTTCGCCGCCCGTGGGCAGGATCTTCATAGACGCATCCAAGGCATGAACGAGCTGTAGATCCACGACCTGAGTTGAGTGGGCTGCAGCCAAGAAGGTAAGGCTGTCTTTGGCGGGATCGTAGGGTGTGGCTGCTGCTACCTTCTTCCCGAAGCCTTGGCGTAAAGGTTGAGCGTTGACTCTGTATTGTTCGGTCGGCTTTGTGGCGAGCTGAAGGGTTAAACTTCCGTCTTCCCACCGGACGAATCTTGCTGTGGACTGCATCTTGCCGGCGTCGTGAGGATCGCGACGCCAAAACATGGAGGACATGGCAGTCGAATAGGCCGAGGTCTGACGACTCGAGTCACCATCGTGGGGAAGGGCTTGAGGTTCATATGTTTCTGGATTGAAAGCTTCTTGTTTTATTCCGAGGAAATTAGGCATATTGAGCAGGTAGAACTCGTCGCCTTTTGGGTAGTTGATTCGAGGGACATCGCAGTCGATAAGGCGGGTCGGTCTGCCGCCATTGCCCTGCGCTTGGTCTTGATCTTCTGCGTCTTCGACTGTGTCTGCCACGCGGTCGTCTCGGCCAAGGTCATCGCCAGAGTCTAGCTCCTGGTCATCCAAAGCACGCTTCTGTTTCTCTACGGTTTCGTCATTGTCGCTTCCAAAAAGATCGTCGTCGTCCTCATCCTGCCCATCGTTAGAGCCTTTGTCTTGTACGAGGTCTGGAGTATCGTCCGCCAGTGCTAGGGCTGGGTCCTGCTGGCCGTTGGTCTGTAGTTCTTCAACAGCAGACATATCTGCTGAGAGTTCCTGACGCCGTTGTTGCTTCGTCAGCTTCTATCGATGATTGGTGGCGACCTTGATACCAGCACTTGTTGGGACTGCGGTGTCCGATACGAAGTCGCGAAGGTGCTTGGGCAGTTGTCATGCACGCGTGGGCACCCGAAGTTTCTGAGGATTGGCCGATATTCTGGCGCGGATCAGGAACAGGCTAGCCTAACTAGCTTAGTTAGCACTCGGGCCGCACCTGCAGATTTAGGCTTGGAGGGTCCGAAATGGGGGGTGTCGCCCTTGCCTTAGGGGGAGATCTTTACGAGGCTGTCAAATGTGTCTTGGACCTCCTACTTACTGCGCGGTGACTGACAACAGAGTGACAGTACATTATAGCAAGTGAGGTCTGCTCATAGAAGTGCAACATGACCTCGTTTTTCTCCAGTGCGTAAGTTACTTAGCAGCCTCCAATCCTTCACCTGCAGCAATCTTCACCCCAGACCGACTCGCTGCAATGAGCAGGTGGGCGGTCAACACCACGTCTCTTCTCAGACCTTTGCAGTCTGCTAACCTCTTTGATGCATCCAGCCGCCAGGCATTTGGCCGTGGCAACACAAAGTCCCAGCAGAACCTGCGGGACAGAGCTGCCCAGTCTCCCACCTCGCAAAATGCACCTCCTATGCCGACCCTGACGACCTCTCCCTCCATGTCCTCGGCGTACAGTGCTACCTCGGAAGAAGTCTACCAAGAGCAGCCGAAGAAGTTCCTGAACGAAAGATATGCAAAATGCTCGGTCAAGGGGAACTTCTTGACTCTGGCTGCCCAGCCAAAGAACGTTGAATTGGGCGAGTGGCTCGCACACCAAGGTACGACGCCACGCTTCCCTAGTGGACAACCATGCTGACAAGTACGAGTGGTGGAGATGAACAGGCTGTTGACTGGCTTGATCCAGGTCATTCAAGAGACCGACACCAACACGGGGGTCGCGCTATGCAATGAGCACACTTGTCCCACCATGTCTGCGGGAAGGTGCGTCAAAAGAGACTGCCCTCCTGGCCTAGCTGACATGCCACAGACTGACTTACACCTGGCTTGAGAACGGCCGGCCGGCGAAGATCCCAGCCCCTTCATACATCGTGCGAGTCCAAAGATGGATAGTCGGCAAGATCCATGACCCCAATGTCTTCCCAACAGAGCCCCCACCACACATCGCGGCGACAGCATATGCCTCTGGGGATACGAATGGCTCGAATTCGCCCGCCCCTGGCACTCCTCTACCAGCAGGCCCGACCAATCTAAATCAGTCGATGCACCAGCTGTCGAACGATTGGATTGGGAGGGGCTCGGGTTTCCACCAAAACTTTCACAACGACATCAAAGGCATCATCAAGCAGATGTTCCGATGCTATGCCCACCTCTACCACAACCACTACGAGAACCCATTCTGGCATCTGGGAAGGCATCTCGAGCTGAATAGCTGTTTCGTACACTTCATGACCGTCGCTATGTACTACGATCTGCTACCCAAGAAGGATACGGAACCTCTCCAGGGTCTGATCGACATCTTTGTCGGTCAGGGCCTTATCCCAAAAGAGGCTGTCCAGCAACATCAAAGCTAGATCCATCGACCTACCTCCAATATTTGACGGTTTGACACTATGAACAAATAGCTACAACGCCCTTGGTGTCTCACAGTATGTACGGCTGTCATGGAGAGGATGGCGGATATAATGGCGCTATGAGCAACCCGCATGAAGCATGAAGACATGAATGAGGTCGGTGATCTGGTATTTGAGCATCTGATGGGCGTTATGGCGAGATAGACTCTAAAGAAAAGCACCGACTTCTTTACTGTCTGGGTTCAAAATTGGCATTGGTATTCACGTTTTTACTATTTGCAAAGCATCTAAACGGCACGATGGCTTGCTGAATATGATCGTTCTAGACCCTCGTATCTCGACTGCTTGCAAGTAGGCACTGTGCATGCAGACATGGTCTTGTTGGTGACATCTGAACTTCAACACCATGACGGCGTCGGTCAGTCAGTCAGTCGAGAGAAGTGCGCTAGGTATGGTCACGGCGCACCACATCCGATGTGACTGAACTTCTGGCACGATTCCAGTCGCCCGTCATCGAGTTGACTAGAATTCATACCCATCTCAGACGTCATCTACACAACCAAACCATGCGCGCACGGACAGTTCCTCGCACACGCACTCGTACTCAAGGTAGAAAGACTCGGGTCCCACAGTTTGAATGAATGCTCATTTAACAATGAACGGCTGCGTCGCAGCATCTCAGTGATGCTTTTCTGTTTCGCTACGTAATGGCTACACAGCTACCTAACAATGATACGAGCACAGCCACGCGGCTCTCGGTCGATCTAGCTGGTTTTCCCCTGGCCTACGCCAACGCCGTGTCCTATCCACGCAGCACCGTCGTCGCCACGTCCTTGTTCTTTGAGAGCCGGTGCTAGCGACTCTGACAGTCCTAGCTCAACAGATTTCTTAAGCTCGGACTTGCGCTCGCGCCCGGTCCCGCAGTCGACGACCGTCGGTCTCGCGCTGCAGCGACATCCAGCATGGATGTGTCCTGGTGAGCCAGGCGCGGGCTCTCGGAAACCGCCGCTGGTCGGCCCATGCTCAGACCAGGTGTGCTGACGTTGACGTCGCTCGGACAACGTGCCTGATTACTGTGCTCGTTCGCACCTGCAGGCTGGCTCATGCCTGTGACTGACGGTGGCCGTTGCGGCATATGCCCGGGTCCGTACCCTCGGGGTGCGCCGTACTGCATGACGGGCGACTCCCCCGGACGGTGGTGATAAGCTGCAGGCCCACTGGCACATGTAATGTGTGGTGAGCCTGGTTGACCAGATGGTGGACCAGCTAATGGGTGGGCATACGGACCTGGAGGTGGTGAGTGTTGAGGAACTCCATTCGGACGAGGGCAGGGCGGTGGCAGTCCACCTGCTAGCGCGTAGTGAACAGGTGGTGGCGGATATGGGTAGCTATAATCCCCTGGTCGGTGGTATGGCGGAGGAGCACCATACAGGGCAGCGGGATGCAGACCTGGTGGTGCGCCGTTGATTATCGGTGGCGGCCCTGGATATGGATGTCTGCCGTTCTGATAGAGATGTGGCGGGGGGCCGGCAGAAGGTAGGCCAGGGTGAGCATGGGGAGGTCCTTCTAGTGGTGGCTGTGGCAAATGCTGCTGGATAGGTGGTGTTGCAATAGCTTGCGCAGGCGGTTCCTGGACAGCCTCAGCGAGGTGTCTCACACGCCGCACCTGAGAGGGCGACGACGGTGGCGTTTTCTTGCTGATGTGACACTTGTGACACTGATAAAGTATTTCTACTGGCACATCCATCGTGTCAAGCTCGATTGGTTCAGGCTTAACAGTCGTGGGTACCGAGAATGCAGCGACCGGCGTAGCCGCCGAAGGGGCGGATTGGTGGCGCAACTCTGGCGAAGGGGGTTGTGCACTGCTGCTTGCTCGCGTTGATGCGTGCTCGGGCGCTGACTGACCACCTATATTGTGTTGTAGCTCTGGGCTGGGCCGTTTCGCGTTTGAACTGGAGTTGACAAGCCACCATTTCGGACTAAAATCTATCGCGCATGTACAGCATTTCCTCTCTGACTTGATTCTAGCCTGTGGACCTGCCGACTCAGAAGGGTTGCCGTGCTCATTGCCATTGACTTGCGGAGACATTGGAGAGGGCGACTGCGCGGTTCGTCCCGTAATGACATCGATCTGCATAGGTTGCTGGACGTGCCCGTTCGTGGTAGACGTTCGACGGTAGGGCGGCTGGACTGCGTTCGTCACTGGCTGAACGTTCACCTGGAATTGTGCAGCCCGTCGAACTGTGCCGGTAACCGTACTATCCACCTGTTTGTACAGATGCACAAACTCCTGGAGTGCAGTGGATCCCGAAGGAGTTGGCTCGAGCATGTTATGCACAATTGTAGGGACAGCATGATGTGCACACCATATACCTGGCACTGCCAATCCACTTTCTTGGTCGAGCTTCATAACCGGGACCGAGTCTCTTCGACTCAATTTGATAGGTGTGATATCGAAGCCGAGCGTCAACTTTCGCTGATGAGCGCATCCAATGTGGAAGTTGTTGTTGCAGGAAGGAAACTGGCACGTGGCAATTGGAAATCCTGTTTCGTTGCAAAACTTGCATGGCGTTTCGAAACGTTCTTTGGGTATGAAGCCCACACCTTCAGCCGCGTCCAAGTGGTCCGCATCACCGAACCTTATTTCTTTTGTCCACACTGCGCAATTGACGTGCATCCAGTTGTTCCAAGCAGTACGCTTGAGGGGCTCTCGAGGGTCGACAGGACGGCCTGCAGCTAGCTGGTCTTCTCGCCATCGTCGCCCGGCTTCTTGCACCATCTCGCGCTCAGCACGCTCTTTCTCCCTTTCACGATCTGTTTTCTTCTTATGAGAGACCTTTGGCGGCTCCATAAGTTCTTGAGGCGTCCGCCGGACAGGGCACAGTACGCATTCGTAGTTCGTAGAAACCTGAGTATTGTGGTCGTTCTTACACATATCGCAGTACCAGGGCCCTGTCCCTGTGGGTATGCTGACGCCGTAACATGGCGCATGCACATGCAATCTGCAATCTCTGCATTTGAGCATCTTATGGTCAGGATGATTGATAATGTGGCAAACCGCACAAGGATGTTCCTTGACACGTGGCATCTCCGGCTTCAGAGGCTCTAGCTCGACAGCTTTCTCGGGCATAACCTTTTTCTTCTCGACGACATGAGGCTCTGGTATCGGGATATCAGTCTTGACCTTCTTCTTTGTTGGCTCGTCAGATTCGACCATCGCTAATGGCACGTCGATTCCTGCCGAACTTGCGATTTGCGCAGTGCTCTTGGAGATCACATCGCCAGCGAAGTTCTGCGCCTCCAAAACAATGCGCATGAGCTCCTCATCAACCTTTCGTTTCGATGCGCGGCCACCAGCGATCGCGATCTTCTTAGCGATCTCTTCGATTGGTTCATATTCGACAGCATATCGACGCCAAAGATACGCACATTTACCGCATAGAGCGGAAATCAACCAGTTGCTTTTGTCCTTTGCATGCTTCGACCCAAGCTCACGAGGTACTAACGTTCCCGGAGCTGTCGCAGGAGCCCTTCGCCATAAGCGCGACGAGGTGGTGCTACAAAATTTGCACCTGAAGCCGCGCCTCACTTTTGCAGCCTTTTCATTGTCGAAAGCAGAGTCATCTGCAGCATCGCCAACGTCATCAGGAAGCTTGGAACCGTTCGCGTCTTTCTCAACTCTTTTGGAGTCCTTCTTCGATTTTCGGTTTTCGTAGTTACCCCAGATCTCTCTTCCTCGTGGACTTTTCTTCCACATGTAGTAGAATCGCACTACGCGACTCTCTTTGATGGTCGGACTGATGTAGCGCGCCACAGCATGCAACTCGCTACCGTACAAGGCCACGCCCTCTTCGAAGCGCTTGAGTTCCTCTTTGCTGAATTCTGGCAATTTCAGATCGACTTTTGCTGAAACTTTGCGCATGGCCTCGATAGCTTTTTGGGTGTTGTAATTGTTTTCTTGCAGTTTCTCTAGGCCTTTGGTTCGGATATCCACATTTCCTTTGCTTAAGCCATACAAGGGCGCAATCTCCTCATCACAGCGAAGGAGAAATGCATCAACGATCTCACTATAGTTCTCTGGTCGATCATCGTTGTCAAGACCACGTTCTGAGAACTTGGAAGGATCAGGCATCTTGAAGGTCAGTTGCGCAGTGTATTCTTTCTTGCCTTTGAGTTCGATAGGCTCATCGTGCCCTCTTGCCACAAATCCTGGAGGCTCATCGAGCACCCATTTCGGTCGTTTCGGCCGCTTGTCGTTCTCCAGGAGTGCAGCAGCCTTGTGGTCCTTCTTCGTGCTGACCATCGGCTTGTACCTTTTCTTGGCTTCTGCTGGCTTGATATATTCAAGAGGCCTACCGTGCCAGACTGTGATATTGGCTTGGTGTCGTGGACCCAGCCGAGAGCTGGCTCTAGGATAGATTCGATCGTCGTAATCAAGGGCATCCTCTGGCTTTGAATGTATTCCAAGGTACCGCCATAGCCAGAGGTTCGCTTGGGCGAGCTGGGTTGCCGTAGGTGATGGATGCTCATCTATTCCCGTACTGTTGTCGCGTGTCGCTTGAGCGTGGGCCGGTCCCTCGTCGTCTTCATCATCGAAGCTCTCCGCTTCCGCAAGTCGGGACAATTCGTTTTCGCTCATAGGGGTGTGCCTAGCTTCCATTTTGAGCTCTTGAGCCCGACTGCACGCAGCACACGCCCAAGCAAAACCTCGAGCTGGCTTTTTCAGCAACGGTGGCCGGACACAAGACATGTGGTATGTATTCTTGCAGACGGCACAATCGACCGATTCATGGTTGGCTGCGAAATCACTACATCGCTTGCAAACTTTACTGGCGCTAGTCAGGTCTCGTCCACGGCCAACCTCGACAAGCACGAATTTCCACCGCTCGTCGAGGACTTTTTTGACGCGTCGAGGTACATTCACAACCTTGGAAGTGGGAATGACTTCGTAGTACCGGTGCATATATCTGTCAAACAGCTTGTCGAACCAAAAAGCATCTGGCTGTCTTCGGAACTCGTCAAGATCGGGGATGTTGGCTAGATGCTGAATGTTGCACTTGCCTCGCATCTGGGATAGAGGGCAAGTATCAGAGTGCATGGAAGCGAAGACAACCCGCGTGTCTTGCACTCGACGCTGAATGTCCTTCGGCCTGTAGAACCAGTTGACGCGGACCGCTTCAACGGGAGCGCTTGAGTCGTTGTCAATGTGCAGGAACTCCATGATTCTGCCAAAATAGTATGGTTCACCAGGTGGCTCGCAGAGGAAGTACATATGGTCATTGACTTGTATGGTTGTGCCATCATCAGCGACCAATTGTTGTTTATTGTTCAAACGTTTCCGACTTTTGCTAAAGCTCAGCATGTTGGTCTCGATGAGCTGCGCTCGCGACGCGCTGAAAGGATTCGGGTTCGTATTAGGGTTCGGAGGAGGGGGCGAAGGAGCCTGAACAACGGTGCCGCTTCCAGGCTGCTTGCGCTTCTTAGAAGGGCCATTTGAAGCTGGTAAAACACTGTGAGAGCCATTGGCTAGAGGTGTTGCAGGCCCCGAACTCGGCGCGACGCCTGTTCCATTAACCGCAGGGAAGCCATCTCTTGAACCTGCTGTGTCCATGTGTTGCGGAGGCGCAGCAGCCGACTTCTTCTGCGCCTTTGAGTACTTGCCCGACGCCTCTATCTCCAGGTCAATCTCCTTGTCGTCTGCATAATTTGGGCGTGCCCTTCCAGGACGATTACGCGACCTCGTGCCGTAGCTCCCGGAAGCGTCTACCGCATCGTTGCCGAGGATGTTCAGCTGATCTGAAGCCGTAGATGCAGTAGCAGTCATAGGCTGTGACTGCGGCGCAAGTTGGGTCGTAAGAGCCTCAGGTGCAGGAGTGTGATCATCATTGACGGCGATTGGACTTGGCGCGTTTGAGGTTGAAGCGCGACCGAGATCACCTAAATGCGTGGCCGACTCCGAAGCCACTTCAGCCGCTGAAGTCGAGGACATTGTGCCGCAGATCGCACGATAATTTGGACTTCCAGCACTGAATCGTCATTGCATGTCTGAGACTTTATCGTAAGACACTGTAACGACCCGTGCACAGACGTCAATCGGAGCGGTTGACGGCAGGAAGTTCAGCGAGTTGTACGAGATCAAAAGTCCGGTGGTGGGAAGTTGGTATCTACGTCCGAAATTGAAGACACCGGCGCACCAGCGGCGTGAGTCGTGAAGGTGCGTTTAGAGAGCAGAAGACGATTGGTGATCGGCGGAGGTGGAAGAAGAAGGGCGACTGAAGCGAAGAATGTGGCAGAGGGACAAGACGATAGATGTACTAGACCCGCAACAGCCCGGTGGGCCCCCGTAGTTGACGGCAGCAAGAGGAAGGGACCAGTCGGGCCTCAGTATGTTGCCTCATCCAGCTCCTCACGTGCCAAACAGGAATCGTGAACCACGTAGTCGAGGAGTGTCCACTAAGCGAAGAGCCCGTCGTAGAGCGATGTTCACTCTTGATCCGAGGGTTGGATGGTGCAAACAGACCGTATGAGCCGCAAACGTATCGAGGGCCGACGAAGAACACTGACGGCAAAGATGGGAAGGAAAGGATGGATGGGAAGAGAAACGCTGCGCGGATGTGTAGGGTGAGGCAGGATCAGATGGGACGAAGGAAACTCTAAAAGTGGGAGAGTGAAAACAAGGGCAAGACCGGGAAATCGCGAGAGACAAAGGCAGAGACGAGAAGGACACAGACGACAAGAAGAAACGAGACGCATTGCAAAGAGACTCACTCTGGTGTCCACTTTTACAGTTCCATAGCACGCATAGCCTGTCAAGAGCGGGAAAGCTAAACTCAGAAGGTCAAAAGGCAGGGAAAGGATCAAGTGTGCTCAAGGCTGCTGTGTTGTGCGGTAGAGAATCAATTCGCGTAGTAACGCACGGCACCCCGTTCCGCAACGACAGGATCGACGAACAGAGCTGACTTACGAGACGAGCTGTACGAAATCGCTCAGAGAGAAATCAGCGACAGTCTCATACTGTTGCGTGTCGGTTTACAACCAATCAGCCGATTTGCAATAACTTGCCTAACGTCCAGACTAACGTCCAGATCGTGAGAGCGTGTGATTTCTGAAGATCAGATTTGAGAATATATGTGATCGTGGAAGTCGCTACAACATGGCGAAGTGGTCACGGAAAAGACCTCCAGGGACGGCGGGCTGCACTTCAGCATATTGTTTGACATGTTACCGCAACCGTGGTTCGCCGTCGCAGAATGAGATGTGGTCGCGAGTGGATCCTGGGAGCTCCGTAAGGTTGGCGTTTAAGTGCCAGCACGGGCTCCTTGGCGCCGGCCGAGGCCCATCCCTGCGATCTCGCTTCGTCGCACTCCAAATCCAGCACACTACAGTAGTAAATACAGCATCTGCGTATCGGCCTCCAAATACTGACATCGCGACCTTGATGCGACGGCCATCAGGTACATACATGTTAATTTAATAGCTTTAGGAGTATGTGAAGAGGAAATGCTAGATCATAAAGGCGCGTTTGGGTGCGGAACGGCTGTTGAGGTGCCGTACAGACTCCAGCTCACGCATTCGGCTTTGCTCGAAATGCGATACGATCTTCGCACGCTCGCATGCAAATTCCTGGCGACCTGTCTAAAAATGTAATTTTGGGAATGCCGAGACGGTCACGGGTCCGTCTCCCTGCTTATACCTTCGTGTGTTGGGGCTAAAGGGTGAGTTTTCTCTACCGCGGGTTCTTAGGGGCTCACCTCTGACCTTCGAGCTCGTGATCGATGGATTGCGGTGGTAGCGGTTGCAAGTCCAGAGACTGAGCGCAGGAGACGACATGTTGTTTGCTTGGAGCCATTCCCAAGCCACAGGCAAATCACGCACGACGAACCATTAGAGTTGACGTAGATGCTTGGCTTGACTAAAAGTGGCTGACCCTGACACGGGGCCTATGTACCTTACTTGTCTAGGACTAGCACAATGCAATCGTGGATCGCACTTGCTGATTGCATGTCCGTTCATGCAACGACGTGCCCTTCGTTGAAGCAGTCAGTGGAGCGAGCACTACTGGCCGCAGGAGGGCACGTCGCTGAGCCTCAATGGCAGACTTCTGGAACATTTCACGGCAACGTACGTTTATGACACGACGCTGAGCAGCGATTTATGGTGTTTCACGTGATCTGCGTGGAGCTGTCATACCATACGAATCTTCTGTGTGATCGTGATTGTGCTAGCTTTAAGCTACATGGCAGTGAGATGGCAGCCTTCAGGTCTTGCTAATGGTCAAGCTACCATATCGAAGCATGCCAGCAACAAATTTATCACGTCTGTCGACCTCACAAGGCGACAGAACTTTCAACCAGTTTCCGTAGCAGGGACGAAGCGCAATTTCGACGAAGTAGGTGCTGAGCGAGAGATCGAACATCTGGACAATCGAAACGAAACAGATATTAAAGCCAGCAGGATTGTAAGATGCTCTGGAGAGGACAATGAAGAAGTTCCGACATACCGGCCTGGCTCGACACCTAGCGTGACCCAACACCCTCTACTTTCTCTCGCCCACCCAAGCTACGATTTACCGAGACAGCTTGTGACTAATTTTGCTGCTCTCGGTGTCTACGCAATATATCCGTGGCAGTCATCATGTCTGATGCGAAGCGGTGTTCTATCTCATTCCAGGAACTTGGTGTATACAGCACCGACGGGTGGCGGCAAATCTTTGGTGGCCGATGTTGTGTTGTTGAAAAAGGTGATACAGCAACCTTCGAAGAAAGCACTTCTCGTCCTTCCCTATGTCGCCCTCGTGCAAGAGAAGACGAAGTGGCTGAGAAGGCTCGTGGATGGGCTCCAGAAGGAGGATTTCCAAGAGCGTCTAGGTCTAAACGTGGGAAAATCGAAGTCATCTGAAATCACAGTCGTATCCTTCTACGGTGGGAGCAGAAGCAAAGCCATGTGGTCTGACTGTGACATCGCTGTATGCACCATAGAGAAAGCCAATATGCTGGTCAACTCCGCCATTGAGGAAGGCAATATTGATGACCTTGGCATTGTCGTCTGTGACGAACTGCACATGCTCGACGATGAGCATCGTGGTTACATCTTCGAGCTTATGTTAACAAAGTTGATTTGCCTGCAGCTAGGTATCCAGATCGTGGGCATGAGCGCAACTCTTGCGAATCCCGAAGTGCTCGCCAATTGGCTGCAAGCAAAATTCTTTGTCGCCAAATACCGACCTATCCCGATCCACGAGCATCTGGTCTACGAAAATGCAATCTACCCAAGCACAAATTCTAAGGAGTTCTTGAAAACAGCAAGTCAGCTGAATAGTAGCAATCCCACTCAGAAACCAACACAGCCGACACACGTCGTCGAGAAATCAGTGCACCAGGAGCTGTCCAGCCCACTTACGAATGCGGTGGTGGCGCTAGCAGTAGAGACTGCTGAACAAGGTTACGGAGCGTTGGTATTCTGCAATAGTAGGGCGTCTTCGCAGGCTATAGCGTGCCTCATTGCAAGGGCCCTTCGTCACAATTCGTCGAATGCAGACGTTTTGGAGCGAAGGGTGGACGTGCTCGCATCCCTGCAAGCTCTGCCGGGTGGCTTTGAAACATGTCTTTCTGACACCATACCTTCTGGTGTTGGCTTCCATCACGCAGGGCTCACCGTAGAGGAAAGGGATATCATTGCCGAAGCATACGACAACGGCACTCTCAAGGTTATTGTCGCAACCTGCAGTTTGGCGGCCGGTATCAACCTTCCAGCCCGCCGGGTCATCCTCAATAGTGCGAGGATGGGTCGTGACATGGTCGGACCAGCAATGCTTCGTCAAATGCGCGGTCGAGCAGGTAGAAAAGGCAAGGACGAAATCGGTGAGACCTTCCTCTGCTGTCAGAAAATGGAACTCGAATCAGTGGCTGAGCTCTTGGAGGCAGAGCTGCCCGCAGTTATGAGCTGCCTGACACCCGAAAAGCGTGGTATCAAGCGGGCTGTTCTAGAAGTAATCTCAACACGGATGATCTCGACCTACGAAAGCCTCCAAGAGTACGCACAAAATTCGCTCCTCTGGCACACAGTTTCAAACCATAAGATGGTCCTGGACATGCTAGACACCGCCATCCTCTCACTCTTGAAAGATAAAATGATCGAAGTGACCGAATTCGATACCTATGCACCGACAGCACTCGGCAATGCCATTGTAGCCTCCGGCTTGACACCGGAAGATGGTCTCTTCGTTCACGCAGACCTACGGAAAGCACTGAGCTCCTTCGTCATGGACAGTGAAATGCACCTCTTCTACCTCTTCACTCCAATCCCTCATCACACCCCATCCTTCGCAATGACAAACGAAGTCTCCTGGCCCACCTTTCGCAATCTGCTCGAACAGCTTGACGAGCCGTCCCTACGGGCCCTGCGGTTGATCGGAATAAATCCTGCTCTCGTCAACCGCCTCGCCAACGACGGGCTCGACAATCTCCCTGAACGTACCGAAGACGAAATCCGTGCAGCGCGGATCTACAGACGCGTGTACAGCACGTTCGCGTTACGCGATATTTGCAACGAGATCCCTATCAACACCATCAGCCTAAAGTACAGTCTTCCTCGCGGCACAATCCAGAATTTGGCTCAAACATGCCACGGCTTCGCAGCAGGAATGATCAAGTTCTGCCGACGCATGGCAACGCCCATATCTCGCGATCCACCAGGCCAGTCACGCAATCAAGACGACAGCACGGTCGGGCCGGATGCACAGTTGATCGGCGCGGGAACACCCGCTCGCCCCATTATCTCTGGTTCCGAGGCCGCAGGATTCAGCATGCTCGCCGCGGTGCTAGAGCACATGCAAAGTCGACTCTACGCCGGTGCCAGGGCGGACCTCCTCGAGATGGCACAAGTCACGTTCGTGAAAGGACGGATGGCAAGGTTGCTGTACGAGAGTGGGTTCAAGAGTGTGAGAGCCCTTAGTGAGGCAGATGCTAAGAAAGACATACTTCCTATCATGATGTCGGTCTCTGGGTGGAAGTTGAAGCAGATCGAACGAGACGTCAGTAAGGAAGTCGAGAGCGAAAGTGAGGGCAAGGGTCGGCCTGACGATATGTACGAGATGCGGAAGAAGAAGTTGGAGGAGAAGCTGCTTAGGAAAGCTGAGGTTATGGTTAGGAGTGCGGCTGCTATATATGAAAGGGAGGTGCTGCGGACTGCTGATTTCGAAGAATAGAAACAGGCTACAGAGATAGTTGGGAGGCATTGGTGGCGCTACGAAACAGGACTACGGGTTTTTGGTCGTGCACTAGGTAGCGATGATGGAGGACTCAGGTCGGCGTTCGCGTACATGCTGCTTCTCTCACAGAAATCCAAGGCTATCAACCTTTCCTACACTTCCTCGACAGACAAAGTGTTGCTTTACACATCTACCTTTTCGTTACGTCACCACGCTTCGGCTCGACAACGTGAGAGGGCAGAGGAGATGCATCCACGAGCCTACCCACGATTACTATAGCTATTGCTCTGTGGCGGTAAATGACAGGTGCTAGGCGGCCCTCAGTTCGTCTAACTCCAGGTGCTAGAATTCATGGACTTATGGCAGGCGCAGTAACCTGGGAGGCGAGTGAAACGGGACGAGAACGTACCAGTTGGGCACAAGCTGCCGAGGCATCGAGCTCAAGATTCTTCGAAGGCGTTGATATCGATTACGCACGAGTTATCACAGTGCCATGCATTGTTGGTTCATACCTTGCAACGCCGAGCTTGTGGCTAGGCGCTGGGGTCTCTGCCGCAAGATCGGGGTTATCATGACGCTGGGGTATGGACAACCTGTTTGACTCGTTCCTTTGCGACCATTCTTGTTTTTCTGTAGCGAGCTTTGCTTACGCGTATCGCCAGTCTGGCGCCGAAGTGCACAAGAATTCGATTCGACGCGCCCTAGAGCTCCCCTCATCCCGATAGAAGCAGCTTACTGCACGGTGCTGGGCCGCATGCAGCATGTGCGTCTTGTAAGGTTAGTCAAGCAGCGTCTGGCAAAGCACATAGAGGCAAGACTGGAAGGAATGTGCTGTAGACGCAGTAATCCCGCCTGGTCACATTTCAATGGTTGTATTCAAGCTAGACGAACTCTTGTCTGTCTTCCCAGCTGTTCAACTCAGCAATCTCAATCGGCAACTGTATCCTAGTGTTCAGCGGCAATGAAATCATGTACCCCAACGCCTTGAATTCCGCCACTCCGTAGCACAGTACATTCACTCATCCATCGTTCGAGGGTCGCTGTATCGTACGTATGATTCGCTTATAGCTCCTCCCAGCCAAAGGTGTTCTCGCCGGAGTATCTGGGCAAATGTCAGTGATCAAATCCCTCGCTTATGATGGCTGCGACGTACGTGATGTACAAGAAACCATCCTCATCCTTGTGCTCATCATAAATGCTGCTCATAAGGGCAGCAGTGGGTGGCAGGACCTCGTCGACGAAGATGAAGATGGCCTTCTCTGGGCTGAGCTTGATTCGCTTGCGAATAACATAGACGAATTGGCCA
>Ga0066648_10000308_pt1 | contig 34713 bp, 22 predicted proteins | sample CryGeyCG12114_NA_FD_59537 | JGI IMG/M metagenome (GOLD analysis project Ga0066648, IMG submission 59537) | Groundwater microbial communities from aquifer - Crystal Geyser CG19_WC_8/21/14_NA | ecosystem: Environmental > Aquatic > Deep subsurface > Groundwater | place: USA: Utah: Grand County... | reverse complement strand
GGGGGGCTCCTCATTATTGCTTGTGCACATACAGTTTTCGAAATAGTGGTCAATCTCTAGGTGTAACATTCTGCCACGCATATCACCATACTTCCCCTCAAAAACCCGCTACCATTGATATCCATTCATCTCCTTCTCGTTATTAGACATTACCGCTACCGGCGCGACCCCTTGTGTCTCTTCTATAGAACCAATATTCAGCCACATACTCGGCCGGAATCTCATTGCTGATGAGCTGACCACCACAATTGTAAGGAGGGCCACCAGCAGCCGTCTCGACCCTGTAAATGTCCCATTCGTTATCGTTGTCTTGAGAATGTGCCCAAGCTAGATCAAATTGTGCATCATTAGGCGAGCTAACGACTTCTTTGACTTTGACCGGGTATGCATCAACGCCGTAGATTTCGAATACAGTCATTCCTTCGACGCTTCGTGCGTTGCCAATACACGTCAGACTAGAGTTGTCGAGCGAGGTATAGTCATATTGCAGGAAACGTGGAACGTAGCTGTGGAATTGATCTTCTGAAGAGAATTTTGGCACAAGTGGTGATACATCGTATAGGAAGGTTTGTTGTGCGATGTAGATCGGGGGCTGGTTGTCCGGCTGTTCAGCACAAGTGTAGGTGATGGTGCCTCTTCCGATGGCGAGATATTGTAGTGTGCTGGTGCTGGGTGGAGCCGACAACCGGTCTGTACCTGTTTCTGGAGGTCAGCGTTGATCTGTGGATATTCAGCCGACTGCTCTGGCCGTACAGTGTTTCGTATCAGTGCAAGTCTCAGCGCCCTCTAGTGGGACCATCCATCCCGAGTGTGCTATCGACGGAGGCTCTGTCAGGTCTCGTCTCGTGTTGCCCTTGCTCTGTCTTGCCGATGTGCCTTGGAGGAGGCCGATCATGATTAGAAAGAAGACGAAGACCGTGACTGGCCGAAAGTGGTTCATTCTTGTCAGTTTGAGAATGGAAGATGATTATAACGAATGTGATCGGCCGTGCTAGGTCAGCCTTTTAATGAATGACTTGAAGTTAGATACTAGAAAGGAGAATGGTGTAGAATCGCTGGAAGAAGTGTTGAAGATGTAGGTGCTTGTGGGCGAGTTCTCATGCTGCAGATTGTGCCAGGTCCTTCAATTCGCGTGCACCGATATCTTCACTTTCATCTAATGTCGAGATCGTTCAGACTTTTCGGGAAGCACCTGGGAAAGTGCAAGAGGGCCAGTCTACCTAGACGTGCAGATTCTGGGAATACTTGAGGAATTGTAAATCGGAAGGTCGAGAGCTGACAACGTTTTGCAGAGTTGTAGAAGTGCACAAGGCAAGCGCGTACCTTCCGCGTCCGCTTTCTGGCTTCAGATGGCAAGTACAGCATCCAGATCTTCAGTCAATCCCCGCCGTGCAAGCCCCAGTATCTCCAAGAACATTGTCCACAACGGAAAGCAATCATTCGTGCATCAGTCCGAATCAAGATAACCTAGGATATCACGACACGGTCTTCTCAGTCAAGCCTGCTGCGCGCGGATCATGTCCATAGTCGTAGCCATGAAGCTCATAACACATGTCGAGAACTTTTTAATTCTGACGGTCTCATCTCTCTAATCTTAAGACAAGCCTGGAGACCAATGTCGCTTCCGCGCCCCAACATACTCCATCGCTATGCCGAACCATATCAGAAGTATGCAGAGCTGTAAGAAACGTGACTGCTGTTTGCCGTCTAGACGATCGACTCAAGGTCTCTAGCATACTGAACCATATGACTGATGACCTGTTTCTGATCCCCTTCTTGGCCCTTCTTCTCGTCCGCAGGCGTAGGAAAGTATATTCTACCATCTTCGAGGCTCCACCCTTGTTCTTGCGCAAACCCCGTCACAGCGCCTTCCGAGTCGAGGAACAGCAGGTTCTTGGCCGACGCTATTGAGAGCGAGGGATATGATCGAGCGGCACATGATGCGATCTCTGATCGTATGGTGTGAACGAGAATCTAGGCACGTCAGTCGTACTGCACAGGATTAGACGGATGACTGCTGACCTCTGAGAAGAGGGCAAACTCTTCACCTGGCACATCTCTCCCACTGGTCTTGCGCCACACCTGATCGTAGCTGCCCTCCATTAAACTCCTCTCCAGCTCAACCGGGTATCTGATGTATTGGTCTTCCTCCACTGACTTGCCACCCTTGATTCCCTCCGAGACGATCAAGCTTTCCAGCAGGGTGTGGAAGCCTGCGTAGTCACCATTGCTGAGCAACAGGAGCAGATACAAGCCTGTGATCTGTGACCGCTTGGGCGACGGTGCACTCTGTAGACCTGGAAACTCGTAGAAGGGTTGTAACTGAGAGTAGTATCTGACGAAGGAGTCTGAATCCTTCATTCGGATCGAGAGTAGTGCTCCGACTTCCAATACTGATCTCGTCATCTTCAATTGGCTGGGGGAGGCGTCCTCGCTCGGTACAAGAGCATTCTGCTGTAGTAGTATCATTTTGGCTTTCTGCAACTGCGCCAATGCGCCAGACGCATCCTTTCGTTCAAGACATTGCTGAAGGTTGCGCTGGACTTGGTCTAGTGGTGAGCTGCCACCCGTTGTGGAGGGCATCTTGGATGCGGGAGTAGATCTGGGGAAGGCGAAACTGAGGGTTGCTGACAAGTAACAGTAAACGCAGGTGTCTACTTGACCACTATAGCCTGTCGATTGGAAGCTGAAATCTTTCGTGGGATTGGATCCTTCTAATCTGGCGGGTACAATGATCGACTCTTGCGGACAGAAGTGCATGCGTGACGCAGAGCAACTGCCTGCGAGGCTATTCTACGTACCATGGCATCCTAGCATTCCGTAGCAGGTGCGGTAAAGCTGCGCATGTGGCTTCCATGATTGCCGTACCGCAACCGCTAGTTCCGATCGTTGTCCAAGTCTGTGTTATGATCAGTCTTGTCAAAAAATGTTAAAAACATAAGACATGCGCTTCACTGGGCTTGTGGACCACTCGTTTGACTAGCATGGTGAGCTGGTGCGAAACAATGACTTTGAACCACCAGCGACGGCACAAAGGCCTTCATCACCTACCATGGTAGAGATGATGAACGGCCTAGAGGAAGCATCAAGAGACCGCTGAGGTGAACATGGTGTACTTACTATGCTTCGCGCATTTCAACACGATGTATAGCTTACACTTCTATCCAGACGACACTCCCGACGGGTCCATACTCCATCACGATTGAGGCTCATGTGTGCCTGCTCAAGCACTTGCTGTCTACAATGCCAGCTCAGCCGTAGGGCATACTGCCACAGTGCGATGCACGTCAGAAGCTACCAACACCGAATGCTGGAGCCCTTTGGCAAGGAACAAGCATGCCTTTCAGCCTCTATCACAACGTGCTTTCGAGTTCGCGAGATCAACACCTGAACTAACCCAATGAATGCGCATTTCGCGAACAAATCAGAGTACGGTCCGCAACGGAACAAAGAAACTCCTTCGCCGTTGCTGCCTTTGATGCCTGCATCGCCCCAAAAATATCCTTCCAATTCTTGGTCTTGCCTGATCGGGCACTGAAACCACGAGGAGCTAGCTCGAAACGGTTAGACGCGCGAGACACAGCTCGCGCAGAGCTCGTCATGCTAAATGATCCTACCTGACTTGCGCGATGCTTCTGTTTTGGGAAGTCCTTTCGAGACACACGCTCTTGTGGCAGTGTGCAACCAGAGGTGATGAGACGTTAGCGATGAGGTATAACAGTCCGGGTAAGTCTGCTGTTTCCAAAGATGATCCTACCAACACATCAATCACATCAAGCACCAAAGTGTAGCACGATCCCAGCAAACACATCTCTTACAAGCTATTATCCCCTGAATCTGCCAGACTTGTCAGCATCAACATGCTCAGCTCTAGTGAGATCCTCGACATTGTCGAAGTTATCTACTTTGGTCCAGCGCTACTCGCAACAGTCTTTGTGTGCGTCAAGCATGGCTTCTCACGGGAAGGGGGCTGGCTGCTCCTCATCATCCTTTCGCTAATCCGTATGATCGGAGCCTCGACGGGCATCGCCGCAACAGAAGACCCTACCGACACCGGTCTTGTGATCTGTTCGCTCATCATGGCTAGTACCGGCTCAACCCTCATTGTTGCCACCCTGACTGGCATTGTTAACAGGGTTGACTCTGGATCTGGCCGTTCATCACTACCCCCGCGAGTGAGAAAATGGCTCCAATTGATGGGACTTGCAGCCGTTATTCTCGGTATAGTAGGAGGCACCAAAATCGCCAGCTCCGACTCCAATACTCGGTCGGACGGCTACACATACACCCAGGCTGCTGTCATTCTTATTCTTGTCCAGTACCTAGCGAGCACTGCAATCCTCAGCTTCTCGGCATTCAACATGCGGTACATCTTGGATGGAGACCGCACCCTGTTCTTCTGCGCATCGATGGCAGCTCCGTTCGTACTGGTTAGAGTCATCTACTCGGTATGCGCTGCATTCAACCTTACATCAAGCAATCTCAGCCTCAGATCTGACACTTCGGCTGCTATTGTGATCCGAGCAGTGCTCGGCATTGCAATGGAGATCATCGCTGTCTCGCTCTTCATCATCGGTGGACTCACGGCGCCCAAGATCCAGAAGGGAGAACGAACAGAAGGTGATATGGTGATGGACGAGTCCAAGCTGCCGCAAGAGCGCGGTGTTGTTGGTCAGGCACCACACAGGCCCACACATCACTGTTGAACATTTATGCCTCTCTGCATGAAGGAGGCTACACGGCGTTGATTTGGAGAAACACTTTAGGGCTTAGAGCGGTGCACGTGCAAGGATTAATAGAGGGCACGTCACTATTTGTTCCGGCTTAGCTAAGGCGCACGGCAGGCACTTTAGACGATTGAGGGACATGGTGGTGATCAATGGAGCTCGCATATATATGGGCAAATTGCATAATTGTTTGTGGTGTACAAAATAGGGATTTTGTCTCTCACATGCTTCCAAGTTGTGAAGAGGCTCACGTGATCTGAATATGGCGGATCCTTGAGCCACAAATTGACAGAATGGCCGGTAGTCGAGCACTATGATCAGAGGCATGCTGAGGACAGCTTGACCACTTCTGCATGCCCCCTGCCTTGACGAACACGACTACCTAGTTAACGATTTGGCCGTGCAGATTCCTTATTGTCATGATTGCATGAGTACGCTGGCACTATCCTCCAGCTCTTAGATTCTTGCGGTCTTGGTCCTTCATCCTTCCCAGTCCGTACTAGTACTAGACTCCGAGAACGCAGTCCTCCACATTCCACTTGCGCTCGAGTAGACAAACCTCGCGTGTTCAATTCATCTCCTGGCGCTACGATAGAGTAGATCAACGACAAGATGTCGGGCTATCCTCAACACGGGGCGCAGGCACAGGATGGCTACTATCAGCAACCACAAGGACAGCCACAGGAATACGGTGGCAGTCAAGATTACGAGGCAACCTCTCCCCCAGGCGTAGCACCCGGGCCCCAACCAGGTCCTGCGCCTGGTGGTCGAAAGAAGAGAAGAGATTATGCTGGTCAGGCATATGAATTCGGCGCCGGTGGGAATGCTGCAGCCACACCGCAAGGTCAAGGCGCGCCTGTCACTGGTTACTCCTCCCAACAAGATGCCGCCGGCTACGCACAGGGTGGCTATACTCAGAACCCGGCCGCGGTTCAACAAGGTCAAACACCCATGTATGGAGGTCAGGATCAGGGCGCAGTGGGGGGATATCAGCCGCCAGGGCCACAGTATCCCACACAACCACAGCAACAGCAGCAGCCACCGCAGCCTGGAGTCCCGGGCATGACACAGCAATTCTCCCAGATGGACATGTCCCAGAAGCCGATGGCACAGCAGCCACAGGCACAGCAAGGCAGAGCACCAGTCTTGAATCAGCTGTATCCTACCGATCTACAGAACCAGCCGCTGAACGTCGCTGAGCTGGACTACCCTCCACCCCCTGCAATATTACCTCCTAATGTGAGTCCTCCCCACCACGCTGCACTTCGATGCTAACTCCTGCTAGACGAGTGTAACTCCTTCGCCCTACGCCAACTGCCCTCCCAAGTTTGTCCGATCGACCCTGAACGCGGTTCCGACCACCCATTCTCTCTTGAAGAAGTCGAAACTGCCCTTCGCGCTTGTCATCCAGCCGTACACCTCACTACACGACGCTGAAGACCCGATCCCTGTGGTGCCAGATCAAGTCATCAGCCGATGTCGAAGATGCCGATCATACATCAATCCATTTGTTACATTCCTTGACCATGGCCACAGGTGGAGGTGTAACATGTGCAACTTGACCAACGATGTCCCACAAGCCTTTGATTGGGACGCTGCTGGCCAGAAATCTCTCGACAGATGGCAGCGACCAGACTTGAACCACGCAGTAGTTGAATTCATTGCCCCACAAGAATACATGGTCCGACCACCGCAGCCACTCGTCTACCTCTTCCTCATCGATGTCAGCTATGCCTCGGTCACCAGTGGTCTTCTGGCCACAACGGCCAGATGCATTCGAGAATCCCTAGACCGCATACCAAACGCCGACAGAAGGACAAGGCTTGGCTTCATCGCCGTCGACTCGTCCCTTCACTTTTTCAACATCCCTCGAGACGGGACAGAAGGCGCAGACACCAAGATGCTCGTCGTGTCAGATCTCGAAGACGTATTCCTTCCCACCCCACAAGACTTGCTAGTCACGCTGGCTGAGTGCCGAGAAAACATTGAGAGCTTCCTCGACAAGCTGCAGGAAATGTTCCAGAACACACAGAACGGTGCTTCCGCTATGGGCTCTGCTCTGCGAGCTGGTCACAAGTTGATTGGCCCTGTTGGCGGCAAGATGACTGTTATCACCGCATCCTTGCCCAATGTCGGCCACGGCAAACTCGAAATGCGCGAGGACAAGAAGATACTTGGCACCAGCAAAGAAAACTCACTCTTGACCACAGGCAACAGTTTCTACAAGTCTTTTGCCGTCGAATGCAGCAAACAGCAAGTCTCCGTCGACATGTTCCTTTTCTCTTCCCAGTACCAGGACGTCGCCTCCCTTTCCAACTTGCCCAGGTATACAGGTGGTCAAACTTATTTCTATCCTGGTTGGAATGCCGCCCGCGAGGACGACGCTATGAAGTTTGCCAAGGAGTTCAGTGACTATCTCTCCGCCGAGATCGGATTGGAAGCGGTGCTTCGTGTTCGGGCTACCACTGGTCTGCGTATGAACACTTTCTACGGCAATTTCTTCAACCGCTCGTCCGATTTGTGCGCCTTCCCAGCCTTCCCCAGGGATCAGTGCTATGTTGTGGAAGTAGCAATTGATGAGACTATCACGAAGCCCGTTGTGTGCATGCAAACCGCAGTCTTGCATACAACATGCAACGGTGAAAGGCGAATCCGTGTCATGACACTCGCACTGCCGACTACGCAGATACTCAGCGATGTCTACGCGAGTGCAGATCAGCAGGCAATTACAACCTACTACTCCCACCGTGCCGTCGAGCGTGTCTTGAACAATGGCCTCGAGTCAGCACGTGACCTGATCCAAAACAAGCTCGTCGAATTGCTATTGACCTACAAGAAAGAGTTGGCTGGTGGTAGTATGGGTGGCGCGTCTGGTCTCCAGTTTCCTGCGAACTTGCGCGCCTTGCCGGTCTTGTTCCTGGGTTTGATGAAGAACCTCGGTCTCCGCAAGTCAAGTCAGATCCCATCTGACATGCGCTCGGCAGCATTGGACCTTCTGTCAACACTGCCGTTGCCGTTACTCATTCAATACATCTATCCGAAGGTGTTCTCATTGCACGACATGCCAGACGACGCCGGGACGCCACACCCTGAGACTGGAGAGACAATACTTCCACCACCAAAGCCGGCTTCGTCGGAACAACTTGTGCCGTATGGTTTGTACCTAATCGACGAAGGAATGACTCAATTTTTGTGGATTGGTCGCGAGGCTGTGCCACAGCTTCTTGCCGACGTCTTCGGGGTTCCGGATAAATCGCAGCTGAAGGTGGGCAAACAGCGCCTTCCCGAGCTAGACAACGACTTCTCTGAGCGGGTACGCGCAGTGGTTTCCAAATCAAGAGATCACCGTGCGAAAGGTGTCGGCAGCATCGTCGTCCCGCATCTATATGTCGTGAAGGAAGACGGCGAACCTGGATTGAAGCTTTGGGCACAGACCATGCTCGTAGAAGATCGAGCTGACCAAGGTGAGAGTCTAGGACAATTCATGGCGAACATGCGCGGCAAGGTGAACTCCTAGAGGGGAGGTGACAGCATGTTCAGCCGGTGGTTGAGGTGGATGGATGGCAAGAATAAAGATGAGGAATTGTTGGGAATGAGCATGGCGGTAAAGCCAGAGCATCTTTGTCACAAACTTCATACTGGGAGAGCCACCGTGAAACCGTGATACGAACGAGGTAGATTCTCTTCAAGAACCATAGCGGAAATGGCATTTTTCCACTGACCCGTCTGGGCTCTAGCGGCTGATGACTGACTTACACAGCTGTTACTCGACACAATGTGATCGCCATCACCTGATGGGCGTTGCAAGTGAGTGCAAGTCTCGTTTGCAGCACATCACAGTTTCAACGATAAACCTGCTGTTGATGATGTTTGCAACACCGGCGATTCCCAGGAAACCAGTGCTTCACATGCATCCTCACAAGCAGGGATGAGCTGTTGACATGCTGGCTGATAGACTTTCAGTCCTGCCACTGCCAAGTCCTGACATTTAGGGTTCATTTCCGGCTAAGATCTTTCCCCGGACTTCAGCTTCCGGGGGGATGATGACCGCCAGTGCGGACATGACGAAAGGCAAGTTAGCACAATGTGGGGAATACAGAACCTTGGGTTGGAGGCAGTATGAAGATACATAAGTACGTCACGTACCATCATTTCTGGAGCTCAGAAGTCGAAGCTTGGAGCTTGAGGAATAGAACACTACGATCATGTTGTCGACATTTGCAGCTCTCTGCTTGGCTGCCACTGTGCTGGCAGTTCCCCAATGGGGTTCATGGCACAACACCGTCCAAGTCACTGCAAACACTGGGACATACACAGGTATCATCGACGAAGAAGCGCCCGATGTCCGCCAGTTCCGCAACATTCCATTTGCCGCACCGCCAACAGGTGCCCAACGTTGGCTGCCACCAGTCGCGGTATCCTCAGGTGCAGAAACAAAGTACGACTCGACGAACTTTCCACCATCGTGCCCTCAATACGCGCCATACAATACCACCGCATCGCAGTACATTGCCATTGTACCTGAGTTCGTGGCTGCTCCTACGAAAGAAGCTCAGTATGCCAAGACCTCAGAGGACTGTCTTTCGCTGGCTGTTTGGACGCCGACCGGGGCGGATGCGGGCGCCAACTTACCGGTCATGCTGTTCATGACCGGAGGTGGTAGGTGGCACCTCCGTCTTATATACTATATCGCATGCATTTCGTTAACGTATACACAGGTTGGACCACCGGAGGTATCGACATTCCTTACCAGTTTCCCTATCACTGGGTGCAGAGAACCCAAGCACATATCGTTGTTACCATCAAGTAAGCTGACATGAAGATGAGTAAATGATGTGGAACCACAGACTGATTAGGCCCTAGCTACCGGGTCAATATCTTCGGCTTTCCACATGCTGCTGGCCTTGATGATCAGAACCTTGGTATACTCGATCAGCGTATGGCGTGAGTTACCCCGTTGCTCTGCAGAATTCTGTTTCAAGCTAACTCCGACATAGCCTAGAATGGGTTCGAGATAATATCGAGGCATTCGGCGGAGACCCAGCACACATTACACTCTGGGTGAGTCACATACTCGATCCTGCACCAGGCCATCCTCGACGCTGGTGTCAGAAGCTCATTCAAGACGCTGACTAATATGTTTCATAGGGCCAATCAGCAGGTGCAGGTTCCACAGACATTCTCAACTTTGCCTATCCTTCCGATCCTATAGCATCATCCTTCTTCATGGACTCGGGGTCAGTCTTCCTCATCTCTACCACCCCAGACACAACATACACGAACTTCACTTTCGTAGCACAGCACTTTGGATGTGACACCTCATCACCCGAGACCGAACTCTCTTGTATGCGCGGCATTGATTTTCAAGCCATCACTGACTTTGTCGGTGGCTACGGCGAGAACATAACCTCCTCGGAGCCCGCCCTAAGCTTCCAACCCACACCCGACGAAAAAGTTGTGTTCTCGAACTACACAGACCGATACGAGCAGGGATTACTAGCTGATCGCCCTGCGCTCTTCACGTCGAACACAGGCGAGGGGACCATGTTCAGGTCTGTGCTCACGGGTCTGCCATCAGCCGCAAACCCATACGGCACATGGAGTCTAAACACCACGCTCGCGGAGCAAACCACACTCTCTCAGTTCCAGTGCCCAGCCGCTCTTTCGGCAATGCTCAGAGAGGCGGCAGGCCGAAAGACGTACCGCTGGCAATACGCAGGCAACTTCTCGAACGTCAGTCCATTGCCGTGGCAAGGGGCCTACCATAGTTCAGATCTGGCTATGACGATGGGAAGCCATCCTGATTTCAGGGGAAATAGTACTGAGTTCGAGTACACGGTTAGCGAGAGTATGCAGGATCATTTGTTGGCTTTCGGACAGGATCCCGTCAATGGCCCTGCGCAAATCGGATGGAAGGATACTTCGAGTGGGTTGATGCTGCGGTTTGGAGAGGGCCAGGAGGTTTTCAGGACTGTTACGGAGAAGGGGGTTGACGCTGGCTGTAGCGGTGTCGATGTCTGATTTCACGTGCAGTGTGATCATTCAGACGATCAGTCTTGCTTTTGAGCCAAGAGGCCAAAGCAGGAGAGGTACCACGTTTGTGCCCATGACGCACATGGGCATGTAGAGTCACGATCTTTGCAGTTTCATGAGATCCTTCAGTGCGCCGACCGAGCGTGTGGTAGCTTTCAAGCTCTTGAGTCAAAAGCATCCACTGTAACGCGTCACGATAGAGGTGCTTGCCGTGATCGAGTCTACTGAGTATCCTTATTTCTGTACCCAATTGCGAGTTCATACATAAATCTCTGGCCATACAGCACCATGTCATCAGTCCCATCCACTTACAGCATAAACACAGCGTCGCGTCCGAAAATACCTCGTTGCACGTTCCACGCCGTCCGAAACCACTCGACAAAGACGAGAACACTATTCCCAGATTCATCTACCGTGTGCGAGCGGTACGTAGCGAACCAGGATACTCGGTTAGGAACAATACAAGTATTGAGTCACGACTTCAACCAACGGTGAGAGACCCCGCACGCATGATCGACGTCGGGCTCTACCCCCCGGACACGCCAAGTGGCCGGCTTCGGCTACTGATCCCTAGTCGATCATACAAGATGTACTTGACCCCGTTTGGCCGTGCATGATAGTATAGACGTGCTCGTAGTGGCGGTATAACGATGAACACGAAGTTCCTCTCATTCCGATCACAGCACGTGTTTCTGAGATGACATCGTACAGAAAGATACAGTACTCGACAAGCCCGCGCACGCACAGTTCTGCAAGCCAGCCAAACCCAGCCAACCACTTTACTACTGGTACCAACAACTTGCTTGTTATGTTTCCGGGCGGAGCCCGATTTCATCATGTAAAAAGCTTTCATTAGCGGCCTTGGCTGGCCAGCCTTAGCGCCTACAAGCTGCGTAGCGGGGCCATGCCAAGACGCCCTCGGAGCAATCAGAGTGATGGGAATGGGTCGCCCCCCTGCTCGTCTCGACAGATTTCTCCTCACTTTTGTTCCTTTTCGCACTGTACGGAGCTCCGATCATCGGTGCGATGCGCCCTTGTTACATGTAACGTACAGAGGTAGATGCTTGGTTCGAGGGCTGGTCTTCGGCCTGAGGTACATCTCGCCTGGCCGCTCGCTTACCGTATGTCTTTGGTCTCCGCGTTGTTGTCATTGGAGGATATGGTGGTTGTAGCGAATCAAGAAGACGTAGGTGGATGGATGTTGTTGGGGTAGACAAGGTACCCAGGTTTGAACGTGTGGACGGGACTGGCGGTATGCACCTTCACCTTACGGTAGAACCAGCACTGGACCGAGTGCCGCCTGCTAATGTTGCTGACCGACCGTACCTGACGGTAATACATTCATCCCATCTAATGTAGCGACCTTCCTCATTGAGTATCGATTGTACCACTCGACCTGCTGGTCTCACTTCTAGGTTCGGCGCCACTATGGAAGCTCATACAGCGTGGGCTTGGCTGAGGAAGATGTTGTACGGATAACGGAGAATCGCCGTGCTAGGTAAGTGATACATATTCTCGACGTGAGTTCACTGCTTTGGTAGCCTTCCGAGCTACTTCGCCAATTTGATAATCTCGCACCTCGACCTCGCTGCTGTGCCGTCCTACTGAAAGCTAACCTCATCTTGCTTCACGTCATGGCCACACAAGCACTAGCCACTTGGGCATTGGACCTGCAATACAGCAGCTTATCGAGCTCCGTGGTCGATGCAGCCGTGAAGAGCGTCTACAACTGGGCCGGCTGTGCCATTGGAGGCTATGCGCAGTCCGCGCCACACGTTGCTCAGGTGTCTATAGGCGAGCCCTTTGGAGGACCAGGTACCGCGAGCATTCTGGCTTCGAACGACAGCGCACTCGTCGACGCGCAGATTGCAGCGTTGGTGAACGGCATCTCGTCACACATCGACGACTACGACGACACGCATCTCGAAACCATCATCCATCCTGCGGGTCCTGTGGCTTCGGCTCTGCTGGCCGTGGCCGAGTGGCAAGGCCCAGTGTCAGGCGAAGACTTCCTGACTGCGTTCGTGGCCGGCGTTGAAGCTGAATGCAAGCTCGGTCTCGCCGTGTACCCGCAGCACTACGATGTCGGCTGGCACATCACCAGCACGACTGGTTCGATAGGGGCATCGGTCGCGATCTCCAAGCTACTCAACCTCGATTTGAACCAGACCCGTCAAGCGATCGGCATCGCATCAACACAAGTCATCGGCATGCAGGAATTCTTTGGCTCCGACACGAAATCGTTCCATATTGGCCGGGCAGCTCAAAGCGGCATGATGGCCGCTCTTCTCGCGCAAGGCGGCTACACAAGCTCCCTGTCAGCACTAGAGGCCAAGTACGGTTGGTCCCACGTAGTCAGTACGCGAGAGAACCTCACAGCTACCTTCGCAACGCTCGGCAAGACCTGGGAAATTGAGAAGAACACGTTCAAGCCGTTCCCGTGTGGCATTGTCATCCACCCCACCATCGACGCGTGCATCAGGCTGCGCCAGCAAGCGGTGGACCAAGGCCTCGACATCAGCACGATCCAGTCCGTCAACGCACGAGTGAACCCGTACGTCATCACCCTGACCAATAAGACGAACCCGCAAACTGGCCTCGAAGCGAAGTTCAGCGTCTACCACGCCGCCGCGGTAGCCTTGCTGTACGGAAAAGCCACGCCAACGCAGTTCACCGACGCGGTCGTGCTCAACCAGACAGTCATTGACCTGCGTGACAAGGTCAGCACCACCGAGGACGCTAGCGTGCCCAAAGCGGAAGTATACCTTACAGTCGAGTTTGCAGACGGAACCACTCTTACGCAGCACGTCGAACATGCGATCGGCAGCATCCAGAACCCATTGTCCGTCGAGCAGCTGCGCACGAAGTTTTTGGATCAATCGTCGATTGTGCTCGGAGCCGCAAGGGCGCAGCAGGCGTACGACGCGTTCCTGGGGATTGCGAATGTGAGCGATGTGGGCACGATAAGAGCGGCCTTTGCGCCGGAGGGTTCCAGCGCTTCAAATGGCTCCAGTGCGTCGAATATCTGCAGTGAATCAAGCACCCCTAGCGAGAGTGGCTCGCCTGTGGCAGTCTACACTGGAGCTGGATCGCTGAGGACCCCCATGAAAAGCGTCGTCATGTTGAGCATGGTTGTGATGGTTGTATTGGCAGGTATGTTTTAGAAGACATGTAGACGAAGATAGCCTGCGAACGACCATCTCGTCCAGGAAATGCATCAAAGCAGAAAGTGAACTCAGCCTTAGGCACAGTCGGACCCGATTGGCCGTAATTTAGGTTTTTGGTTCTTTAGTCTTGGTCTTGCACACTTGACCGGAGTTGTCACTCTCAGGGCGGTCTGTGTGCAGCATATTCAGAACAGTCGATCAAGGACCGATCAGTAACGCGGTTCATCCGGTGATGCATGGAGACCTGCTCTCAATGTCAATTTCCATAGACCAGTAGACTCAACCTGATGCTCTGAGCTTTTCTAGGACGTTCTGCAAACGATCTTTGAGCACGTCGCTTCGGGTGGCTGCGATTTGAGACTCAAGTTCTGCAATCTTGTCCTTCAGCTCTCCCTCAGCTGCCCTGTCTTCCACATCCTCTTCGTCTTCATCACTAGTCTCAATTGAGGCCACATCCAGCGTCAGACCACCACCGAAAGCGCTGGTGAGAATCTCAGCTATTCTCGTTTCCTTGACGGCAAACACAACCTCCATGCCGTCCCAACTTTCATTCCCGGACGGATTGTGTTTCCGCTTGCCTTTCGGGCTATCGTGTGCACGTCCAAGCAGTGCCCGCCTCCAAGCCGCAGCGATCTCGCCTACAGGATTACCGTATGCGCCACAGCCCCAAGCGCCGAGCACCAGGCTCTTGACGCCTCTGCTCTTTGCAATCCGCATCACGGCTCTCATCTTCTGCTCTGCCGTTTTGCGATCCTTGTCGTTAGCATAGGTCTTCGCGCCCTCTTCGTCCTCCTCCGTTTCCGGCATCCTATGCATCGCAGCGGTGATGACGTCCACAAAGAAGCGTTCGCTTTTGGGCAGATCTGCAGCATCTGCGTCGCTGTTTCGGAAGACGAGAACATCGCGCGTGTATATTGCGCCAATCTCTGGCAGGCGGTAGAACTCTTCTTTCAGAGAGGGGTGGAGGGTGGTACGCATGCATAGGGACTCTTCTTGAGAAGTGGCGCCGTTCAGAAAGCCGCCTCCGGGCCGTAAAGGGGACGCCATGTTTAGGATTGCGATGCGGGATGATTTAGCATTTCGTGATTTGCTGTCCTGGTGCAGCTCCGCAGCTGCATCAAGGGTGTCTGCCACTCGGAGGCGTATAGTTAGAGGTTTGGTTGCAGGAGCTGGACCGTCGCCTGAGGCTTCAGACCTGGAGTTTGTGGCGCTAGCCTCTGGCACAGTCTCATCACGACCAGTGTGGTTGCCAGCGTTGATCTGTTTGTGCTTATCAACAGTGGGGACAGCTGGTGGGTCGGTGATCAGTTCTGATGCTTCGATACCTTTTCTAGCGCGCGGATAGGCTTGTAGTAAGGTCGGAATGTCTTTGTTGATTGTCTGCTTTGCGCGCTTGGCTCTGGCATCTTTGCGCTGCGAGGGTGGCGGCGCGCCTATTGATGGTGTGGTCCTGCCCATGGAGCAAGCGGGTCTCCTGAGCACTGGAGTAGAGGTTAAAGTCTCGCAATTCAAGGTCTGTGATGGTCAAGACTGCTATGTGATATCAATTCGTAGGCCAAGGTTCTCAATTGCTTCGCGAGGAGTGGCAACCGACATCGATTTACCTCGCTAACCTGGGGGAAGGGTAATTGCGTAAGGTAGAGACAGCAATCGCCAGTGGCACTGGTTGGCATGTGTTCTCCGTTCTCTCTCAGATTGCCACCTGGACGTCGACAGCGGTCGTCTGTTCCGATGACTAGGCTAGTAGAGCGTTTTGACCAAGCATCCGAAAATGGCTAAGCGTCATCACACGGCTGGCCTAGCAAAGGTGGGTCAGCTAGCCTCTTTCGGATTGTTGACAACGATTGACTCTAGTACCTTCACACTGTTTAATACAGTCCGTGATAGTCGCCTTTCATCTACAGAAGGAGTCAGCAAAGACCAAGGGCATAGCGGAGGTATATCGCTTGGCAATCTTTCGAAGAGGCGGGGACATTTTTCATGCCCTCACAGATGCCTGACAAAGTAATGCTCACTGATTTCCCGCTTGCTGGCCTCAGCAAGTCCCACGCCACTGACCATGGGTAGTAGACACCAACATCGAGGAAGTTCGTCCTACCAACAAGCAGTTCCGCTGCACGTGGTTCCAACCGATCTGGCTTTTCCAGCCGCTTCATTCATCCGTCACAGACACCAAGCTCATCTCTGCCTCGGACTCCTTTCTCGTCTACGGCAGTAAAGTCCAAAGACCATGACATCGATGTCGACGACTCCGACGACGATGACGAGGACCTGCAACTTACTGGGCACAGAGCGAGCAGACAGCAACATCACACAGCCAACACTCAGGATGTAGAACGCGACGACGATGGCCTCCTGTCTGGCGGCGATCAAAGAGGCCAATCAGCCTACAGACCCAGTGTGACGCAAACAGCCCAAACACCCAGCATACCACCGTCCACAGCCAAGCGCAGGAAGCTAGCACACCTCATCGCCGACTTCGACACGATCAACAATGACGGAGAAGAACCTCTAAGCTCCTCGCCGCCGGCCCCAACCGCCTCTCGGACCGACAATCACGACCAAGACCACACTACTACCCAAATCCAGATCCTACGCTCATCACCCGAGATACCCCACCCAGACGACCCATCAGCCGCTTCTCATCTACGTCAACCTCCAAGTGACAAGCACAACCACCACCCCTCCTCCTCCCCACCCCCCTCAGACCCCGACTCCCCAATCAAACCCCTGGCAACACCCAAACTCAAAACCTCCCGCTTCCGCCACCCCTCAGCACCATCATCTTTCCCTCAAACGCAGCCCTCGACAGACCAGCACCAGCACCAGCCGTACCCCTCCTTCCAATCCCGTCTTCTCGGCACCACATCCACATCCACACTGACCGCCCTCCGCAGCCCCCAGCCCTCCCTCGACCTCACACTCCCGGACGCATTCTCGCCGTCCCGCCGCCGAGGGCAGAAGGCGTACATCCCCACCGGCCACGCCGAGACCGTGCGCGGCTGGGTTCTCGACGTCGCCGCGCGCGCCGGGCCGCAACATGCTCAAGGCGCAGCCGTGGTCGAACGCGGTCGTGACGCGCCAGGCGGCCAGATGCGCGCGGTCGTCGACGTGCTCCACCGGGACCGCGACGGGCGATGTGCGATCGTAAGGCTTGCGGATCCAGGGCCGTCGGCGCGGCCTTCGGGTTCTGAGCGGAGTGATGCGCTGGTGTGGATGCTCGTCAACACGGACGCGCAGCAGCGTTCGTCGAGAATGGACGCGTCGGGCTCGGGCTCGAAGCTGGACAGGCTGCAGCCGGGCGTCGGGGTCGTGGTCAGAGGCGGCGATGCGATGCAGTGGACTGTGGACTACGATAGGACTGTGGTCGGTGCGGGCGGTTCGTCGGACAGCCTGGGAGGAGGGGGTTCTCTGGTTGGACAGGGATCTGAAGGAGGCAAGGACACTTCGACTTGTCACGTTGCGGTGCTCTGGGATGTTGTGCGGGAGTGATCATGAATAGTCTTTGCTATGTATCAAAACAGTCGTCATCGACCCAAGTGGCCAGTCACCCGGCTCTAGTTTCTAAACTGTACCGTGCATGTTATCGTGCCTTTGTGGTCCACTGGCCACCGCACAGTAGTTTCTAAACAAAGAGTATACATCGCTTGAACTAAATGTCGTCATCCTCTTTCCTGTTCTTCCTGGTCTTCCTGATAGTTGTCGTATAACCTGTCTCCATCCACATCCAGTTCTTCCTCTTCTCTCATCACGGCTTCTTCCTGCTCACCGATCTGCAGCTGCCACATCTCCTCGTCGAGATCGACCATCGTGCCTTGCAGCTTGAGCTTGAAGTCCTGTTGATCCGCTTGTACCACACTACCGCTGGTCCGTGCATCTAGCGACGTGTCCCGCTCTTCACGCTCAGCCGTCTGTTGCGCATCAGCATACCTTAGCGCCCACTCAAGCTTGCCCATGGCCTCTTGTGTCCTGCCAGCGTCGTCCTTTCTCGCAATCCAGCCCATCTTGCCACCACAGCACAGGCCGTTCCGCAAGCAGAACCTCAGAAAGCTCATCCAGCACTTGTCTCTCGTGCAACTCAAGACTTCGGCGTTCCCGATCACGATCAGAGCCTCTTTCGCCCGTGTCATGGCGACGTTGAAACGTTTCGGCTCATCGATCACTCCGAGGTTCCTCGCTTTGTCTTCGTCTACGTACTTGACCAAGGGGTGAGGCGCCTGGCCTAGTCGTGTTCGAGTGGTACATAGCACTACTACCCGACTTTCAAGGCCTTGGAATGCTTCGAGAGGACCAATTCGAACATCGTAGAGGCCCGTTTCCCGGAAGATTTGTCGAAGGTAATTGACTTGTGCTCGGAATGGGGACATGACTATGATTTCTTCAGGTTGGAGGTAGTCTTTTCCTACTTGGGGATTCAATATCGCCAACGAGCCTTGATTGACATGTCGAAGGAGGTCTACCACAGTATCCAGCGCGATTTGTGCTTCGGAGTGGTTAATCAGGCTTCCAGATCCTGTACCATTCCCTTCGAGGACTGATTCTACACTATCTCGACCGGCGTGCTGATTGAACATGACTGGCCAGACACTGCTCGAGTGCTTCGGCCATTGGGGCCACGAGAGGATCGCTGAAGATGCCCTCGGACGTTCGGGAATCAGGGTGTCAGAGTAGAAGAGTGAAGAGGATGTTGAGAGGATCGCGGGATGTGAGCGGTAATTCCTGATCAAGTTGGCGAATGGCGGGCGGATAATTGGTAGCATGGCTTTGGTCAGGGGTGGCAGACCACGACTACGTGAGAGTGGATGATCGCTGTAAAGAGGTCGCGAGAATAGTCGTTGGAATAGCGAAGTCTCAAGGCCTGATGTGTTGAAGCTGCCATCGGCGTCAGAAACCGCTGCGCTGGCCAAGCGTGGGCCAAGCTGATACTCGTCACCAGCCATGATTACTTGGGGTGCTAACTTGAGCTTATAGTCGGCTTCGAACGGTGCAACAACACCCAAGGGTATGAGAGCTTCTGGCTCTGTAGCTTGGGCCGCTTCGTCAAGCAGTAGAGCAGTCCAATGAAGCAAATCTCCACCGTTGACTGCAGCAGGGGCGATAGCGCGAAGCATACGTAGTGCGGTTTGCGTGAGTACCTGGTTCGTCAACCCTGCTGCGGCAAGCATGTCCGCATCGCGGCAAGATGTAACCACGACCTTTGCAGCCATTAACTTCTCGAATGGTGGCAGAGAGTACAAGTTGTGCATGTCAAGATAACAATATGGACGTACCTCGCCCGGTACTTCGGAATTCAACCTTGTCCAACTGTTCAATCGAAAGAGATCACTTGGTGGCAGATGTGCTGACAGCCTCACGAGCAGTGTGTCCGCCGCTGCATCAGATGGCGCACATACCAACAGATGAGGTGCGACGCGACTTGGAGCTTTGAGCAATTGTAGTGCTGCCTCGACGATTGTTTTGGTTTTGCCTGTCCCTGGTGGACCAGAGATCAGATAGGGAATACTACCATATCCTGCATCAGTCACAGCCTGCACAGCTCTTTTCTGCTCGAAGTTGAGCGTGGAGTCGAACCACTCCAGTCCGAAAGATCCTTTCGATAACAACGTCTGGAGGGCGCCGTGGTCCATCTCGGGGAATAGCATCGAAGTCAGCCAGGGTACTCCGGAGACGGCAGCATCAAGATTTGCTTGTGCCAAAGAGACAGCCCGCCACGTTGGAAGGAATTTGTGCGCTGAAAGCGGGATAGACACGTTGCATTTCGTACCATTGATCAAACTTGTGCCAAGTCGGACGATCACTGTTTCATCTCTGCGGAGGACAGCACACACGACCGCATGGTGCTCGTGACCAGTAAAGCCTGGAGCAACCATGTTCCGTGTCGAGCTCCATTCTTCCGACAACTGAGCAATCGTGGCAGGGTTGACTGGGGAGAGCGGACGAACATACAGGACATCGCCTATGTCAATTCGAGGGGTCGACTCCCTAACGCCCGGGACCCTGATGGAGTAGGAGCTGGTGAGGTGATCATGCAAGTAGATACCGACATTGAAAAGTCCGAAGGTCTCATTCTGCATAGCCTGCGCAGCATATTCATTCTGTAAGCGGTGTCGCCAGTACTGCTCATAAGTCACGCTTTGCAGTTCTTGTATTCCAATGGTGCAGGCTTGTTGTGGAGGGAGGACGGGCAAAGGCAGACAGCGCTGAATGTCATTGACATCTATGAACTTGTGCATATAGTCGCTAAAATCGATGCGTGGCAGAAATGGCGCAAACACTGGTATCGCTGCTGATTCATTGACAGCTCTTAGCCAGTACTGCACATAGTTACGAGCATGTATATCCAGACTAGATTGGAATACTGTACGCTTGTTCGTGTTAGGCGTTTGGTCAGAGTGTGGTAGAGCACCGCTGAATGAAGGCGTTGCGGAGCTCGTTGCAAGCAGGTTGTTCGCTGATGACGGGGGTGGTTGCGGAGGAGGCTGTTCCGTTGTAGCACTGGTGCTCTTCGTTGAGATTACAGCCTTAGCTACTCTGACATTAGGTAGTGGCAGATGGGGCGCGACAAATTCCTGAGCAGTGGCTTCACGCAGCCCGGACCGAGTGCTATTGAGATCGTCGCTGGCTCTCGCTTCTCGATGTGATACTCGTCCCTTATCAGTGGCAGAATCGTTCTGCCCGTTAACAGCATCGTCCTCTGGCTTCTTGATCGCAATGGCTTTGCTCTTCTTGGATGGCTTCTGGAAGATGTTAGGGTCGACTTGCTCGGCAGGCAACCACTGCTGTTTCGGTCTAGGCATGACGCATTCTCAGATAAGGCAATAAGGTCTACAAGCAAGACGCTTAGATCGGCCTCAGACGAAAAGATATGTGATGAGACATGGCGGGAGCAACGCAGTATGCAAGTAGAGAAGCTGAGGTAACATTAGTGAAGAGTCTTGCAACGATTGAGGTACACAGTGAAAGACATCACGCTGGCCCAGGTAGGCATATAGAGTGAAAGGGACACGCACGGGATAGTCGTGTTGGTGTGGACAAGATAGGTTAGAAGGAATAAAGTCCGTCAGGCGTGGTAGACCCACAGTGCAGCTGCTACTGTAGATCATGCTTTAGGGGCGATCAGGCCCGCCTGGAACAGAAGATGTTAGGGCGGAGCACAACCACAACATATATCCTAAACAACCAAATCAGTATGGCCGTGGGTCGATAAGCTCCACGGTGCTTGACGTGTAGAGTCGATGTCATTTGACAGCTCCTCGCCACCTTGCGTCCGTTGGTGCCTCCCTACTACAACCAGGCAGGAGTCGCAAGAGTCTCGATCAAGGCACATCTATCCATTCAGGCCGATCCATCCAACTTGGTGAAAGCTGCTGCCCCACCTGGTATCTGCAACCAATTTCTCTCATCGTAATGCTCCTCACCCTCGATACAGTGAAACGTGTATATTATCCTTCCCTTCTGGCTCAAGTTCTTCTCACTCTTATGCAAGATATTCCCGTGTATCAGCACCAGGGTGCCCGCCTTGACCTCGCCCAACACGTACTCCTCCTGCTTCTCGGCCTCGTCATGCTCAAAGTCCCTTGGCCACTGCTTGTCGCCCTCAACCCTGTCAAAGGTGGTGCCACTATTATCACTCTTTCTCACAAATCTTTCCTTGACCGGCGCTCGTCTATGGCTGCCGGGCGCGAAACTTAGACAGCCGTTGTTCACGGTCGCGTCCTCCAGTGCAATCCAGAACCCCACAGCAGAAGGTTTATCGGTATATAAGAATGTATTGTCCTGATGCGAGGGCACGGCACCTCCAATCTCCGGCTGCTTACATATGACCATACTCTGCAGCAGTCTCGGATCTCTATATCCCAAATCCCGTGCTATAGCCGCGTTGCGCCGCCCGATCTTTCCCTCGTGACTGATCGAGCCGAACTCAGGTATCATCCCATGCAGGTTATGTCCGATCTTGTTGATGGCGCGCTCTTTTGGCTTACTGAGATCGCCAGTCGACTTGTCGAAGGCATCTTCTTCGAAAAAGAAGCGGACTTTGTCGCCTGACTCGAGAAAGTAGGCGTCGCCCACATGTTCTTCTGACTCGCCCGTCGTGAATTTGGTCATAGGGTGGTCGGCAAGGGAAAAATCGGAAAGCATAGTGCGGATCTTGGTGAGCAGGTTGTCACATTGTTGCTGTGAGAGGTAGTCTGGAAGGAGGAGGTAGCCATTCTCGTGGAAGAAGGATAGTCGATCTGCTGTCAGGCCCTCGACGTCGGAGGAGATGGGTTCGGGCGAGATGCGAGAAGGAGCCATGGCGACGCGATAGTAATTGCTGTTGTGTGTTGATTTGTTTTGAGAGTCTTGTCGAGATATAGAGTAACAGTCCGCGTTGTCCGTTGGAATCAGTAAGGGCAGGAGCAGGGCGGACGTACAAGGCGTGTCAATGCGATGGCCGCCTTACCGGCGATGTCCGTTCTAGGGCGTGCTTGCCGAGGGACGATGTGGACCTTGATGCCTTGTAGCCTGAAGTCACGCTGACACAAGGGTTACTTGGTACTAGTGCATCAAGATGTGGTGGGGCGGGAGCGGGTAACCCCGCAGTAAGCGCTCCCGGAGGAGGCCTGATTTCAACAGTATTCATTGAGATTCAGCAGACTACAACCCAGTCAATGAGGAAACTCGGTGTGAAATGAGTTTGTCGTCAGCGTACTACACTTCGCAAATATCGTGATGGGCTTTGGATCTGGTATCGGTGACTTCTTGGCGGTTTTTGAGTTGGCGAGCAAAGTCTGAGACAAGTGGATTGATGCACCAGTAGAATATGCGTCGATCAAGAATGAGTATGTAAATCGCCATGCGAACTGTGAAACTTCACGTTCGTTCGCAACGTTCTGACGTCTTGTTCGTAGGACGAGGAATACTGGGTGTTCCTACGGGACATTGGCGAGCTGGGCACCCGGATGGACCTGGCCGAACAACGTGAGGCTGGTCTAAAAGAGGCCTGCCGAAGTTGTCGTGAGGTGCTAGAAGAATGTTCAAAGCTCGTCGAAAAGTATTCTTCTGTCCAGAGTAACGCGAATCACCGCTTTAATGTTCGACGCGCTTGGACGAGACTGAAAGTGGACCCCGACGAGATTCGTCATCTCCGCGACCGATTGCCCGCCCAGATCACCCAACTGACCTTGTTGCAGGATGTCATCGAAACGTGAGTTCAGCTGTAGTTCAGGCAAACTACTTACTTACCGCTTTTAACGCTAGCGACCTGGTGATTGATGTCCGCGAAGGCGTACAGGATCTGCAGCTCAGCGATGCTCAGCGCGAAAGGACGATCGTGGCCGACTGGTACAGCCCTGGCGACTTTGCAGACCAGCAGACCGATCAACTGTCGCGTCGACAGACCGGCACTGGTGGCTGGTTTCTGGCCCGCGCCGAGTACCTGCAGTGGCGGCAACAGGCCAACAGCACGTTGTTGTGCCCGGGCAAACCGGGGTCAGGCAAGAGCGTGATGGTCGCCACTGTGGTCGATGACCTGCAGACTTGCTTTGAAGCAAGCAGGGATGTTGTCATAGCCTACCTCTACTGCAACTTCAACCGACAGGCCGAGCAGAATCTCTGTCGCATGCTGGCCACCCTGATTCGTCAGTTGTTTCAAGAACAAGCACAACCACTGGACGCCGTTACAGCACTGTACAAGAAACACCGAGACCGTGCAACTCGGCCCTCGCTTGACGAGTACAAAAACGTCCTGCGTCTGCTGGTGAGTTCGTATCGTCGTGTGTTTGTGGTTGTCGACGCCTTGGACGAATGTGGAAACACGGAACAATAGCGCGACCATCTTCTCGATGAGCTTTTCTCGCTCCAGCAGTCGAGAGGCAATAACACTAACGTACTTGCCACTACCCGTTACATCTCTGACATTGTTCAGCAATTCTCGAGGCATCAGCGGATCGATATTCGAGCGGACCAGGGCGATATTCAGGTCTACCTAGCCAGCCGTATGACCAGACTTGCTAATGTGTCTCGCAGGGCACCCAACTACAAGAAGAGGTTAAGCACCAAATCGTCAATGCGGCTGAGGGAATGTCAGTGGTTGAAAGCTGCTCCTGAACCGTGTTACGCTGACACCGTCATAGGTTCGTGTTGGCTCGGCTGCAATTCGACTCGTTGCAGGATAAGACCAACCGTGGACGTATGAGAGAAGCCTTAGCTCAGCTCGAAAAGGCCTCGGATGCTCTGGACGGTGAGTACGCTAAAGCCATTGGCCGTATCGAGCTCCAGCTGCCAGGATGGCGTGGACTGGCTCGGCGAGTCCTTCTATGGATCACATACGCAACCCGGCAACTCTCAATCAACGAGCTACGTGAGGCCATTGCGATAGATCCCAAGCGCCAGAACGTTGACCTCGACGACTATCTCAACGATGAAAATAAGATCGTGTCCGTTTGTCAGGGGCTGGTCGAGGTCGACCAGGAAAGCCGAGTCGTTCGTTTAGTCCACTACACCACACAGGAGTACTTTGAGAAGATACGTGACTCATGGTTATCGGAAGGAAAGTTGAAAATCTCACATAATTGCATCGCCTACCTGAGCATGAACGTGTTCGAGCATAGTCAACGCGACTGGGAAACAGACCTGTCAACGACAATCGAACAGTACAGGTTTCTCGAGTACGCTGGCAAGAATTGGGGAGTGCATGCACGGACAGTTCACGACAAAGAGCTGCAAGCCAAGATTATGGATTTCCTTTTGAACGCCGACTATCTACGATTTTCAAGTATGTTCACTTTTGGACGAGTTGGCTACGACGGGAAATACCGGTGCTTTGTGTCAGACACCTCGGCGACGCATGTCAGCTCATACTTCGACCTCTATCACATTGTGGAAGGGCTCATTCAACGAGGGGAGGACGTTAACCACAGAGACAGTTGGTCTAGAACGCCACTTTCGTACACAGCTCAGCGAGGATATACGGAGATCGCACAGCTGCTGCTCGCTCAGCCAGATATCGAGCTTAACCAAGGTAGCCCACTCGGTCCCGCAGCTGGAGGAGGACACATAGAGATCGTACAGCTGCTACTCGCTCAGCCCGGTACCAAGGTCAACGGTAAGGACCAGTTCGGCGATACACCACTTTGGTACGCAACTCATTTAGGACACACAGAGATTGTGCAGCTACTGCTCGCTCACCCAGACATAGCAGATCAAAACGAATAATGCACAAAGTCGAGTGCCGCCACACATTTCATCGGAATAGGATCACACAAGCACCATACAGTCATGCCTCCCTGACAGGGCAGAACATTAATTTTTGACTGTAACACAACCACACCGAAAGAGTGCAATATGTCAATCAATCAGCCCGAAGACATAGTAGTCAGTACGACAGCAATGCAATATCCTGACATGTTCGATCCAGACATGGTAAGCATCACGGGGTCCAGCCACAGCGTAGGCATGCTGCAGAGATATTGAACCAAAAGCCGGGTCTATGCCATATGGGAAACAACCGATTCTAATCAATGTTTGAGTCGCAAAAAGTAGGGCGTTCAGGTCTGATACTATTTAGCCCCGCGGTACAGTAATCAAGGCGTGCGGCCAAGGGGTAACAGAAGAGATGCAGAATCAATCTTGCCAGGCTGTACAGATGATACTACACAGGCAAAGGGAAGCCCTACAACGTGCTGTCAAGACGCAAGAAATAGTATTCCATCCATATCCCCTTTCTACAAAGGAGTACGCCATGCATCTTAAATCGTGGTCGTCTATTGGCGACCAGAGAATATAGGCTGTATCTTGTAGAGTCAGTAGGACGATTGACACCCATGTCTGGTGCGGGCTGGCTGAGTACATGTACCAGCAGATACCCCAAATCGTATCTACCCCAAGATGACAGCGCTATAGTACTACTAAGAAGTATGGGGGAACCTAGGTGTGACGCGAATCGACATCGAAGAGGGCCAGTCCACGTATGTACAGATGCCGTGCATCCAATGCAAACAAGGTCAGTGCACCGTAGAGACAGTCTACGTTCTTTTCTGGCCGTGCAAGCAGTATCTATGGGCACTTGCAAAATGCACGGACCGCAAACGCACATGTACATCGTGATGTAAACACTGCGTAAGGTGCAGTGTCCAAGAGCAAAAAGATTGTGCGAATTCGAGGATACAATACACTCATTCCACGGCGAAGCCGCACAAAGAATGATACCGTCACTCAATCACAATACGGTATCATTGCTCAAACAGTCACAATGAATACATCTTTGTCGGTTGTTCTAAAATGTTCATAGTGGTCTGACTAAGCATCCTGGAACACGCTCGTCCTACAGTGGCTCCAGTCCTCGTACCCAAAACAAAAATGCTTGCACCAGACATGGCGCCGCAATTGCACCGTATTATCAGTATCCCTCAAACGCCGGGAAACTCTCGAACCGATTCTCGGCGGGCTCAGCCGTGCTCGCATCGCTGACCGCGTTGCGGCGTTCTTCGTTGGACTCAGCTGGCTTTGCTCGTGACGAGGCATCCGCTGACACCTCGGCCTGTTTGGGCTTCGGGGAAGGCGGCCTGGCAGTCGCACCGGCAGTCGCACTTGTGTTGTTCCGGTAGGGCGATTTCGTCGACGACGAGGTTGGGATCTGGCGGGGATCTGAGAGTCGGTACATTTTTAGTTCGGTGGTCAATGTTCGGCTGGTATCTAGTAGCTGGTGAGTCAGGTCAAAGAGGTAGTTTGGTTCTCTGGTGCACGATAATGTAATCAGTTGGAGGACCGCCGATGCTGTGATACTTAGGGACGTGCACATAAAGAGAGGTGAGCGCATAATGGGCATTGTAGGAAACAATGAATAGGAGAGCTTGCTTCTCGTTGACGAGACAAAGAGGCTGTGGGTATTCGCATTCAAGAACGGTAGGGCCGAGGCGGTCACGAACGCCCGGCTGGGCAGTGGTGTCTAAATATTCCAACCTCCATTGGTATGAGAAAGTGTATCCAGATCGAGCGCTGGCCAAGAAGATTGCGCCTCTTGCTCCAAAACATCACTTGCTCCGCTTGTAAACCAAGACCCTGTATACCTTGCCCTAAGTCTTCCATTGAACCAGTAGCATGACGCCTTCATAAATCGCTTAACTCCTTGCTAACCATCACAAATAAATCTTGCTCAAAATGCCTCTCACCTCATCAAGTCTGGGGCATTAGATTCGCGTTCCGCAGCTTCGCCGCCAGCTGGGTGTCAAAGAAGTTATAATTCGGGTCCGTGATGCAGAAATTTGACAATCCCAGTAAGGTCTTTGCAGTGGGTCTCTCCAAGGGATCAACTTGGAAGCAGTCATACATGAATGCTAGTCCGTCAATACTTGCCGTGGCTTGCACATCATCTGGTATGGGCGGTGCCTGCTGGAGGCTACCTAGCTTGAATATGGCGCCGACCGCTTCCTCTCTGCTCCAAGGTCTTTTGCCCGCGAACATCTCTAGGACGACGCAGCCGAGAGACCAAATATCGACTTTTGCCGAATAGCCCATGCCATCAGTGCGGACTACTTCAGGAGCCATCCAGAAAACGGAGCCCTGCATAGAATTCGTGATATCGTTACGGTAGATATCGTCTGATTTCTTGGAGATGCCAAAGTCGGAGATCTTGCAGGTTCCATCCAGGTCAAGTAAGAGGTTATCTGCTTTGAGATCTCGATGTAGGATGCTCTCGTCATGGAGGTATTTGAGACCCTCTAGTGTTTGGATCGTCATTGATTTGACAACTGGTTCCTCGAACTTGCCGTGTTTTCTCAAACAGCTTCCGACCGAGCCACCGGAGATATATTCGAGGTAAATGGACATTGAGTATTCTTTTCGTTCGAAGCCTAGATACTGCACAATGTTAGGGTGTTCGAGATGTTGCATGGTGTCAATCTCGATGTCAAGTGCTTTTACCATCTCTGCGATCCTGTCTTTGTCATGTGCCGCCGCTTTGTGATTGACTTCGACTTGTTTCACAGCTAGAAATTCTCCGGTAGTTGCGTTCATGCCGAGATAAACGCGACCGTAGGTACCTTTGCCGATGAGCTGACCTCGAATGATCTTGAAAGTTGCTTGTCTCTTAGGTGTATCCTCTGTTGGTACCTCTTCTTGCGGTATCGGATCGAGCACGCTCAGTCTGCTGCCTCTCTGTGGTCTGATCTGTACGATGTTCGCGCCAAACATTTTCGTGCTCTTTCTCCGCATTGGCATGCTTGCCTGAGGTTGGTGGGCCTGTTGAGCCTTGTGAGCCAACGATGGGGCCCGTTGGACATCATTGTGTTTCTGGGCCACTTCTCGAATGGACTTCATCCTACCAAGACCGCCTGCTTTGCTCAGCTGTCGGCTGGCTACGTTCGTAATCCTGTTCTTCTGATTCGCCTTCAGTGTCGACTCATCTGAACCGAGGGTGTCAGAGTCGTTCTTCCTCTTGAAGTCTAGGTCCAGACCCGTTGTTCCAAATGTAATGTTGTTGCCGAGGCGTGATTTCATGTCACCCTTTGGCGTCTGGGCGCCAGGCATTGGCGAACCTTCGCCACCTTCTTCCATGAATGGCTTGTCGAGGTCAACACCCGGAAAGAACTTATCAAGATCTTCCACAATGTTCTCAACCACAGGTCGGCTAGCCCAGATGTCACTGTAGAATGAGCTGGGTCGAACTCTTGACTCCTCTGGAGAACGCTCTTCCCAGCTACCACCTCCGGAAAAGTTGCGCTGATTGTAGCCATCGCTGGTGCCAGTGTTGGCGCTTTCATCACCCGTATTGACTGCTCCAGCCGAGACACCGTCGTTGGAGTTGGATGTTCTGAAAGCTACAGATTTACGGATGCCTCCCGGTGGTTGGTCTGTGTCGACAGTGAGCGCAGGACGCTGATCTGTCTTCTTGGGTGTTTCTGCCTTGTTAGGTCGAATCTTGATAGCGAACAGTCCATCATCGGAATCATCGTCGGAATCATCGTCGCTGGCTGTCTGCGGATTAGGAGTTGCTGCGAAGGCAACATTGGTTTCTTCAAACTCATAGTCAGGGCCATAAGACCTCGTTCTGCCGAGACCTGGGCGGGGCATTGATTCAGCCGCTGGCCCAATATGTAGTGATGACTCAGCGGTATCCTGTCTGACGGGCATTCGAGGTTTTAGTGCATCTGTGCTTGCGACAGGGTCTGCGCGAGGCGATCTTTGGCCGCCAGCAGCTGCAGGAAGCACCGCAATCTTGGCGGAATTTGCTATCGCTGCGCCGATGCCCCCTGACGGATCAAAGCGGCTTCTCTGTCTTGGGGAAGGCTCTTCGCCTAGTGCCACAGATATTCTCTTAGTGGTGTCGAGAGACGATCTGCTCTTATGCTGAGTTGTCGTTCGTAAGGAGTTGACCTTGGCCAGTGTATGAGAAGCAGAGGGTGCAGCAGGTGGTTTCCGGTGTGGAACGAGCTGCTCAACCTTCCCATCTTCAAGAAATCCCTTGGGCGAAGGATGATCGAAATCATACACAGGTGTACCGGTTTCTGTTGTGTGCCCCCGCCTTTCTTGGCGATTTTGCAGGTACGCCATCCTTTTCTTCTCGTTCTCGTGACGATACTCTTCTGCAGCCTTTCTGAGCTCGTCGTCGCTCAGCGGAGGCGCCTGGCTCGAGAATGCGTCTTGACGGGCTTGAGATCCTATTATGCCTAATCCATCGGTCTGAGGCATTGATACTGCTGACAGCGTGGGACTGCGTACAAAGAGCTTCAGAGTGCCTGCAGAGTCGGCTGTACCTCGAGCAGCGGAAAGCAAAGCATCTGACAACGGCTCGTCGTGATCCATTCTGCCAGGCTCAGTGATATAAATTTGTGCATAGTCCATATCCGCAATACCGAGCTCCATACCAATCTTGTTCTTGAGAGTGATGGCCGACTCGACGTCAGTGACATCGATCAGACGATAGTTCCAGTAGTCAGGCGTGACTAGTATGAATCTTTTGGGCATCTTCTTCTGGGAGGTGTCTTCGCTCGGTAAGAAGATGTTTGTGGAAGGCGACCTTTGTGCTGGAGCGGTATCGTTATGATTGGAATGCGGTTTGGAGAAAGGCAACTTCTGCATGAAGTCTCGTGGGCTAGTGGGAGAATTCTCTTCGATAGTCGGATCATTTGGATCATGCCTTCTCCGCTGAAACACTTGACTTAGAAAGCTTTTCTTGCCCTGATCCCGAGACTGAATGTCGTTGCTATAAGCACGGTTCACCTCCGGCCTCGGTTCCGTACGTTCCTTTTGGCTTTCGTAGAACCTGCCTGCGCCCAGTGGAATCTCTGTGTTGACGATATTGCCAGCTCCGTTGTTTCGCGGGAATCCGGTGGCCTTTTGGAAAGAATCGGCACTTTGAGCTTTTCCTTGGGGCTCTCGTAGTGGCAGATGAGGTGTCGATTGTGCTTGAGTTGGCAAGGCATGTCCTAATGCAGGACTCTGGCCTGGGCTGCCTTCCTGTCGCATAGAAAGTCCACCCGCTGCAGCATCTCCCGACAGCTTGGGGCTATGCCGTCCTCTGTTGCCGATACCGTTGAGTACGCCTCTGGTGTACTCACTACGATGGACTGGAGGTGCAAAGCTCTCTACATGTTGACGCTCTGCGGGTGTAGAACCACTACTTCCAGACTTGGAGAACACCGGAAGGGTGCTACTCCTTTCTTGAGCGGTGCGCTGAGCGAAACCAGGACCAAAATGTGATTTCGCTGGACTCCCTTCCGGACCTGTTGTGCTTGGAGTGATGTTGCCGCCGAGGTGGGGTGAGTTTTCGACGTTGCCATCCGTGCCAGCACTGGTCAAACCCGATTCTTGTCTTCGATGTCCGCTGCCAGCACTAGAAGCGGCGTCTGGTCCCTGCAAGATGCCAGCGATGAGGCGCTGTAAGCGCTTGCCGTCTTCCCGTTCTTTCTTAGCATCTGTGCCACTATGCTGACAGATTTTGCCCAGCTGAGGATAAATGTATTGGTGCATTCGACTAAGATTACTCCTTTTATCCGTCGAGCGGCCGAGCTCGAGAAAATCACCTTTCTCGAGTCTGAGTGTTCTGAACGTCTCCTGCCATTCGTGGGAGAAGCCACTTGCGGCTAGCCAGAGCAAAACACGATCCAGCGGCCACTGATTAGCCAGATCAGCTTTTGGGGTCTGTGGGACCATGGCGCTCTGCGCACGTGGTCGGCCTGGATTAGGATTGATCAAGGTCGCGGTTGGCGGACCAGGCGACATTGGTTCGGGATTCTCACGAAGCTGGGGGAATTTTGGTCTGTTCAAAGTGGCAGATGCGGCTCTGTTTTCTCTCGGGCCAGGGTCCGGGCCAGCAGAGGTAGGATTCGAGCTATAAGCCGAATTGCCAGCATTGTACATGGAATTGTTGGTCTGCTCGGCGTAGGCAGCAGGGTCATAGTTACCGTCATAGCCAGAAAAAGCGGAGAAGTCGTTCAAGGGCTGGATGCCCACACCCGGGCCCCACGAGTCGCCGCCAGGTATGAACGTTGCACCCACAAAGGGCAACTCTTCTTGACGAGGTGGTGGAGGGGGAGGGTTGACCTGACCTCTGCCCACATTGTTGAAGTTCATGTTGTACTGTTGATGCTGACCCTGGTTCATGGTCATAGGCGGCGGCGGTGGTAAATGGCCCATGCCTGGCCTGCCGTACGACTGGTTCCACCCTGCTGGGAGGCCAAAGACTGTACCGGGCGGGTAAGCGGACGGATGGGGGCCAGGTGGGGGCGGAGGCATGCCGACCTGGGATCTCGGAGGAGGTGGAGGGAGGTAGGACATGTTGCCCTGGCCAGCGGGAGGAGGAGGGGGTCCAGGTAGGTAGTGCTGTTGCCGTTGGTTGTCCATGACTTGGGGGTGGAAGCGGCTATGGTCGGAGACGTATTTCTTCTTCTATCATCGTTTCTCCTTGTAAGCTCATCTGTTCAGAGCCAGAGTGACGATGCGCTTCTCCGTTGTCTGCTGGTCGTCAGACGGCTATTGTCGCATAACGTGCCGCGAGCCCTTCGAGTCACTGGCTGTCTGTGAAGGACGTGTGTCAGCGCGAGGGAATACTGTGGCGGCAGTGTGCTGGCAAGGAAGGGACAGGCTTCTAGGCTAGCGGGGCCGATCACGTTGGCCTAATGATGCTGGTCAAAGCGTCTGTCTGGCTCGTTTCGCGTCGCTTAGCCGGCACAATGGCAGCGTCGAAAGCACAGGTGTGTAGTCGGCAGGTCGACGTCGCCCTAGCAGTACGAGCACAGCGCGATACGAAACACCATCATGGAAGACTTCAACAGCATGCGAATTGACGAAGAGTGTTCGAAGCGCTGGCGGCTGTCGAAGCTGAGCGCAGCAAGCGCACCCTCGACTTCGACATTGGCTGCAGGGTTTCACGTCAACCACCAGTCACACTGCAGACGACACATCACGTGACTAAACCCTGCTCGGTGGGGCTTATCTCGTGTACTAGTATCGTATACTATAACTACCCTTAGTACTTCCTAGCCAAACTCATCCACGTGACGAAACTTCCTTCCGGTGCAGCCCGCCAACCTACAAATCAGCCTCTGCTTTGACAGACACCCGCGCCTGGGGCAACGAGCAAGGTTGCAAAAAGTACATGGAGGGTAGAGACCAGGTTGATGTTTTTGATGACAGGCACCTGCTGTAGCTCTAGACGTGTCTTGCGACGGGCCGTGGGGTGGCTAGCTTATACTGCGGCATCTGACCAGGGCTATTAGTGGTCTATGTATGGGGAAGACACAACGGCTGATAACGTCCGATACATGAAACCAGACCATTTGATTCCCTTCCTTTTCAGTTCCGCCATTAGCCCTACACAGTCCGAAGTGTAACCGACCACTTTGTCCTCATACCTCCCCAGGGTCAGCAAATCTCGAGCACTCTTCTGTGTGCTAACGTCAGGCAGAAATGCTTATCGACGGGTTGCTATAGGCGCTGAAACGCCCTCGGACTGTGAGAATCGCCCCTACGCGTTCTTGGCCAACCATAGAAGCGAGTCAAGGGTTGGCTCGACTCGCCCCACCGTCTGACCGCGCCAACGTTCGCAATGACCATAGCAGCCGATGAAGCAAGAGATGAGCGCCTGGAAGCTTGGCAGCTTCGAGTTCGTGATGGGCCATATTTCAGGCGCAGAGTGGAGGCAGGCTTATCTGGCGTGAGATTGATAAGTCTGGGTGTGCATACGACATGAAGATGCTGCCCAGCGCTCACATCGTGTCGGAGGTCTATAGGGATGAGGCTGATGACTCAATTCGCAGTAGTGCCCTTCTTCTTCTTCGCCGCTTTGGCCTTCTCCTTTGCCTTCTTCTTGTCCCTCTTCCTCATGCCTTCCATGCCCTTCTTGCACACATCTGCATACTTGGAATAGAAGTTGTCCAGATCTGCAGTCTCGACGACGGTCGCTAGCTTGATCTTCTGTTTCGTCGAGCCTTGCTGCGGTTTCGAAACCTTGGAGTTCGACTTAGTCTTCGACTTGGTTGCACTCGCACCGTTGGTAGCCCGTATTAGCACCTGAGAGGAAGGCTGGGATGCATCAGAGGACGGCATAGGCTTCTGGGTCAGAAAGACGGAGCCATGGCCCGCAGAGGATGTTGATGAGAGTAGCGAGGCGAGCGACGAGAGGAACTAAATAGTTGTTAGTACACACTGCTGCTGTTCTTGCAGACCACCACCAACCTCGTCGTTGCCGAGGCGCTCTTGTCGCATGTTGGGTAGCGCCGTTGAGTTGGGTGAGAGATGACCTGGGTGCCCTCCGGGTGTCTGTAGTGCCTGTAGTGTGCCGTTTTTGGGCGAACCGTGGGGAGGCGGACACTAAGATAAGATAACAGCTTCAGATCTAAACGCCGGAATCTCCGATAGAGAAACTCTAAATTCCAGAAATTCTAGCGCAACCCTGGCAGTGGTAGATGGGTTGCCCTTCTCGCGAGAGGCGGACAGTGCGCTCGTCGACGATGCAAGCCTCGTACGGCTCAAGGTCATTCTGTTTCTTTCAGCATGTCGCGACCTAAATCTCAGACCCGAAAAGGGCCACAGCTGCCTTTGGCTCTTCAGCAGAAATTGGGTCTACCACAAAGCAACAAAAGGCACAGGACGCAAATAGCAGATCGCAAGCAAAGAAGACAGGAGGATAGAAAAAGCAACCGACCACTATCGAGACCAGCGCGCTCACCACGTGTAGGACGCCGTGCAGAACCTGAGGAAGACGGCAGCAGTGGGCATCAAGACCTCGAAGATTCCCAAGACGTCGACGTGGAGGATGACGAGGCCTTCGACGACAACTTCGACCAAGACCTGGAAGAGCCGGCAGCCTTGAAGAGTACCTCCCCCGTCTTGTCAGCATCACCCTCGCCAGCTCCTTCTCTTCCCGACGATGAGTCCGACTCTCTCTCGCGCGGCTCGCGTGAGTATTCTCCCGAGGTCGTGTTAGATGCAAGTTCAAGAACGTTCAGGAGCAAGCAAGAAGAGGAGGATGCAGAAATCTTGGCTTTGGAGAAGAAGCTGGGCATGAAGGGCAAATCGAACAAGGCGGTATTTGACGACGGCTTTGATGATATGCTCGAGGGTCTCGAGGGGAGCCTGGACTCATCCAAGAAACGTAAACGAGAAGAAAGAGATTGGCTCGAGCAGAAAAGACGCCGTGTTCAGGTCCCAGACAAGCCTTCCGAGTCGGACGACATCCATGACGAAGATGCCTCCCTGTCAGCAGGCTCCTTCCAAGGGTTTGACGAGGACGACACGGTCAGTGATGAGCCTGATGCCGGTCAAGAAAGTGATGCGTCCATGGCCGACATCGAGTCTGTCAGAAA
>Ga0066648_10000305_pt1 | contig 34879 bp, 23 predicted proteins | sample CryGeyCG12114_NA_FD_59537 | JGI IMG/M metagenome (GOLD analysis project Ga0066648, IMG submission 59537) | Groundwater microbial communities from aquifer - Crystal Geyser CG19_WC_8/21/14_NA | ecosystem: Environmental > Aquatic > Deep subsurface > Groundwater | place: USA: Utah: Grand County... | reverse complement strand
TATGATCGAAGTCCTCTCGTGGCAAGGCCTAGGTGATATCATCAACCGGTTTCGCGCGAAATGTCTTGGTTTGGATCCCGTGAGTCTGATCTGGGCCCCCGGGATGCTCCAGCGTCTCAAAATCCCTCACACCTACTGCTGGTCTCCAGCCCTGATACCTAAACCAGAAGACTGGGGTCCTCACGTATCTATCTCCGGGTTCTACTTTCTCAACTTGGCCTCTAACTACACTCCTACCCCTGATCTCCAGGCATTCCTCGACGCCGGTCCGTCCCCCGTCTATATAGGATTCGGGAGCATCGTTCTAGACGCTCCTGATGCGATGACGGAGCTCATCTTCGAGGTCGTGAGGAAGACTGGCCATCGTGTCCTCCTTTCTAAAGGCTGGGGAGGCATGGGCGCGGACAGGCCCCATATCCCCGATGGTGTCTTTATGCTAGGCAACGTGCCGCATGACTGGCTTTTTAAGCACGTCTCATGCATCGTTCACCATGGTGGCGCAGGAACCACGGCGGCAGGCATCGCCGCAGGCCGCCCAACTGTAGTCGTTCCCTTCTTTGGAGACCAGCCTTTCTGGGGTGCCATGGTCGCGCGAGCAGGCGCCGGCCCCGATCCGATCCCTCACAAACAACTCACAGCGGACAAACTAGCTAATGCCATCAACTTCTGCCTGAAGCACGAAAGCCTGGAACGCGCCAAAGAGCTCGCAAGCAAGATCGCGGCGGAGCGAGGCAGCGATATGGGTGCCCGGTCGTTCCATCAACATCTCGAGGCTGACCGACTCCGTTGCACCCTTGCACCATCTCGACCTGCCGCGTGGCGCATCAAGCGCACCCAGGTCAGGTTGAGTGCTTTTGCCACCTGTACTTTGGCGAATGCGAATCTCTTAGATTTCCATGAATTGAAGCTCTATAGACCACAAGAACATTACATCGACGAAGGTCCTTGGGATCCAATATCCGGAGGGGCTGCGGCATGTTTCAGGGCATTCAGCGGCATGGCGATGGGATTAGCCGAGGTTCCCTCGGAGACGTTGCGATCTTTGCGCATTCCAACTGGGTCTCGCCGACAGCAGTCCCAAGAATCAGTGCCGACAATCACAAGGGAAAGGGAGACCTCACATGTGGGAGAAAGATCAGCTCCACCAAGATCGCCAGAACAAAGTCAGACAAGCCTGAATTTGCAGGGATCTCTTACTTGTATTTCAGGCCAGTCGAGTTTCAAACAAGACGACACCGGTCGAAGTCGAGTCAACAGTCGGAATGAATCCGGCTTCGGCAAGGACCATGACATGCTGCGTCAGACCGGCGTGCACACGAGCAAAGGCTTCGGGCGTTTCATGAAGGCATTTGTGCAGACACCTATGGAAATCTCAGTGAGCTTGACCAAAGGGTTTCACAATCTCCCTAAGCTTTGGGGAGACGATACCGTGCGCCCCCACGAGCAAGTCAGCGATTTCAAGTCCGGGGCCATGGCAGTAGGAAAAGAGTTTGGCTTCGGCTGGTACGATGGCGTTACTGGCCTGGTTACTCAGCCCTGGAAAGGCGCCCAGAAAGAGGGTGCTAGCGGCTTTGTCAAAGGAATCGGCAAAGGGGTCGCGGGATTTGCAACCAAGCCATTCGCAGGCTTCTCTGGTATCCTCAGTCATACGATGAAGGGGGTGCAAAAAGAGGTGCAGAAGCTGTTCGGCAGCAATGTACAAAATTACATCGTCGCGTCCAGGGTAGCTCAAGGGTACGAGGAGTGGCTGCAGAGCTCCGATGCAGAGAAGCAAGACGTCATCGTTCGGTGGAAGCTGATCCAGAAATACATGAAGAAAAAAGGCAACCCTGACGAGATGGTGCAAGATGTCCTGGAAGCACAGCGAAAGAAGAACATAGAGGACACAGTGGCCCGCCAAAACTGCGGTCACGCCGCGAATCCCGCTCAGTCTGCCAGTGCAGATGTTCCGACTCTAGATCCCGAGAGTGCCATGCTCGCCATGGGTGGCTCACAGGCACTCGAAGAAGCGCTAGAAGCGGCCGAAATTAACGAGGTCCGACCGTCAGTCCAGGAGACGTCACGTAGAGACGTAGAAGGGGATGCCGATATGGAGCGGGCGATCCAGAAAAACGTGCCTCAGCTTCAACGCCAACAACAAGAGGCTGCAGATCATCCGGCAGAGCAGGAGAATTTGCGCCAGGCCATAGCGGCCAGCGAAATTGAAGCTCAGCGACACGCGAGCGAGGCATTAGAATTTAAGAAACAGCTGGAGCGAGTCTTGGCGCATAGTGTGTTGGAACAGAGACAGGGTGGCAGCGGCAGGGACTGGGAGTCGGATATTGCGTCTCCATAACGACGATGATGTGATCGAGCGGACAGCAAGGGTATTCGAAAAGATGGCGGAGAAGGCGGTAGCCGTGTCTGGTGGTCATCAAGCGTCCAGCGACCTTATTCGTGTGATCCAGGGCATCTCGCGGGCACCAGGCAGAGTGAGTCCGAGGCGCAACAACAGGGACACCGGGGGGAGGAAACGACACAGGGATTCATGAGGTCGTCAAGATGATACGGCGATGCCCGGTACTGTACTGTAATGCATCCAGGACAGACAACGTTGCGTGAGTGCCAGGAAATGGTATGTATACCTTAACTCGTCCCAAGCCCAACTCTGCACCTATACCAGACACCATAACGACAACTTTTCAACGAATACATATGGTGTGATTCTTCGATACAAGAACAGTCTAGCTCTTCTTGCTCTTGCCCGCTCTGCCCTTGAAGCTACCTTCAAACCCCGGCCTCTTCACCTTCTTCTTCCCAGTCTTCTTCGAACCTTTTTCGTCTTTTCTCTTTTGTAAGTTCTCCGTACGTTTCTTCTGCCTTGCCTCCTGAGATGATCTCACACCCTCTAGACGCGTGTCCCAGTCCTTGCCACTACGTTGCTTCTGCTTTTCTTGTCGTTTCAAGGCTTTCTTGAGCAGGGAGGTGTCGTCTTTCACACGTTCACCATGAGCTCGCTTTTTCGCGTTCAACCACATGTCCTTCTCTTCAATGCTCTGCTTCTTTTGGTCATCAAGAGCCGCAACTCTTGCTTGCTTGGCTTGGGCAGCCTTCAAAGCAGTGGCAGGATCGGCAGGACCTTTGTGCTTTTTGTTCGCGGCGGCAGATCCGGTGGCTGCGTCAAACTGAGTGCCATCATCAAAAGCGATTCTGCCAAAAGTGAAAGCGTTGCTGCCGCCATCGTCAATCATGGGGGATCGTGGTGATGCCAACAACGAGCCTGAACCTCCTGGCGAGAACCTCCTAGCCATCTCCTCATCTTGCAGCTTCGCTTCCTCCTCCCTTTCCTTCTTCCGTTGTTCTTTCTTTGCGGCTTTCCTTTCTTGCTCCTTCTGTCTTCGCTGGGCGAGAAGCTCTGCTCTAGACCTCACAGGTTTGTCATCTGCTTTCCGCTGTGAGCGGAACTGCGATATTTGTTCTTGAAGGCGCTGTCTGGCGGCCTGGCGTTCTGCTTCAGTCTGAACCGTGTCCATGGGTTGAGCAGATGCAGACTCCTCAGCCTTGGTGTCAGGGGTTTGAGCGGCTTTGGCAGTTTGTGTCTGCGCAAGAGGCACGACTGAGGAGACAGAAGAAGATGCAGAATCGTGAGGAGGAGATAGAACCTCTGGAACACCCTCGGATGAAGTAGCGGTTGAATCTGCATCGGCCATTTCCTCGTCCTCGTCGTCATTGGTGATTTCCTCGTCGACATCAGACCAGGCCTCTTCGACGCCATTAACATCTCCATCCTCATCAACACTCGCCTCATCCTTTTTCTCGACTTTCTGTGGCTTCCCTTGGAGGCGTGCAGCAGGTGTCAGGGCCTCTTTCGCTTTACCTTTTGCCTTTGGGGCCACTTGAGAAGGGCTGTCCGTCTGCTCTTTTATGCCTCTCAGTTCTCTCTTCGATGGTTTCTTCTGCTCCAGTGGCGATGGTTTCTTGTCGGGAATAGTTTGGACTGTCTGGACGGGCTCCTCGGATGCTGGATCCTCTTGTTGCTCTTCTTTATGCTGCTTTTTCTCCGCTCTGTGCGCCCGCTTTTTCATCTTCTTCTTCAGGTTCACGTTCTGCAGCTTATCGGACTCTAGTCTTTCGGTGAGCTTTTCAGTGGGCTTCGGCTTCGGCTGCGGCTGGGCATTTTTGTCTGCGGTCTTCAGCTTCTTGACCGGTTGCTCCTGCAGTGTTGTCGAGCCCTGACTCTCTCCGTTGCCCTCTTGCTCTCGCTTGCGTTTCTTCGCTGCCTCAGCACTTCGCTCGTCGTACACGTCCTTAGCACTCTTCCAGTTGGCCGGGTCCAGTTTTGCCATGCGAGCCGCTTTCTTCTGTTCTGGTGTCTGCTTCTTGCGTTGCCATTGGTCACTGACATCCTCACCGAACATGTTCTTGGCCGGTGTCAGCTCGAGCAGGCTGTCTAGGCTGCTCGCCTGCTTGCGCAGGAAGTCCTTCTCGATTTAGCTTGTGATGCATCAGTGTTGCGTGTCACGAAGTGCTCACCTTCAGTGCTGTTTCTTCCGACATCTTGTAGAACGATCGACCTCACAATTCTTGTTCTTCTCGATGGCATCAAAGGTCAACACATGACCATTCCAGTTCGACAGATCTTGCGGTCTACAAAATTTTGTGGAGACAGGTGGGCTTCCTGGTCGAAAAGCCTAGTATCGTGCAGTGAGCTACTGATGTGAGCCTGAACTCCTCAGGCAGCAAAACAGCTCTTCTGTGATTGGCTCGTTCGAAGACTCGATGTGCGGCAGTACTGGACTTGAGGGGACCATCTCACGAGACCAAGCCATCCACAGTTTCGGTGGTTAGGTAGTTATAGATTGATCTTATCATTTGACGAATCTTACGTCTCTGTTCGCATATGGCATTACCACTGTCTACCGTGCTAGCACGTCTACTTTTCCATATCTCAATTGCAGAAGACGTCGCTTTTGGGCAGGAGAAGTTCTGCGCAGATTCCTTTCTGATCTCCTTTTGTATTGTTCACCATCGCACTTACATTGTACATCTTACACAGTGTGACATAGAAGCAAAGATCATGAAAGCTATCATGATACATGGGAACCTAGTAAGATTGCAGCTGCGTCCGCTGATGCTCAGCGCTTGACCTCGAACGCCAATAACGTATCATCACAACATTGACTCTGTCACCTAAGGAGAGCTCGAGCAAGGTAGTGGTCGTAGTGAGCACCCAAAACGGCATCACTTGGCGCGGCATAACCAGCACGCTGGTCTGCACAGGTGCCTACCTCCGACCATTTAGCACGTCTCCGCTTGTTCTTGCTTTTGACGACTGGGTGGTGCGTTCATCTTTTCGATAATGAGAGACAGACCGATCTTTGCTCGACTAGTCTCGTGGTGCAGAAACCCATTTGTGGAATAAAGCCAGTCTGGAGACGCGTTTGAAGATGGAAGCAAGTGATCTGCACTGCTTTCTACAGCGACATTGTTTACGCTACGGCGGCAGCAAGAGATGCAAGCTGTTTTGGATGTGGTGTCTCCTCGGCTGGTTATTGCACCAAGTTCCAGAAAAAGGCGTCAGTTCGGCGGTCCAAATGGTTTCAAACTCACACACATCGGCTCCAAGAGCTCCCATGGTCTGGGTCGTCATCGTTTCAACCGCGCGGTCATCGGCGCAGAGCTACGCAGCCTCTAGGAACGCGGCCGGTTCTTCTACTCTGTTGCGTTGACATCACAACAGGTTCATCAGTAATGGCTCAGCCGCGATCTCTGGCCGATGGTCTGGGAAACTCAGGGGCCGGTACGAGCTGTGCAACACGGAGCTCACCGATACAACACTGGGGACCAGTAGAAATTGAATAGGACCTAGAGAACGGTAAGTTCGATCCTCTCCGACAATTTTAGCTGATACAGTGGCGTCAATGTTTTGAGCAAAACTAGGTCTTTCGCTTGCCCTGCTTGACGCGATGACAGAACTGGGAGCAGAGAATACGTTTTGATCGAGTAAGATGAACCTGAGCAGAATATTTATCGAGTAAGTGCGGTACTTTCAATTGGAACCCTCGGCCCGGCGCCAGTCCCAAACCGGATGGAGCGCACATGTCAGATCGTCCCTTGCCCGAGCTTACGTCGTCCCAACGATCCAGGCCGCTATACCGCTTCCGTACACCATCTTGTCGCTTTCCTCCACCTCCCTTATCTGTTTCTCGATACTATCGAGTAACGATATCTACGACCTTCTTGCTAGACCTTGTTGAGCCCACCAATTGAGACACCGAGAGGTCGTCCTTCGCCTGTATATTCCGAAGTGGCTTCAAACCATATCTGCCGCCCCACGCATCCCTATCACTTTGTCTGCTCCGTGGTTCCATTCGGTGCTTCAAAGTCTGGGGAAGGTGTCGCCGCCGTGCATACACGGCTTGCCGACATGGATAGGCCTCTTGAAAGTTCAATGGATCAGCCGGCGGCCGTGCAGAATGATGTTCACTGCAATTCCAGCCCGCGTCTTCTTTATTAGTTTGATGGGGGTCCCCTTTGTTCTCGTCCGTTGCGCTCCGCTTCTGTCACTGATAACATCTTCAACATTTCTAGCACATGTGAAAGACGCTTCTATCTTGTTTTTCACGCTCTATACTGAGCTCTGCTACTATAGACGATAGCTTAACGTGGGACCTATTTTGGTGACATTGACCGCATTAACCATGAACGGCAATATAGACGCATCGCACCCCTACCCGACTCCACCTAGGACGCCTTTCACTGCGAGCCGGGACGCCAACAATGATTCTCCTATCAGTGTTATAGCCTCCTCGAGAGTGGTAAGAGCTAACCTCTTGACCGCTGGCACAATCGTGATATCCAATGAGACCGGCAAGATAACGGCTGTGTTCGATTCCGTACTCCCACCTTCCGAGTTCCCAGAGGGTACACCATACCGGGACTATTCTCCGCACGTCATTCTTCCGGGACTAGTTGATGCACACGTCCACCTCAACGAACCAGGTCGGACAGAATGGGAAGGCTTCTACACTGGCACCCAGGCCGCAGCCTTTGGAGGCGTAACGACAGTCATTGACATGCCGCTAAACGCGATTCCACCAACCACCACAGTTGCCAATCTCCACACCAAGATCGAGGCAGCCCAAGGCAAATGCTGGGTCGACGTTGGCTTCTATGGCGGGATCATCCCAGGCAATGCCTCCGAGCTCCGAGCTCTTGTCCGTGAAGGCGTCCGCGGCTTCAAAGGCTTTCTCATTGATAGCGGGGTGGATGAGTTCCCTGCCGTCTCCTCCGCCGACATCGAGCAGGTCTTTGCTGAACTAGCAGACGAGCCGACAACAGTAATGTTCCATGCCGAAATGCTTCCACCCATCGCCGATTCAGTGGGTGACGACGTCCAGAAATCTCTCCCGCCTCTCGCCCCCCACGGCCCACTGAACGCATACCAAACATTCCTGCAGTCCCGTCCGCCAGTCTTTGAGACCTACGCCATCGAAGAGATTCTCTCCCTAGCACACCTCGCCCCAAACCTCCCTCTCCATATCGTCCACCTCTCGGCAATGGAAGGCATCCCGCTCCTCCGCAAAGCCCGCGCCCAGGGAATTAACATCACAGCCGAGACATGCCCACACTACCTCTCCCTCGCCGCCGAACAAGTCGTCGACGGCGACACACGCCACAAATGCTGTCCGCCAATCCGCAATCAATCCAACCAAGACCGTCTCTGGTCCGAGCTCCTCGACCACGCCAACGAAGGCGTGATCAAGACGGTCGTCTCAGACCACAGCCCCTGCACACCAGACCTGAAGCTCCTGCCCTCGCACGTCCCGGGCCACTGCGCTCCCGCCGCCGGCACAGTCAAAGACCTCATGCTCGACTCATCATCCGGCGACTTCTTCAGCGCCTGGGGCGGCATCTCGTCCGTCGGCCTCGGCCTCCCCATCCTCTGGACCGAGATGAGCAGACGCGGGCTCCTCGGCTCACCCTCAGTCCCACCTCAACCCAACGACCCCTCCCCACCGCCCACAGCCCCAAACGCCCCCAACACCGACACCGCAGCCACAGACAAAGCGCTCACCACCCTGGTGCAATGGTGCTGCACCAACACGGCGGCGCAAGTAGGGCTGTCCGGCAGCAAAGGGCGGATCGCGACCGACATGGACGCCGACTTCTGCATCTTCGACGACGCGGCGCAGTGGACCGTCGAGCCGTCGACCATGCTGTTCCGCAACAAGTGCAGCCCGTACCAGGGCAAGACGATGCGCGGCATGGTGCGCGAGACGTGGGTGCGCGGCCGCGTCGTCTTCTCCAAGACCGCCGCCAACGGCGGGTTCGTGGCCGGCAAGCCCGCGGGCAAGTTGTTGCTCGAGCCACGGGCCAAGGAGTTGAAGAAGGTGCGCAGCTGGTTTAGTAAGTGGATCGGGCAGGCGTTTGGGTATTGATAGAGCTTTTGGACTACCCCCTGGAGTCAAGACGGGGTTTGGGTCGGGACGCGGACACGCGGCTTACACGCGTCCTGGCGTTGGCGTTTCAAGGGACTTGACATCTGACTTGGGTTGGATCTGGCTGCGAGCGAACACCCGGCAGCGTCGATGTTTTAGAGAGACGATTTACGACTTGTGATGCTTTTGACATGCAGTGGGCACACTATCTTAGACGATTAGAGCTGAAGCTCTTAGGGTGAACCATCAATCTGAAGAATCCTAGAGAGCTAGTCTTCTTGCACAAAGCATCGTCCAGACGATTTACATGATGACATTGACTCCTCTGCCATCCTCGATTGTGTACAAAGAGACTTCACACGGCGTCTCGATCTACCGCTACTCGCGTTCGTGCTTCGGTCCCACGTCGAGCATCACATGACAAACTGGTCGTTGACTGCCACCTAAGCAGCTGCTTTAGCCTCTACACGCACCGTCTTCTCTTCCTTCACCTTATACTCCGCCTGTCCTGACTCGCGTGCGACTTTCTCGAGCTCCTGTACACCTGGAAGCCGGCTATCTGGGCCTCCCTCGGCAGCAACCACCTGCGGCGCATCTCGCTCAGCGGCCTTGCTCACTTGCGCGCTCGGCGTGCCACCTTGAACGCCCATCCTGCCGGCGTCACTTTTGCTGCTTAACCTCCTGCCCTCAGTGTCGGCTCGGGTCGCTCCACCAGAGGTAGCTCTGAAATACGGATCTTCCTGCGCTATCCTGGCTTGCCGAATCGTCTTGTCGACGACTCCGGCCGGCGCATCTGCGATCTCGTTGATTTGGTCCGAGGTCAGAATATCACTCACTCGATTCGCCTTTGACTGTAGTAAGATGGTGGCTGGTCCCTCGAACTTCAGAAAGAGCCGATCACCCCATATCGTCCTTCTGCTGAATGTTTTTATGCGCAGTGAAATGGCCTGCAGGAACTTGTATGTGTTGCTTGTCTTCCAAGCACGTGTGAAACGGCTGTCTGGAAACCAGTTGCCTAGCTGTAGCGGGATCTGGAAGCGTGCCTGCGAGGAGCGGAAACGGAAGGGTTGAGGAGGAGGGTTGTTGGTAGTTGTGTATGCAAGGATATTGCTCGGGTGGGCGATGTAGGATTCACCTTTTGCGAGGTCCAGGGCGAATGTGTGGCCTGTTGCCGAGAGAGCGAGGAGACCACGGCCTGTTGCGTTTGAGGTGCCCCAGTGTGCTAAGCTGAGTTTGGAGGAAATGGTGGGAGTGACGCTCAGGTTGGAACCTGTCCATGCTAAGAGGGAGGCGCGTTGGGCAAGCTTCCAGTCTTGAGTGCCGTCGAGTTGTAGCACCGACAGAGTCGTGTTTGTGGATTTTGGAGTGATAAGGACGGAGACAGGGGTCGTGCTTGTAACTCGCTGGTAGAGGAAGGGTATGCCGACCAAAGCGCGACGTATAGGGTTGAGGGTGCGGAGAGTGCTGACGACTGTGGTTGGGTCGCCCGAGAGACCGACGAGGGTGCCGCGACGGCTGTGCAAGGGCTGCGATGGCGAGAGGGTCACGCTGAGCAGGGAGTAAGGACTTCCAAGGACTTCGAAGGTGGCATCTGCAACCTCGTTAGCTGCAGTGCAGGATGACAGGCTGTTGAGTCAGCAACGCACCGGGACTCGACGCTGAGATGGAGTTGGCGTTAATGTCCAGTCTGGTCTCGCTGGTCGAGGGGGTCTGTTGGACGGAAATGAATCGATAACCACCTCGTCGTTGCCCAGCGAGAAGGTGTGCAGGGATCGCCCACCTCCCTGGTTGGCTGACGAGCGGGCGAAGGCTGCTGGACGCTACGAGAGGCATCTTCGAGCATGGGATGTGGCGACACGAGCTGTAGCGATCGATGCACCAGCTCTGGTACTTGGGTACTTTTTATGAAGCTAGAGCTCAAAGCTGCAGTCAAGGCCGGTCAAGTTGCGCCATAGGGTATCTTGCCCAGCCGTACTACGTGACAGCCTCTTCTGCTCGGAGGATCATCCCTCAGCGACATAGCTGCGACGAGCATTGGGAACAACGACAGTACTGTCGAGTGACAAGATGATGGACATGTTCCTGTTGCCCACTCAAGTGGAAGCTGCGCTGAGCAGATGTCTCTAGTCCTACACAATCACGATGCTGAGAGAGACGGGCAACGTATAGCTGCATCAAAGTGCTAATAACAGAGTTGGGAAAATACATTGCCTAGAATGAAAATCTTGACCCCAGCAACATCGCCCGCGCGGTACATGCAATACATCAGACAGCACCCACTCTACACCTGGCTCCTTTGTCATCATCCCAGCAAGAACAAATCGTCCGTCTCCTGCCGAGGCTGCCTCGCTTCGCCCTCTGCAGACGCCCGACGACCTCTGTTCCTACTCGGCCGTGGCCTTGTTCCCGACCGAGACTGACTATCCTGCTGGCTCGGCGCTACCGACGTGGTGTCTTCGTCGACACTGAACTGAGATCGCCGTCGACGGGGACTATTGCCGTGGAGATAAATCGGTCCCATTGGTCCGTGGCCAATAACCGGACCTTGAGCCTGTTGCTGCGCAGGCGCGTCTGCCGCTAACTGTGACTGGCTGCGTGTTAGGCGTTGGGTCGAGGGCGAGGGCCGGGTCTGAGTCGGCATGTCGCGAGCCGCTAACGACTGCGGCGCTTCGTACGGTGCTGCCGCTTGTCTGTCTGCATGGAGCGGGTTCGGAGACCCTTGAGGTTGCGGTTGCGTCTGACTGTTGCTCACCTGTGGAGCGTATGCGTGTCCTGGAGAGTTGACCATCACCGTGTCGTCATCTACGTGCAGGCCACTGCCGGCTTCTACGCTGTCCTGCACAGCCGCTGGCGGCAACGGGGTTGTCACACTTGTTACGAAGTCATCTCTGGGATCTGATGACTCTTGCGCGGCAAGCAGATGCGGCATTGATTGGGCCACGCTCTGGCCTGTCAAGTCCAACAGATTTCGTGCCCCTGTCTGACCTATTGGCGTTGTATCCGGTGACATATGCTGTGTCCGGGCTTGCGCATGGGCCTGTACAACATCGCCGAGGGGACCATGCACATTTAGGCAGCCTCCGCGAACATGTGGAATCTGACGTTGCGCCATCTGCTGCTGTGGGGACGGACCGATCCATCCTTCCAGCAATCGCTGCATGGTGGAAGACATTGCCCCTCCCCTCAAGGTACCGGTGTTGTCAACAACGGCCCCAATAGCAGCTGGTAGTCGAGATGTTGCATGCTAAGCACCACCTGCACCAGCTGCGACTGGCGTTGGCGTTGATGTGGCGCGCTGCGCTTGCTGCTGACTAGCCTGCACAGCCTGTCCGATCTGTCCAGGTACTGCGCTCAAAGCATTGCTTGCCGGCGGATTGGCGGGTATGGCCGCTATGCTAGCATGCTGCTGTTGTGGTGTCTGAGACTGAGACGCAGGTTGAGGTGTACCAGAAGCTTGTCTCTGCGACTGCGCCGGAACAGCCATGGCATTACTATGCTGCACGCCCTGCATAGCTTGAGGCTGAGGACTCTGACTTTGAGATGGCTGGGCTTGTATCTGACCAGCTTGCTGGGCAGCTTTGATTTGTTGTATGGTCGCGTGCGAATTAGCTTGAGCATATGGGCCCTGCAGCAGTGATGCCGCCGCGGCGGGCGTGGAATATTGACTACGTTGCGTGTGGGCCGCCTGTTGTTGCGCAGTCTGTGGTTTGTATCCTTGACCGTTCACGACTGGCTTGGCTGGTGAGGCGCTACGACCATATTGCATGCTGTTCGGCATCTGACCTTGTGCTTGGTATGGAGCTTGCGTCGGGCGCTGCTGATACGGAGTCTGCATGTTTTGGCCATAACCATTCTGCATGCGCTGATACTGCTGAATGGTTGCACCAGGGAAGGGCTGTGTGGGTCTCTGGTAAGAAGGAGTTTGCGAATATGAGGCCGTAGACGCAGGCACATGGGCTCGTGGTGTGTTGTACATTTGAGCATTTCTTTGAGCGTAGCCCGGCATGGAAGGGGTCTGAGAGGCGTTGCCACTGTAGCTCCGAGCCTGGTTGTTGTAGGATGGCGCAGAAGCGGTGGAGGTGTAGCTGTTTCGGACCGCCGGAGGGTTGACCGGTCGAGCCATGGCGGCTTGTTGAGACAGTGCTTCGCGTTGCCGGTGCAGTGTCCCCTCGTCCGGCTGGCCTACACCGGCTATCTCCGGTGCCCGAATGAGGATGGTCGTGCTGATGCCGAGATCCTTCAGTTGATCGCCGTCCAATTTAGCCACAGCGAAAGGCGGTAATGTTGCCACTAAGACGCTGAGTTGTTGACGCAGCAATTCGAATGTCTCGGTCTCCGGTCCCGTTGGCTTGATCTGTGCACTATGAACGCGGGTCTTGTCCAGATCTCGAATCTTTTGATAGGAGCTCAAGGTCTGTAGAAGCTCGGAGACCTCGTCCAGAACTTCCGTCTCATCGGTGGCCCTCTCGGGGGCTTGTGGGTTCGCATCTTCAGCCGTGTCGGGCTCAAAGTCCTCAATCAGCTGTTGGTAGGTGTCATCGATCTCCGGGTAGACGGACGCTGTGGGAGCTTCGACTTGAGTGTTGTTTGTCATGATTCGCCTCAACGCATGGGTGCTATGTTTCTTGTACCACAGACGAGAACGTTCGGCGCGTGGCACGATAGCGTTTGTGTTGTCTTCTGAAGGGGCAAAGGATGAGAAGGAAGCGTTGAAGAGAGCCTGAGGATGCTGCATGAAGGATCTTGCCGGCTGTGTGGGCGGCCGAGGCGGTTCGGAAGTCGAGGTGGCATATTCGAGCCAAGATCCTGCAGTCAAGGCAGCAAGCCTGTAGTCATCCTTGTTGAGGTTGGTAGAGGATTCGAAGGGCTTCTCCAAGCGCAGGGGTGTACCTTGGGTGGCACGGGAAGATGGAGGAGGCTCCAGATGCCTGGTGTTTCGGATCTGTCTGAAGACATCGCCAAAGGTTCTGGAATCCTTCGTGGAGGGGTTTCGGGGAGCTTCGACGGCCATAGCCTCAACCATGTCTAAGCCGCTGGGCAGAGTCCGCGCGTCCATGTGCTCGGTCTGGACGTTGTTGGCGGGCTGAATGCGCAAGCCAGTAAACAGCTGTTTGGGGACACCACCCTCGACGACGCTGCGTACGGTCATGACCTGGCCGCCAAAAGCCGGGCCATCGCCGGCCATTCTACCTGAGTTGGCGGTGGCATACTCGTCGAGAATGCTTTCGATGGACTGCAACTGCGACGCCTCACTCTTCTCATTGTGGCCGTTCACTTGTGGTCCATGCCTCTTCATGTTGGCTATTGCTTGTCGTAAATCAGCGAGCAAGTCATCGGTACGGGCGTAGGCTTCAAGAGCCAGTCGACCCTCGACGGTATCATGCTTGATGTCGGTCCTCTGTTTCTTGATGGAGGGCGCGTCGGAGATGGGCTGAGGCAGAGGCAGCTCGAGTATGGATGTCGCAATGGCATATCTGTTATGACTCGTTAGTGGGCGCAGGCTTGGGGTAGTAAGCCGACTCACTGCTTGACTTCACGGATGATGTTGTCGATGTTCGAGTGGGCGCGGAGAGGATTCAGGCTAGCACTGCCGTTGGCAAGAACTTTCTCGGGCGAGGCCGAGCGTTTGCGCTTTCCCAGATGACTGGACGGGGTAGGGGAGCGGTGTTGCTCTTTGACTATGCCGTTCATGGTGGTGCGGTCGATGGTCAAGTGGTCAAGTACATGAGGCCGGACATTGAACGATGGAGGAGACGGTGAGCATCGAAGACGGGGTTCGAGCTCAAGCCTTGACCAATCGATGGTGTCGTCAGAACAGTCCTGTCGCGAGTTCCTGGGCCGATGTAGGTGTGGTCGTACAGTGTAGTAGTATACTAGTGGAGGGCGGAGCGAATTCGCGATGCGCGTGGGAAGCGACCAGATCAAGGGAGTGCCAGTGCCAGTGCCAGTGCCAGTGCCAGTGCCAGTGCCAGCCCGTCCGTTCCAGTCGCGTCAAACTGGGGAGGACAGCAGAGAGGAGAGACGACGGCGAATGATCGGTATGAGGACTTGCTCTTGAGTTGCTTGATCTTGGGTTGACCGTTTGCGCGACGTGAGAGCAGGCGCGCGTGGTTGACTGGCTTCGAGTTGGCAGTGCAGGAGGAGTCCAAGTGAAGTTGGGGAGTCGTGCCTTCCTGCCTCACTGCACTGGGGACTGGCACCTGCGCCGTCGGCTAAGTTCCCTCTTCTAGACCGCCCGTCGCCGCTCCCTCTAAGGCCTCTGTGCCATCCTGAACATGATTTCTCCTACTCTACATCTGCAACTTGTGGCCATGATCTAATCTCGTCAAAGTTGATGGATGTTCAGATTCGGCCGAACTTTCACGATCGGTAGTCCGCTCCTGGCCACCACGCTTTCGAACTCGACGTTCCATGCGCATGCGCATCTCCATGGCTATCTCAGCTATGGCGCCCTCCAGAGGACTCTTGTGCGGCGGGCTTTGCTGCACGGAGCTCTCGTGCTTCCCCGTCGTCGTTTGATGCGCGTTGACGACAAGAAAGCATTTCTGCCGCCTGTGCACAATGTGCCACAATCGAGGTCGGCCGTCGACATCTTCGGGCCTTCCACCCCACGGGCCTCCAAGTCAGGCACCCAACAAGTGGCCGAGATCCAAGACCAGCATCAGCACAAACCCGACCCTTTCGTCGGCTTCTGGTCCTTGCAGGATTACGACAAGGTTCACGACGAGGTTCACGACGAGGATGACGAGCAGAGCTACGAGCAGGACCCCCAAAACGCTCCAGATGGGGACGTCGCCTCTTCAACCGGCACCGAACACCAGACATCAGACTTGTCCGCGTTCGGTACTTTCCGAAGACGATGGCATGTTTCCAGGCCAAACAAGATGGACTTGTCATATTGCAACCCAATCATGCTTGAAACCCGCAAACGATACCCTACCCAGAGGCAGAAAGAAAATGCCTCGGCCTTCCGCGCCACCCAAGAAAGTTCAGGAAGCCGCCAAATCACAAAGTACCTGTTGGAGCACGACGTCTACACCCACGTCTCCGCTGAACACGGCCTGCCAGACAACCTAGCCATAAGCCTCCTCCACCGTATAGCTTCCTTCGAACTTCACAGAGGCCCCATCGATCTCGAGGAGGCCTTCAGTTGCAGCTGGATCTTGTCCGCCGATCCCGTCACAAGCATCAAGCGCCTCGTGGCTCTAACACGTCACCGTCAACACATGCACTTGCCTCCTCCCCCGCAATGGGTCATCATGCAGGTACTGCGATCGAGCAGCCTCGATGCACAGAGCTTGACCGACCTGATCGTGCTTGTCAAGGACCGAAATACAAGCTGGACCTGGTCCGAGGATCAGCCAATGCTTCTGACTATCCGCTTGCTCAGACATGCCAGGAGGTCGGCCACCCCTTGTTTCGATGCCATCGTCGACCTTTTCCTTCTTCTCGTCCGCCACCGTCGTTCGACTCCTTCCGCCGTCAAGAAGATGACCCATTGGTGCAACAGACTTCTTTCCCTCATTGCCATCCCTACCAGCCACTCCCCCTTTAGATCCATGTACGCTCAACAAGTTGGTCAGCTAGCACTGGTGCGCTACATGCAAGAATCCGAGCCCCAGCTTCCCCTCATGCGTGAAGGTTACAGAGCTATTGCAAAGCTGCAATTGATGCATGAAAAGACGCCCCAAGAGAAGGAGTGGGCAGGCGCCAAGGCTCAAACCTGGCCCCCCTGGCAGGACCAAAATCGCATGGCCTCGGCCGCTGGGCCTTCACACTATCCGGGCAAGAGAACCCGCGTTAGCAGGGTACTCGAGAGGATGCAAGAGACCGGTTATGCTCCTGGCAACTACGATCTGGCTATTCGCATCCTGACGGGTTGGGATACAGACGATAGCCCCACCACCCAAGTTCGCCGCACTGCTGCCTCCATTTCCATTCCACAGCCGTGGGAGCCTGGCCCAAGCCTGGATACGATCGTCTATTCACCCTTGATCTGGTCTGCCAGAGTCGAAGCAACGAGGACGCTGCGGGAAGCATGGATGTGTTTCTCTTCCTACCAGGCTGCCGCATCAAAGAACCCACCGTCGGAAAAGGTCTACCATGCACTATTCAGGAAGCTTTTCGCGCGCACCGTATCCTACTCGCCAGAGGGCCCTTGGCCCGGTGATGGAATAGAAGTTTATCCGGATCCGGAGCTTGCCCGAGATCGCGTGTACATCCCCGAAGAAATTCCATCCATCCGCGATCTTTTTACGAGGATGATCGCACAGGACCTTCGACCATCAACCCGTCTGCTCAGTGATCTACTCAAGCACGAATCGCACTTGTTGCAGGGTCTACATTACGTGTCCTATGCAGCCATCGAGGAGGAGAAGAGGCAGATTCTTGCTTCGCCGTGGAATCACTCATATTCACATGTGGCACAGGTACTCATGGCGCTGCCCTCCAATCTTGTGCAGTCCTACGTTGGCTTTCTGGCCCGGCCCCATCCACGAGTTTCGGCGCATGAGAGAAGACCGGTCTTTCATGGCATGTCGGGGCCAGCGTATGCGAAATGTCTGCTTGATAGGATGAGGTTACGCGACGTATCCGTCTTGAACGTGTACTTGTACTCTTTGACCTGCCACGTAGGTCCACAGCAACTTCCCTTTGCAACTCACCACAAAGACCCCGTGTCAGCGATTTGGATTCTGGCCTGCCAAGCGATTTCGAAAATTACCAGGGCAACCCCGGTCGACTTTACAACTTTTACACATGCCGCAATGATAGCTTATTCTGTGGAGTCTTCGTCCTGGGATGGAGCAGAGCATCCTCGAGACGCACTTGAGGAGCCCCCGACCTTGGTAGCTAAAAAGCTTTTCCAAGCAGCGGCGTGGGAATTCAACACCAGGCAACCAGAATCGTGGCAGGCGTGGTGCAGGACAGACCGCACTATGCGTTCGCTCCCTCCGGGTGATGCAATCGCAGACATGGTATGGGTCCTAGGAAGCACACATGGCTTCAAGGTGGCAGGAGACGTGCTGGCCCTGTTGCACTGGGTGCGCTATCACCACGCGCAAATCATTACTGCAGGGCACCGTATCACCAAACATAATCTGGCAGTTTTCCGCTTCTTTCTAGAAGCAAGATGGGCCGATGAGGAGGATTGGCAGACGTTACAAGAAGGCAGTCAGTTCATGAACAGTACGCAGCGCCAAGAATTAGAAAGCATTGCCGAGGGATTGGGAGCTTGGCCAGACGACCGGTATATGGAGAGGTACATGTACATTCAGCAAGGTCGAGCAAACAGACTCAGAAGGAAGTACAAGGTTAGCAGGGGTACTTGGTTGCAACCCGAAACACATGATGCGCTCCAAGCGCAGTAGTTCGTACAACAATCAAATTCCTTCACGGTACCTTGAATAAAGCCGAGACCTCATCGCGTCTGGCTCGCGGTCTTTCCCATTGTTGACATGATGTAACAAAAACTCTGCGATTTGTAGAGTTACATCGCTATTATCTAACAAGATGAAGCAAGTGTCACGATTATCTGTCCATTCGGAACGACCTGTACTTAGCGGAAAGCAACTTTTCGCTTGGTTCCGCTTTCCGCCTGTGCCTGCACTTAGCGGAAAAGTGGGATTGCCCCCACGTCTTCCACATGCCGCTGCGCCCCTTCCTAACCAGTCAGCTTGACTCCTGTGGCAATTCATAGCATCAGCGGTATGCCACGGCAGGAGGGGTCAAGGCTTCGAGATTATGAGGGCCGCCTGGGCAGGGAGAATGCACGCCCTTCACTTTCTTTTTACGTTACCCTGTCCTTGGTCATATATAACCATTGTTTACTTCGCTTTCATAGTCCCAACTCATCTTTCACCTATCTGCAATTTCAGACACCCTTGCCGGTACAGCATTGTGTCTCTTTGTCCCTGCCCACTTTCCTGCCATTGACTTGTCTTTACACTGCGATAGATAACGCTACTGGCTCTGCCACAACTTCAAGCTCACAAATCACCCCCAGGATCCTTCAGCATGCCATCATTAGAAGGAAACGGCCATACCAATGGCCACACGTATGAAAGCAACGGCACAAGCACCAAGAAGCCAGTGCAGACAGAGTCCTTCGCTCCCACCTCCTCCATTGCCCAGAAGTTCCTCTCGAACCCATCAGAACTCGGCGTGACACTGGTCGGCTTCAGCGGCGGCCAATGTCGACCAGGCACTGATGCTGGCCCAGCAGTCCTCACTCAAGCCGGCTTACTCACCCAACTCGAGTCAGACCTAGGCTACACCCTCCACGGTGATAGCTCAGTGCGCAACTTCAACGACTACCAACCAACCGTCACGGCCCGCGATGGCACCGTCAGCAACAGCTCCCCAAAATTCGACGACCCTGACGTTCGCGGCATGAAGAACCCCCGCTCCGTCAGTGCTGTGACAGAACAGATCTCCGACCTTGTCTACCAGCAAGCCCGCGCCGGCCGTCTAGCGCTCACGCTCGGCGGCGACCACAGCATCGCAATCGGCACCGTCTCAGGTGTAGCTCGCGCCATCCGCGAACGCTTCCCAGAGAACTCCAACAATGAAATTGCAGTCATCTGGGTCGACGCCCACGCCGACATCAACACCCCCGAAACAAGCGATAGCGGCAACATCCACGGCATGCCCGTCTCGTTTCTCTCGGGCCTCGCGACATCAACCGACAAAGGTGTCTTCGACTGGATCCAGGACTCGCACAGGATAAGCACCAAGAAGCTAGTCTATATCGGGCTCCGCGACATCGACGCTGGTGAGAAGAAGATCCTCCGAGAGCACAAAGTCAAAGCATTCAGCATGCACGACATTGATCGCCACGGTATTGGCAAGGTCATGGATCAGGCCCTAGCATACATCGGCGCCGACACCCCCATCCACCTATCTTTCGACGTCGACGCGCTGGACCCGATGTGGGCGCCTAGCACGGGCACGCCGGTACGAGGTGGTCTGACCCTTAGAGAAGGCGATTTCATCTGTGAGGCGGTAGCGGAGTCAGGACAATGCGTGGCAGTGGATCTGGTGGAGGTCAACCCAAGGTTGGTGGAGGGAGGTGTAGGGGACACAGTCAGGGCCGGGATCAGTCTTGTAAGGTGTGCTTTGGGGGACACGTTGTTGTGAGAGCAAAGTGGTGGTGAAGCTTGACGAAATCTATGCCACAGGTGGTGTTCGCGGTTGTGTCTGGATACGCGAACCGGGCGTTCAGAGGCGGTGCGGTGGCATTAAGCGTCCACCAGGGTTTGGTGCGTCCGCATTGCGTCCAGCTGTGAAAAAAGTTGCGTTTCATAGAATAGCATAGCATAGCACGGCATGGAGATACTGGATTACTCAGTGACTCCCACCCCTTGGTATGCATCCTTTCATAAAGAAGAGTTGCACGTTATGTTCACATTCCATCATTAAGTATTGCGTCTATTATCAAGTCTACATAGTCCACCCTTAAGTAAGAGTTTCTATTCGTTATCTCTTTCCCACAGCCGTCCCATTTCCAAAGGCTCGGTCAGTATAGAACGAAACCTGATCCGTACTATTGCCATAGTCCACATCACACCGCTGACTGAACCCCTCAAACATGGCCGCTCGTCCCGCCAACCAACTCTGCAGGCCACCAGACGAACAGGACTCAGCCGGTCCATCGTGGCAGCCCGGGAGCGTCTGTGGGGCGTTGTTGACGAGGACTCTGTAGTATGTGTCGTCACCGCCGCTGCTACTGCTCGAAGACTGTTTCTGCGTCTGCGAGACGTAGTAGTTCGCTGAGCAGTCCAATCTCTCGATTGCGACGTTGGCGAGAAAGGGGAGGATGTGGCTTGACATCCAGGCGCGGTTGTAGTTGATCTGGGTTAGGGGCATGGTGCTGTTTATGGCGGCGTTGCTGGAAAACTGGGTGTTGTTGAAGAGGCCCATGGCGACCAGGACTGTGGGTGGGAGTTCGCGGTGGGTGAAGGAGACGTAGAGGTCTTGGTCTGAGGAAGAAGAGGGGGATGTAAGGAGATTCATGGTTGAGTTGAGCCAGGGGAAGCCGATGACGCCGCTGAGGGGGTTGCCGTAGCCCGTGTTGTAGAAGTACATTATGTCGTTGGCGTATTCGAAGGATAGCCATTCGTCAGGCGTGAAGAGGTCGAGGGAGCAGAACGGGGAGCTACCACGGATGACGGTTTCGTAGCCGCACATCTCAAACATGGCTGTTACGTCGTCTGTTGTGAAGTTGAAGCCACCGGCTTGGGCGTTCAGTCGGGCTAGTATGGGCGCTGTGTAGAGCTTAGAGTATTGACTCGATTGTTTGGAGCCCGTGGAAGAGCTGTAGGCGGGGCAGCTGCTATATGGTGTCAGGCTGTCTGCGCCGGCTTCGTCGCCTTCATAGACTTGGACGAGGTTGATCTGGTTGTCTTCCGTTTCGAGACCGCGTATCAAGCTCTGGGCCGACTTGACCGTGCGTTCAGCCGAGGACGACCATACCCGCTGTGGTAGGCGCAGGTTGGAGTACTTGTAAGACAGAGATACACCAAGCTGCGCTGCTTCTAACTTGCCAGTTCGTGTCAACTGTTCCTGCTCCGGAAGCTGTGGTGGGACCCAGGAAGACAAGAAAGAGAGTTCGGACGTCGAGGTCCAGTTGATATTTGTGTGATTGTTCAGCTTGTCGATGAAGGGCTCGAGATAGGACTCATAGTCGAAGTCGTTGGCGTTGATAGCTGCATGTCTGACAAGGTATGCTGCCTTCGTAACGTTACAGCCTTGAGGAGGTGAAGGACGTTTTGGAGGATCTTCTGGTTCGAAGTACGGCGCGATGCCTGCTAGGTGCTGTAATGGGTCGAAAGTGTACGACGAATACAGCGAGCGTGCACAGGTCGTTGCCGTCAGACTAGCAATGATGAGGCTGTTCATCTTGAACAGAAGATAAACGAGAACTGGATGCGCTTCACGGGCAGGTACAAGTGAAAAAGAACATCAGTTGTAGCATCGACCTACCAGTAGTCTACATCAACAGCACGGCGTCCATGGCGTAATATGCCAGGGATACTAAATTCACGAGGAAGGCAGTGCGCCTGAAGAGGAAAGGTCGTTGCAACGTCCGGTGTCGATCACAACTTAGTACGAAGCTTGTGAGGCTTAGCTTGTGCTTGTGCCTTGATTGATGCAGGTACTGAAGACAAAGCCGGGGAACGTGCGATCTACTGGCAACCTTGGCAGCAACACAAGTAGTCAAGGAGCAGGTAGTAGTGAGAAAGCCGAGTCAGCTTCCAAGTTGGAACAGCAATCTCCAGGTACGTCATAATGCTAGTGAGCCTGGCAAGTGGTCTAATCCATAAAAAGCTAGCTTCCGTAGCCTTCCCGAGCGCCGCTGGATGCTCGTTATGGCAGTGGTAGGTGTAAGGACCATCAGCTCGCAGTCTTGCGATACACCCAAGCATTGATTTAGTCAACACAATCAATATCTACGTCGAACCTAGCTGATGCTACGAAGATGGTTTTCGAGCCGCTTCGTGAGCACAGCATGCCTCAGACTCCATCCAACCCGACTTGAACGAATCTTGATTCACTCGACTACCGTTCGGTCGTACCACTCTACCTCGATCCTCCAAGTCGAGCAAGCTCCTTTGAGGAAGCAGTTGAAAGACGTTGCTCGAGCAAATCGAGGCAAGCACGATGAAGAGGCCTCAAGGAGAGAACGACTGCGAGACGAGAGGCTGGCGCAATGGGAGTTGACTGTAGGCATTGAGATTCACGCCCAACTGAACACCGGCAGCAAGCTCTTCTCACGTAGGCTCACCAGGAATTCTGTCGCAGCAAAGGCTGATTAGTTGCAGGTGCAAGTGCTGAGTATACAGACGTGCCAAATGCCGCAAGCTGGCCCTTCGACCTGGCCGTTCCAGGCAGCCAACCCCTATTTCAACCTGCTGTGCTTGTTCCTGCTGTGCGTGCTGCACTGGCGCTGAACTGCCAGATTCAACCCCGTAGCGCGTTCGATCGAAAACACTACTTCTACCACGACCAACCGGCCGGATATCAGATTACCCAGTACTACGAGCCCTTTGCAAGAGACGGGCATCTCGTTCTGACACAGCAAGATGGGCTAGGCGAGATCGATGGCGACAAGATTGAGATCGGCATCAAGCAAGTTCAGTTGGAGCAAGACACGGCCAAGACCCAAGAGCAAGACGAAGAGACAAGTCTAATCGATTTCAACCGTTCTGGACACGCTCTTATTGAGATCATCTCTCTGCCACATCTGCATACCCCAGAGGCTGCGGCCGCTTATGTGCGCAAAGTCCAGTCCATCCTGTATGCTGTCGACGCAGCGACAACAGGCATGGAGCTTGGTGGACTTAGAGCAGACGTCAACGTCTCAGTCAGAAAACTAGACGACAACACCAGCAATCACTCCTACAGCGGCGTGGGTGGCCTTGGTCAGCGCACAGAGATCAAAAACTTGAGCTCTTTCAAAAGTGTCGAGGATGCCATTCGTGCAGAAAGGGATCGACAAATTGACGTGCTCGAGTCGGGTGGAAGGATAGAAGGAGAAACGCGTGGTTGGTCCCTGTCCGCTCCAGGTGTGACAAGACGTCTACGAGGGAAAGAAGGCGAGGTTGACTACCGGTATATGCCAGATCCTGATATCTCACCTCTGTACATTCATCCTGAGGTTGTGGATCACCTGCGAGAACACTTGCCGCCTGTGCCAGAGCAGCTTCTCGATATGCTCTGCGCCAACTACGGTCTCACTGTGGTAGATGCTCAGGCATTGCTTGCGTTGGATAATGGTAGCAGGCTACTATGGTACCAAGATGTCGTTGCTCGTCTGAAAGTGCTCGAAGACGACCCGGGGTCGCGATTCGGCGTGCAAGTTGGCAATTGGGTCTTGCATGAGCTGGGTGCGCTCTTGACCACGACGGAGACGCAGTGGCATCCTGGCCTAATCGATGCTCAACAGATGGCAGACTTGGTTTCGCTGCAGGCCCAGAACAGGCTTACCGGACCCTCCGCCAAAAGACTATTGCGCGTTCTGTTTGATGGTGACAAACGTTCTGTTGCTGAAATCGCCAAGGAGGAGAACTTGCTATTCATGCCCATGACTGAAGAAGAGTACGATGCGCTTGCAGACACGGTAATTGAGGCAAATCCCAATGAGGCGGACATTGTAAGACAAAACGGGAAACAAGCGAAAGGAAAGCTCAAATTCCTGCTTGGACAAACGATGCGGCAAGGAGATCGAAATCGCATCGAAGCGCAAAGAGCTGAAAGCGTCTTGCTGACGAAGCTGTCGCCTGTAGGTGCTTAGAGGGGGATTTGCAGCACGAGGCTTGACAGTGGTTATATGCAGTCGGGCATTCTTGATATCCATCCTGCGCCAAGGCCTCGAAACATCAAAGATACACCTCAGTCTGCGAGTCAGGACCTGCTTCAATCACTCGAGTTGTGATAAATTTTCTGAACTCGAAGCAAGTCCTCGGTTGTTTTCTCGCAGATGCGTAAGCTTTGGGGCAGAACGACGTCGAGAAGACGAATCATGATGGCAAACTACTGCGACTAAGCAACGGCCGAAGTGCAAGGCCATTTTCATACCGCAACTTTCTTATCCCCACCTTTCCAGACTGTTTCTCCGCAAACTTAACCGTATGATTCGCAAGACTACCTCGTTATCCGCCAGACCGCAGTGCAAAGGTAAACCTGATGTGGCTTTGTCACCCGTTTGTTCTTCACGTTTGCGCTTACGCTTACCCTTCCCACGAGACTGATAATGCAGGCTCGACATCTAGCCAGTGGGACCCGCGCGCAAGCTCAGTGGCCACAGCTATGTTTGGACATGGCTCAGCCTGCCACCTGGCTCGTTTCAATGCACAAAGCCACGGAGTCGACGAGTCGGCGCACAAGTGGAGCAACGAAAGCAAACGACCTCGAGTCCTTTTTAGATATATGAAGGTAGGTTTGAAGTGATCTATGCTACCATGGCGCTTGTCCTTCAGTCTTGCGCACAGAGACACCGCTATCGCCATGGCACCAACTGAGGTATTGAGCGCCCTTGTGACGGGCTCTTTTGCCTTCTGGACATTCTTCCATCGAGGTGAACATTTCCTATATTCTGTCAGATACATTCAACTGTTGACGGTGACCACTCTGGCTGGCACGATTTTTCTGACTTCCTCAACCAAAATCACTTTCAAAGAAGCATTAGCAGCGTCGGTCCGCCTGGTAGCCATTTTCCTGACAGGAGTGTACGCCAGTTGTGCCGTGTACCGTTTGTTCCTAAACCCCTTGAATAAGGTTCCTGGTCCCTACTTCGCTCGGCTTTCCAAGTTCAATCATGTCTTCCAAAACAAGAGTTTCAATGCGCACCACAAATTGCTGGAGATGCACGAGAAGTACGGTAAATTCGTTCGGATCGGGCCCAACGATATCTCTGTGAGCGATGCGGATGGTACAGAAGTTATCTCTGGTGTCAAATCGAAGTGCACCAAAGGCCCTTGGTATGGTCAGGATTCACCGTTGTTGTCGCTGCACACAACTAGAGACCGGGCAACACATGATCGCCGACGACGAGTTTGGGCACCGGCGTTCAGTGACAAAGCACTTCGCGGTTACGAGGCACGAGTGCAAATGTTCAACGATCTGCTGATCTCGAAGCTTACAGAGACGAAAGGTGTGGCGCCGTTCACTAGAAGGCATATAGACGAAAGACTGATATGTTGCAGGGCATCCAGCCGATGCTACTAACCTGCTGAATCTTTACTCCTTCGACACGATGGGCGACCTGGCATTCGGCAAAGACTTTGGCATGCTCGAGCAGGGCGAGGTTCACTGGGCCATCAAGTTGCTCAACGAAGGTATGGACCCTATGGGTCTACAATTCCCGCAATGGTTCTTTCGACTGGTCCTTGCAACCCCGGGTGCTGCAAAGGGCTACTGGCAGTTCATCGACTTTTGCACCAAGGCTCTCGAGAACCGCATTGCAGTGCACGACAAGACCGATCCTGCCCGTCCAGACATTACACAGACACTGATCGACCACTATCAGAAGTCCCATAACCAGAAGCAGATGTGGCCTATGCTATGCGGCGACAGTAGACTCATCATTGTCGCGGGCAGCGACACCACCGCGGCAACCTTAACCCACCTGTTCTATCACCTGGCCGGTAAACTTGAATGGCAGCAACAGCTCCGTGATGAGGTTGAGCAGATCAAGCTGGACAATAAATTGACTGGACATGTCATACCGGACCAGTGGCTCAAAGAAGCACCGGTGCTCAACGGGCTGATCAATGAGACGCTCAGATTGAACCCTCCAGTCCCGTCAGGGGTCTTCCGTAAGACACCACCAGAAGGGGTGATGATCGGCCAGACTTTCGTCCCAGGCAACACAAACATACAAATGCCACAATATGTCATGAGCCGGTGTAAGTCCTCATCTATCTCCTCTCTCCTTCCCCGCAGCTGCACTACGTATGTGTGCTGTCTAATACATTCACAGCCCCAGATAACTACGCACAACCTACCTCCTTCGTGCCGGAACGATGGTGTTCCAAACCGGAAATGATCAAGCACAAAGATGCATTCGCGCCCTTCTCAACGGGCCCCTTCGGCTGTATCGGAAAGAATCTTGCGTACATGGAGATTCGGACCATCACGACTCAGATCATCGACCTGTTCGATGTATCGTTCGCCCCAGGCGAGGATGGGAGTAATTTGTTGATGAAAAGCCGTGATCATTTTACCATGGGTTTGGAGGCATTGAATTTGTGCTTCAGACGGAGGAATTGAGGTGAGGTTAACGCTGGAAAGGACACGGCATGAATTAGAGCATAGTCGCGAGCGCCTCAAGTGCCTTGCAGAGTGTTGGGGATAAATATTGTATCCGCTGCCGAGGCGTGTGAATATCCTCAGCGCGCGCAACTTCGTCTGACCTTAGATTCAAGTGTTGTAGGCACCAATCATCTGTGATGACATTGATCACGTTCTCTAGTATTTTTCTAATGTCGTCTCGGCCGTTGGAAAGCTCTCCAAACTCACACTGATTCTGCTCGCCTCACGTCAGTAGTTATGAGGATTCTCAAGGGACATATTTGCGGAGACATATCCATCTGAAATTCTTTGACTTTTCTTCCTGACTCTATCCTGCCATTGCCCAATATTGCACATAACATGTACAATCAGATCCGACGGTACACCGCCCTCTCCTGCAAGGCAGAGGGTACGAGTTAGGCGTGGCTGATTTCTGATGTTTGCATAGCAATCAAGATGAGAGGCAGTTGAGCCACGATCCAAACCGTTCCATTGCTGTGAATGCAAGCACATAAGTTGGCGGGAGCTTCCGGCAGTTTTCAGTCCTTCCTTGCGTATATGCGTCGTTCCTGGACTGACAGCAACTACATTTGAGACTTCTGAGCTGCCAGACCCTGTTCGTTCCTAAAGCGATCCCATGATGGCGTGGCCATGGAAAACGATTGCAAGCACGACGATTACATTACTGGGATCTCTAGCCTATTACTATAGGAGACAGCGAAGGGCAAAGCATACGGAACTACTCCAGCGAGCAGAAGACGAGCTTCATCCTCGTTTGAAGGAGCACACGAAATTTCGATCGTACACAACCCAACATGCGACCTATCCTCGTATCCGAACGTATTATCAGCCTCATCCCCACAAAGAAAGCCATGTCGACATCACTGAACTTCCGCTGCTAGTCTTTATACACGGGCTTGGTGGAGTGTTACCGCAATTCGCAGGCTTACTTGGAAGTCTCACCAACGCTGCGCCATGCTTCGGGCTAGAGCTACCTGGTCATGGCAAATCAACGTTCGCACCCAAAACGTACGAGGCATACACTATTGAGGCTAACGTAGCGCTTTGGAAAGCTGCTATCGAGGATGTTTGTCAACAGAACGGGCACAAGTCGGTCGTGCTTGTTGGTAAGCTTGGAACAGGCTTTTGCATACAGGCCTCTCTCTGACACTTATCAGGCCACTCCATGGGCGCGTCCATTGCTGCGCTCCTCGCATCTACAACGTCCACAGTGCCGACTCTATCGATCCCAGTCGTCGGCATGATTGCAATCTGTCCCCGAGCTCACCAGCTTACAGCCAAGGAAATTAATGCTGCTCAGAAGCTCAACTCCACCCCGGACTTCATCATCAACATCCTCCGCTGGTTCGACCGCTATGGCGGCGAGAACAGCACAAGTGTCCTCCGAGTAGTCGGTCATTCGAACGAGTCAGACCTGAAGCGCACGCAGCTGGCATGGAACCGCCAATACCGAACTCCAGTCCTGAGGAGAATCACGCTTGGCCTCCTACCCCATACAGCACCTGACGGTACAGTCACCGGCGGCTACCCAGACGAAGCTGTATGGAAAGGACTAAACACTCCTTTGTTTCTCATCGCCGGCGAATCAGACACAGTGTGCAAGCCGGCAGAAATCGACCTTATCGTCCACCACATGACCGGCACACCCACCACCGAAATCGAAAAGTCCACCCAGGCCGAAGACGAGATGCAAGCCTCCACCAACGGCCTCGTCCCAACCACAATCAAACCCCCGAGCTCCCTCTCCGCAATCCAATCCATTACCCTGCCCGCCCCCGCCGCCCACGCCCTCCTATACGCACACACCACCTACCGCCTCGTCAGCGCGTTGATCGAATCCTTCCTCGCGCACCACGTCTCGCCGCACCTCGACTTCACCTACCAACTGCGCCTGCTCACGACGACGGGGAAATGGGACGTCAAAAACCTGCGCAAATGGAAAGACGTGCTGCCCGTGTCGGCGCCCATCGACGCGACGCCGCAGAACCCCAACGGCGTGTTCCGCGCGCTCAAGACGATGCGCGAACAAGACGACGAGCACAACCCCACGAACTTTGTCCGGCACTGGGCCGACAAGATCTACGCCGTCATCGACATCTCGCACGACGCGCCCGTATACGACGCCAAGACCCTGGACGCGGGCGGCGTCGAGTACCACAAGTTCCCCACCGTGTCCAAGGTGCCGCCGACGCCGTTCGAGGTGCAGGACTTCTGCAGCCTGGTGGACAAATTGCTTGCGGAGCGCGACGCGAACGAGGGCGCCGCCAAGCACAAGGCCATGGCCGTCCACTGCCACTACGGGTACAACCGCACGGGCTTCTTCATCTGCAGCTACCTGGTCCTGCGGCGGGGGTATGGGGTGCAGGAGGCGGTGGAGGAGTTCGCGAGGGCCAAGCCGCCGGGGATCCGACACGCGCATTTCCTGGATCAGTTGTGGTTGCGGTTTGCCGGGCGCGAAGCAGGAGGCGCGAGAGGCGCTAGGAGGGTAGATGGAGGGTTTGGCACGGGGGCCAAGGCGGATAGGGAGGATGAGCGTGGTGGTAGTCTTCATCTGGCGGTCGACGACGGCACTCACGATCAGGCGCTCGCCCAAGCTGAAGCTGGAGCGGATGCCGAAGCTGGGAATGTCAGCGAGGGAGATGTGATGTAGAACGTCACTGTCAGCCCACTACCACTACCACTACCACTACCACTACCACCACCGCTACTGGATTGAACGAGCATCAGTCAGTTTTTGTTTGTTCATTGGGGGCATCGTTGAAGTATGCTCGGGTATCTATATTTTCATGCATTTTTTTGAGAAGCCAAATCTCTCTGTACAGGACAGGTCAGGTCCGGTCAGATCTTCTGACACCGTGCGCCGAGAACTCCTGCGCCCGTTCTTTCGCTCCTCGTGCTTCCACCCGGCTGTTGAACCTTTGCGGAAAACAGCACTTGGAATTCCTAGTCTTGATCGTCTTTGGTGTCGTAAATGATGCGGTGCGGGCACTCGCAATGCTTACACCGGCAGAGGGAAGGTGCAAGCCCAATCGGCAATCTCCTTTCGCAGCTCGAGGATCTCGGGCACGCTGTCGTCGGCGACCTTGGCCTTGAAGTCCTTGAGCTTGTTGGCGTCCTTGGGCAGCTCGGACTGGACCTTCTTGCAGAGGTCGATGCTCTGTACGATGTACCTGGCCACTCTCTTGAAGTCGTCCTCGCTGAAGCCACGCGAGGTCATGGCCGGGGCACCGATTCGGATACCGCAGGGGGTCAGAGCGCTCTTGTCGCCGGGGATGGAGTTCTTGTTGCAGGCGATGTTGATTTGCTCGAGCACGGCTTCGACACGCGCACCGTCTAGGTTGTTGGGGCGGAGGTCTAACAGGACCATGTGGGAGTCTGTGCCGTCGGCGACGAGCTTGACGCCAAGCTTCTTGAACTCGTTCTCGAGCGACTTTGCGTTCTTGATGACCTGCGCCTGGTAGTCCTTGAACTCTTGTGTGTCGGCCTGCTTGAGGGCGACTGCCAGGGCGGTGATGGTGTGGTTGTGAGGACCGCCCTGGTGGCCGGGGAAGACGGAGAAGTTGATGGGACCCTCGAGGTCGTACATGACTTGTTTCCCCGACTTGAGATCGGTGCTTCTTACACCCTTGCGGAAGAAGATCATGGCGCCACGGGGACCACGCAGGGACTTGTGGGTGGTGGTTGTGACGATGTCGGCGTGCTCGAAGGGGGAGGGTATGACACCAGCAGCGATCAGACCAGAGATGTGGGCCATGTCGACGACGAGGTAGGCACCGACCTTGTCGGCGATCTGTCGCATGCGAGCATAGTCGATGAGACGGCAGTAGGCAGAGGTACCGGCGACGAGGACCTTGGGTCGGTACATGAGGGCGTTCTCCTCCAGACGGTCGTAGTCGATGATGCCAGTCTCGAGGTTGACTCGGTAGGGGAAAGTCTCGAAATATGTCGACACGGCCGAGATCCTGGCGCAGGATTAGTGATGGTCAAGGGGTAGGAGCAGACTTGCTTGCACGTACTTCTTCTGTGGTGTCTGGTAGCCATGGGACAAGTGGCCACCGTGGGGCAGGTCAAGACCCATCAAGCGGTCGTGTGGCCTCATGATGGCTTGGTAGACCTGTAGGTTGGCCGGGCTGCCCGACAGGCACTGTACGTTGACGCCCCAGTTCTCCTTGTCCAGACCAAAGGCCTTCAAAGCTCTTGCTTGACACAGCAGCTCGATGGCATCGATGTGTTGGTTGCCACCGTAGTATCTCGCACCTGGGTATCCTTCCGAGTACTTGTTCGACATGGGCGATCCGAGGGCATCGAAGACTGCACGGGAGGTGAAGTTCTCCGAGGCAATGAGGACGATGGACTCCCTCTGTCGCTGGATTTCCTTCTTCTGTAGCATTGCTTAGCGGCCTGTCGATGCCATGACCGGTAGAAGGACATACCATGATCTCGGCGACCTGAGGATCCAACTCGGGCAGGTGCTTCTCCATCAGCTACGACCTTGTTAACATGGCTGTGACTGGCTCGTGGACAGTGCTGTGCTCACGTCCTGATGGGCACTCGAGAGTGCATAACTTCTGGTAGGCATGGAACCCATGATGGCGACAGTGTGTGGTGGTGATAGATCTGACGGCGAGGACGAGTCTTGATCTTGCTTCAAAAGGACGATGAGGCGGATCTTCTGCAAGGTGAGCAGACAGTGGGTTTATTGCCTTCCAGTCATGCAGCTCGAACTTGACTTTGCCAGACTCGCGCGATATTATTTTTGCAGAGCCCCGCGCCCGCACGCCGTCACATGCCAATCAGACCGTTCGAGACGCGCTATCCTTTCATCCAATCAGAGAGCGGTTAGTCTTGCCGCATCTGGAAAAGCGCCGCCGACGAGCCTGGGACCCGATCACCAAATGGGGGCCAGGTATGCGATGACTAACACTGCGGGAATCAGGTATGAAATAGGACTCGACGTGAGAACGCGGCAGACAACGACTTAGTCGATCGAGCATTGCCACCGCTGCCTGCGACGAAACGGACGGGGGAGTAATCTATCTGCTTGCATGCTTGGGTATCATACGCTCGTCTATCAGTACGCTCAAAAGGTGCAATGCCTGCTCTCCACCTTAGTCCTGCTCCATCGGCTTCTAGAGAATACCTAGCCTCGCGAAACTCCTCAGCACATCCTGATCCACCGTGTCGGTGATCCACTGTTGTTCAAACGCCTGTTGACCTCCACAAGCCTCGATTGCTTGCCTCAGCTTCTCGCCCACAAACTCTCGAGCATTGATCACATACACAGCGTCCCAGTTCGTCATGTGCCGCTTTCGAACGTCTTCCGCACTGTCACTATCAGGCCAGTGCTGCAGCATTTCCCCTGGTGCCGCGGGCGAGTAGAGGTAGTCTCCTCGATTCTCCTCCGCAGCGCCCTCCGCCAGCTCCGTCAACGTGTCTGCATAAAGTGAGAACAGAGACTGCAACGAAGTCAGCAGCGGAGTCGGTGGCGGCGAGAGTGACAGGAGAGAGGTGAGAGCTAACAGCTGTGTTTTGCGTCGAAGCGTGTCGGGCGTCGAGTCATACTGATAAAACCATTCGTTCAGCAGCCAACTCAAGTTATCTTTCTCCGCCTCGGTTCTGGGAAGAGAGTTGAGTGCAGAGATGAAAAGAGAAGGGCTGGCCAGTATAACATGGCTGAGCAAGGTGAAGAGTGAAGTCTCGCCGACACCCATGATGTCTGGTGGACGGCGATTCGGCCGCGGATCCTGGTGATAAGAGTATGCCTCGTGCAGGATGGCTAAGAGCGAGGGTAGGTATTCCGTCTGAATCATCGTCGTCACAACATGTTGGAGCGCGGCTTCTCTTGCTTCGTTGGTCAAATTCCCGGGCACAGACAAGCTCTGGATAATGGTTTGAACGACTCGGGGTGACAGGCTGGCATCTCTTGCTCGTGAAGTGTTCAGCATGGAGAGCATGGATTGTTGAGAAGCAAGAAGAGGCGTCAGAACCTGCGCATCAAGAACAGTGGCCGGTGAGAGCATCACATACGACTCCAGGATCTCGAAACACTGTCGAAGATGTTCGGAACCTAACTCTAGTAGGGGCAGCAGCGACTTGGACATGGCCAGCAGCTGCTGCGAAGGCTGCTCAGACGGAGCGTGAGCCATCAGAGCTGCCCATAATTCGAGTGCTTCTTCCAGCAGATAAACGCTTGCTTCCGATTCAGGCTGAACTGAATCATGAATGAGGGGGTAGATTGGTTCATGGTATGAGCTGCCTTTCTGCCCGAGACTCTGAATGATCGCGGTGATCATGGTTAAGATGGCTTGCTTCATTAAATGTTCTTCGCCACTCTCCGCCCACAACGCCGGCAAGATAGACATGATGCCTGGCGCATATGGTTCGATTTGGCCCTCAAGCTTGGTCACAGCAACCCGAACGGTTTCCAAGAGAGCCATCTTGGTTTCTGACAATTCGGTTTCCCGTATCAGGCCCATGAGATGTTCCAATATCAGCGTCGCATACGGCTGAAAGTCTGGGTATGAAAACTCAAATGGTTCTAGGATCAACTTCAGCTGTCGACCAGCTGTGACTCGTACGACATGGTCGTTGAGCTGCTCCGACGGTGACAGCAGATGAGCGAATATCTGGTAGATGGCGACTCGGTCAAGCTGTTCTGGCTTGATAGGCACCCACTGGCCCAGCACGATTGAGGTCCGGCGTCGTAACAGGTTGTAGTTGGGCTGATTCATTTGCACCTCCGGCACAAGCGTGGTCCGTATGAAGCCATTGAAATCGAGTACGTCCTCAATGCATGCTGCAGCAATCCCAATGGCTGAATAGAGACTGTCTTTGAGCAGGACTTCGTGGTTGTCGACTTTAGCATACTGTTGGAAGACCTGTAGCAACCGAGGGACAAGCAATTCCTTGAAATTGATCACGAGGTCAAGAAACAGCTTTTCTGAACAAGACCGAATCGAGAACTCCCATGCGTCGGCAATTTCCTCCTCTCTCCTCTCCCACTCGTCCGGCTCTTCTTCCCAGTCTCTTAGGTCGGCAGGGCGTAGAACGAAGTACTGCGTTACCAAGATCTCCATCAGCTGCACGACAAAATCATGAGTGAAGACTTGTGATTTCACCTGGTCGACGGCGTTTTTGCGGTCTTCCTTGTCTTCAGGGTATTGGTACTTGAAAGTGTGGACTGGATTGAAAACCATCTTGATACAGGCTCTGAACAGTAGCAATGCTCTCAGTGCCAGCTTCTCGATGGGAGACTCGTCATTTCCTGCGTCGCCATTGCTGTGGACTGACCAGTCAAGGCCCGCAGACAAGGCCTCCTTAGCATTGTTGCCGTTGACCACCTCCCATGAGCGCTTAAGTATGTCCATGCAGCCAAGAAGCACAAAGGAAGCCGGATGCTGTCTCGACATCTCTAACCATAGTTTGTTGATCTGGAAAAGGTGTTTCGGGAGCAGAGCATTGTCTTGGTTCTGCTTCCACGTTGAGAGAAAAAGATCGCAGTGTGATTGCAGGACGTGCCATAGCTGCTTGACGCTTTCCTCGCGGTGTGGATGCTCGAATCCAAAGATGACCAGCCTTCTTAATGTCTTCAACGCAGAGTGGCTGTTCAGCATGGATGGTTCGTCAAGGTCTCGAGCGGCGGTCCATCTCTCCACGAGCGTGATATAGAGCTGGCCAAGCACATGAAGCAATTCTGGGGCGACCGACTGAAGACTCTTCCTCGTCCTAATCAGCTTACCAGATGCGAGCTCTTTGATGACCTGGAGAGTGATGTTGAGGATGTTGCTGACGTATTCTGGCCTTGCATCGCTGGCGCTTGCGTCTCGAAGATGCTGAATCAGGGTCGAGATGACGTCTGGCCAGTCGTGAGGGAATTCGAAACGAACAATTTTTGCAAGCATAAGGGCATTTTGCAAGGCTAAGTTCCGCTTGGGCTCTTGCACCCCTACCTCAATTGCCTTGGCTCTGATCTTCTCCTTTTCCGGCTTTCTGATTGCATGTTGAGATGTCTTCCGCCAGTATTTGTCGATGCCGTTCTTGAGCTGGATAATGGCTTGCAAGCGGATGCCATCATCCAGGCTAAAATCGGCGTAGACTTCTTGTAACAAGGAGTAATAGCCTGGCGTCCTTTCCCAGTTTGCTAACTGTTTGGTGGACACTTGTAGCGATTGTTGGGTGGCTTGCGCACCAGCGGTCTGAGCAAGAGTCTGGAATATGTCCTGTACCGAGAGCGGCACGGTTTCTCCCTCAGCCTCAATTGCGAAGGATGGCATTTCTGGCGTATTCCGTCACGATCTTGCCATTGATGAGTCCGAGCGATACAGAGTCATCTGCAACAAGGAGCAAGCCTTCAATGCAGGATGCCACACGCCGTCTGGAGTTTCGGCGCCACTGAGCACTTTCAGGTTATTCATCTGAAGTGTTGAAGTGATGCCTGAAGGCCTGGATCCTTCACCAGACGCGTCGCGCTTTCGCCGAACCTTCCCAGACAAGGTAGGTACTGTACGTACCTGCCTCGGCATGTGCTCCTCTTGTCCACGCCCTCATTTTCACTTGTGCTGCCGTCGTCGTCCCTTCCTCACGCATCGACAATGAACCAGTGATGTCCTCAGGCAGCTTTGCCGAAGCCCAGCAACGTATCCAAGCCC